>Ga0208481_1000458_pt1 | contig 12183 bp, 10 predicted proteins | sample LakMenEpi02Jun10_FD_150662 | JGI IMG/M metagenome (GOLD analysis project Ga0208481, IMG submission 150662) | Freshwater microbial communities from Lake Mendota, WI - 02JUN2010 deep hole epilimnion (SPAdes) | ecosystem: Environmental > Aquatic > Freshwater > Lake > Epilimnion/Euphotic zone ... | reverse complement strand
AACAAAGTCGCTGTTTGTCACCGAGGCCGAAATGCTGGCCGCCGAAAAATCCGTAAGCCGCGCCACCCGCAGCGCCGTTTCACGCAGCCTCAAAAACATTCACGCCTTCGCCAAGCACAGCCTGCGCAAGGATTGGTCGATGAAAAATGCCGAAGGCGCCACCGTCGGCGAACGCTTCACTCCCTTCGATCGCGTCGGTGTCTATGTCCCCGGCGGAAAGGCCCCGCTTGTTTCGACCGCACTCATGACCGCCGGTTTCGCCAAAGCCGCCGGCGTCCCGGAAATCATCGCCGCCACACCCTGCGCAGCCGATGGCTCGGTGAACCCCGCGCTGCTCTACGCATTGAAACAAGCCGGTGCCACCGAGATCGTCAAAATCGGTGGCGCCCAAGCCATCGCCGCGCTCGCTCTCGGCACGAAATCCATCCGCCCGGTCGATCGCATCTTCGGCCCCGGCAACCGCTTCGTGGTCGAAGCGAAACGCCAACTCGTCGGCGCGGTGTCCATCGACCTCCTTCCCGGACCCAGCGAAATTCTCATCCTTGCCGACAAGTCCGGAAATCCCGACTTCATCGCCGCCGACCTGCTCGCCCAAGCCGAACACGGTGGCGACAGCGTGGTCGGATTTGCAACCGACTCAAAAGCACTCCTCAATCGGGTCGTCTCCTCGATCGAAAAACAACTGCCCCTTCTCTCCCGCGGAAAAATCATCCGCAATGTGCTCAAGACCGGCACCTTCCTCCTTCACCTAAAATCCTTCGAAGAAGGCATCGCCATCAGCAATGCCTTCTGCCCCGAGCACCTCTCACTCATCACCGCCAACGAAAAACGCTGGCTGCCAAAAGTCCGCACCGCCGGCGCCATCTACCTCGGCAACTTCTCGCCCGTCGCCGTCGGCGATTTCCTCGCCGGACCCAGCCACACCCTCCCCACCGGTGGCGCGGGCAGATCCTTCTCCGGCCTGCGCGCCGACCAATTCCAACGCCGCACCAGCATCGTGCGCCTCGACAAAAAATCCATCAAGGCCTCGCTCCCGGTCGTCGAAGAATTCGCCCGCATCGAAGGCCTCGACGCCCACGGCCGCTCAACCTCGATCCGCCTCGAATAGGCAGGGACCTTTCTCCGCAAAGGTCCGCTCCAATAGGGCGACGCAGCCTCGCGGCGCTGACTCTTTCAAAAGATGTTCAAACCGCAAATGGACGCAAATACACGCGAATCATAAAAGATCGCAGATCATAGATCGTGGATTGCAGACCAAAGAGGCCGTCGAATCTTCACAGGCAGGGACCTTTCTCCGCAAAGGTCCGCTCCGGTAGGGCGACGTGGCCCGCGGCGCCGACTCTTTCAAAAGATGTTCAAACCGCGAATGGACGCGAATCATGAATGATCGTGGATTGCGGATGACCAAATCTGGAATGCTGGATAACTCACGCGCCCCTCTTCTCATGTTTCTGGATTCTTGACTCTGGAATCTCAAAATCGGTATTTCCAATATGCAATTTTGGTATTACCTTGCGTCCATGACCACGATTTCTTTGAAAATCCCCGAAGAATTGGTTTCCCGCATGGATGCCATGGCCCGAAGCAAACGCACCAGCCGCTCGGCGCTGCTCCGCGAAGCACTTGAGGAAAAACTCAAAACCATGTCGCGCAAGACGCCCCTGAGCCTTTACGAACAAAGCGCCGACCTCTGCGGCAAGGGCAAAAGCGGCCTGCGCGATCTCGCATCAAATCCCAAACACCTCGAAGGATTCGGTCGATGAGCGAGATCCTCGTCGATACCGGACCCTTGGTCGCCTATCTGGATCGAAGCGATCGGGATCATGCGTGGACCAAGCAAGCCTTCATGCAGATATCGCGCCCTTTGCTGACCTGTGAAGCGGTGATTGCAGAAGCCCTTTTCTTGTTGCGTCGCGGCGGAATCGATCCCGACGGCTTGCTCAACCTGATAAGTCGCGGCCTTGTGTTGCCGGAGTTTTGCTTGAAGGCGGAAATTGCATCCATTCAGCAACTGATGAAATCCTACCGCAATGCCCCCATGTCCTTGGCCGATGCCTGTCTCGTGAGAATGGCGGAAATTTATGAATCCTCCGAAGTTATGACATTGGATTCGGATTTCACCATCTACCGAAAATCCCGTCGCAATGTGATCCCGCTGCTTCGTCCCAACCGGTAAATTGCGGAGGAAAGCGTGGAGGAAAAGTTATTGGCGAAAGAACGAAGAGGGTTCTTCCACGATCCACGATCTGAAATCTTACATCATTCGCATTCATTCGAGTCCATTCACGGTTTAAACATCTTTTGAAAGAATCGGCGCCGCGGGCCGCGTCGCCCTACCTTGAGCGATAACCCGCCTCTTTATTCTCTTCTCTTGAAACTGAATACTTGAAACTTGAAACTTCACCCCATCATCCCCGCGGCGGCGCATAGAATCGCAACGATGGCCGCGAACAGCGATTCACCTGCCACCAAGCCTGAAGCCAGTGGCACCTTGTAATCCGCCGCGCTTGATACCGAGCGGCGTTGCCAAAACCACGCAAGCAAGGCCCCGACCGCAAATCCAAGACTGTTGGAGAAATCCACAATCATTCCCAGCCCCAAGCCCATCGCCGATGGAATGAACGCATGCATCCGCGGCCAGCGTCCATCGATAAGCGGCAACGCAATGCCAAGCACGCCGCCAATCAACACCGCCCATGCGGCGCTTGCGGGCAACTGCCCCACCCCCACCGCCAATAAATCCGCCATCGCCTTCCACGCATTGGCCGCCGGCATCGGAAAGCGATCGGTCAAGCCCTGCACACTCGGAGCCAAGGCATACCACGCGGGCACAATCGCCAGCGTTCCGAAAAAGATTCCGAAAAACTGCGCAAGAAACTGCCGCCGTGGATTAGCACCCAACAAATGACCACTCTTCAGATCGGTCAACAAATCCGCCGCACTGCCCGCAGCCGATGCGGTCACGCCGGCCGCCATCAGATTCACCGCCGGATTGTTCCGCACCAACGCGGCATAAACCAACTGCGTCACTTTTCCCATCGCACCAATCGGCGTGGTATCGGCCTCACCCGTGGCACGACAAGCGACGAGCGCGAGCACAAATGACATCGCCACCGCCAATAAACCAAATCCCACACCCAGTCCGAACGCCACATGCAGCAAAGCAACAAGGCAAAGCGAAATAGGCACGAGCCCGATCCACATCCATTTGATCGGGACTTCCAAATGAGCGATCGGCGACGCACTTCCACCCGATCCAAAACGCAACGCACGCAGCAGTGTGCGCCACTGCATCGCAAATGCCGTGAGGCTCGCAAAAACCATCAATGCCGTTCCACCCCACACGCCCCAGCGTCGCGGCATCACCTCGACCATGCCCGTTTGCCAAATGGAATGTGGACCCATGCCCTTTGCCGCGAGCGCGATGTCATGTGAAACCAAAACCGGCGTGATCACAAAATACAAAAGCGCCGAACCCAACAACATCGAGAAGGCCATCCTCAAACCCATGATCATCCCCGCACCGATCATCAACACGCCCGGCTCAAATCCAAAACCCGAGAGACGGATGCCATTCGGCAAAAAGTCCCCACGAAACTTCAACAACTCGGGCACCGGCAAACAACCGTGCCACCACGCCGCAAAGCGACCCAACCACTGACCCGCAAAACTCTCCGCCAAGGCCGGCAGATTTTTCAAAATCCCAAACACACCACCCACGCCGATGCCCACCACCAAGGCCCGCGCCTTGCGCATCGCCTCACGCCCTTCGGAATAAAGACCGCGCAAAGTTTCCGCCGCGGCAATGCCACTCGGAAACGGCAACTCCTCGTGCTGAATCATTCGTCGCTTCATCGGGATCGCCAAAAACACGCCCAAGGCCGCCGTCAGCAAAACGGTGCCCGCCACCACCCACCACGGCTGATGCACTCCTTCATAAAGATACAATGCTGCAAACGCACTACCCACCGTGCCACCAGTGGAATACCCCGCCGCACTCGCCGTGCTCTGCATGCAGTTGTTCTCCAACATCGTCATGCGCGCCATCCTCCCACCACTCAATGCCCTCACCCCATTCCACAACACATGCGACAACACACACGCCGTGATCGCCACACCAAAAGCCCAACCGAGCTTGAGCGTCGTGTACAAATTCGAAATCGACAACACCATGCCCAGCAAACCACCGGTCATCACTGCCCGCAGCGTCAATTGCCTCTCGTGGTCACCCTGGTAAACCTCACGCAGCCATTTGAGATCCTTGGCAGCATCCTCATCCATGCACAACACGCAACACAAGCGATCGCCTCATGGCAAGAACCGAGGCCAAGGGATGAAAGTCCATCAACCCGCTACTGCGGCTGGACGCATCTGATTGCCCTTGCCATGAGATATCCCGTTCCTCGATTCTTTAGAGCATTTTGATCAAATTTATAGCCGGTGCTTGGGGTATAGCGCAGTGGATTTTTACGGCTTCGCCGGATCTTGGAAAAGAAGCGCAATTTTTTCGCAAACTGCTCTAACTCGGGAGAGTAACAGCGCTAGCCGTTGATGGGTATTTCTCACTACAGATCACCGTCCGTAGCATGTCTGCGACCAGATGCCGGAAATCAATTCGTGGCTTGCCACCTCACGTCCATTCACGCTCCCAGTTTTGCCACTCAAATCCATTTGGCATACAGCCCCAAAATCTCTTGCCCGCAGGTTGTCCCGCCATTACAGGTTGCGTCCTGTCGCAAGACACGGGCCTGTAGCTCAGCGGTTAGAGCAGGGGACTCATAATCCCTTGGTCCAGGGTTCAAATCCCTGCGGGCCCACTGCACCAATCAAGTCTAAGGCATCGGCGCGGTGCTAGGACCCGCGGGCGAACCGTGTGGAGTAGGACCACCACTTGCGGCGAGTTGCTGTTGCAGCGCGGGAGAGATCGGGCCATGGCGACTGGGCTCTTGGGTGATCGTCACCGGGGTCCCCACATCGACCACATCGTACACGAGCGGCACGAAATCCTTGGGCATGCGAATGCACCCGTGCGAGGCAGGCTTGCCAGGTTCGGGGATCAGCCCCCCGTGCATGCCGATGCCGTATGAGGTGAGCCTCATCCAAAACGGCATGGGTGCTGGCACATACCTCATGCCTTTGGGTACGCGGTCGCCGACCTTTGCATCTCCATCGACGACATTGCCAAATTCATCCTCGATCCAGCCGTACTTGTTGGAATACTTGTCCTCAATTTTTTCCATGATGCGGTAGGTTCCGGCGCGGGTGCCGTGACCTTCCTTGCCGGTCGCAACATACGACCATCCGATCGGCCGACCACCGCGATGGTACTCCGCGATCTGATCGGGCAGGCTGATGCGTACCGTCACTTTTCCCGGGCCGCCATCGTCATGCCAACCGTAAAGCACCGGCTCGGGCGGGGGTGGAACCGGCTTGGCACCACCCACTCCGCAGGATGAAAGAACCGCAGCCCCCCCAAGCATCGCAAGCCCTGCGGCAACGCGCTTGAGCAGCGGCGAAATGGACACCGGGCGGATGATTTTCTCAAAAAAAGCCATGAATCAGCGGGGTTTGGGGACCGGCGGTCTAACGAATCCATCCCGATGCGTCAATCCCTTGCAATGCCCCGCCTCCGACCGTATGAGGGGCGTGCATGGTTCGATTTTCGATTTTTGGCATCCCGGTGGAAGTGCAGCCCTTTTTCTGGATCACGCTGGTTCTGATCGGTGGCGCGCTGGGGGCCGACTCGGCCTCGGCGATTCTGCAAACCCTTTTGTTTGTACTGGCGGGCTTTGTTTCGATCCTTGTCCACGAGTTGGGTCACGCGCTTACGGCGCGGAAATTTGGCGCTCACAGCTCGATCGTGCTTCAAGCCTTCGGTGGCCTCGCCCAACACAGCGGCGTGCATCTGAGCCGCCCCCAAGCGTTCATCGTCACCGCGGCAGGCCCCTTGTTGCAAATCGGCCTCGGCCTCGTGGTGTGGTACGCCCTCCCCCACCTCACCGACCTCAAACCGCACGCCAGTTATTTTTTCTTCACCCTCATGAGCATCAGCTTCATCTGGGCGCTGCTCAACCTGCTGCCCATCCTGCCACTCGACGGCGGCCAAATGCTGCACGCGATCCTCGGACCCAAGCGGGTGAGGATCACGCTCTGGACCACCATCATTTGTGCTGTCGTGATCGGTGGCGGCTACTTCATGCAAACCGGAAGTTTCATCCTGCCGATTTTCATGGGCCTCTTCGCTTGGCAGGCATTCCAAGCGCTCAAACAAGAGCGCTAAAAAGGGATAAGTTTCAAGTTTCAAGCATTCAGTTTCAAGAAGGCAGAAGATGAAGAAGAAGCGACTCTTTTGCGCGGACCTTTGGGACAAAGGTCCCTGCCTATGAAGAGGTCGCTTCTTCTTTCTCTTCTCTTGAAACTGAACACTTGAACCTTGAAACTCCTCTATTCACTGAATCAGCAGCCTCAATCCCGCCAGCAGCGCAAAGACGGTGATCATCCATTCGAAGGCTGCTTGTGGCACATGCCGGATCAACCAACGGCCACCAAACACACCGATCAACACGCCGGGCATCAACCGCAGGTTTTCCATGAGGCTCTCGCTGGTGATCAATGCAAGGCGGGCATTGAGCGGGACTTTGATGAGGTTGATGAGCAGAAAAAACCTCGCACCGATGCCGATGAGTTCCATCTTTGGGATGTTTCTTGCCGCAAGGTAGAGCTGGATCACCGGGCCAGCGGCGTTGGCGAGCATCGTGGCGAGGCCACCCGTGATGCCGACACCGGCGCCGAACCATTTTGATTCGAGCGCGCGATCAAAAAACTGACCCTTGAAGCGTCTTGTCAGTTGCACCACCACCATCGCCAACACGCAGCCACCGATGACGCGCCGCGCCATTTCATCGGGGATCCAGCCGAGCACCCACCAACCCAGTGCGAGACCAACCAGCGCCGGCGCAAGCAAGCGCCACACCGGCCGCCACGAGCCATGCTTGGCAAAGGTCGGATACGCGAGCAAATCGGCCGCGATCAACAAAGGCAATGCCAAGCCCACCGACTCACGCGGGCCATACAACTCGGCCAACAAAGCCACCGACACGAGCGAAATGCCACTGAAGCCAGCCTTCGACAAGCCAATGCAAAAAGCTGCCAGCAGCCCGAGCAGGTAGAAGCACGACATCGCCCGCCCACCATCCGGCAATCGCCTGCGGCCGCAAGCACAATCAAGCCCGGTCCCCTGCCCGCTTTTTACCTTCCCTCGCCACCGCATGCGCGGTCCAATCATGGCACATGCCCACCCTCCTCAGGCTGATCCGCCACACCTTCCGCTTCCCCCTGCTCAGTTCGCTATCACTCGCGATGGCCATCCTTTGCACCTCGCTCGTGCTGGTGCTGCCGGGCGTGACGATGCGCTTCATCGATGTGATCCTCGCCAAAAACCGGCCTGACCTCATCGTTTCCACCGCCGCCACCGGCATCGCCGCGATCTTTGCGCGCCAGTTGCTTTTTTCGCTTCGCACCCTCGTCAACAACGCGCTCGAACTGAAGCTCACCCATCTGGTACGCGTCGAACTCTACGACAAACTCCAACGCCTGCCCGTGAAGTGGTTCGATTCAAACTCGTCCGGCGAAATCATGTCGCGCGTCGCCGATGATGTGCCAACGATGGACCGCGTGATGATCGAAGGGGTCGATCAGGCCATCGCATCGGTGCTACAATTTCTGATCGTCATCGGCTTCATGCTCCACCACTCGTGGCAGCTCACGCTGGTGACGCTCGCACCGCTGCCCTTCATCGGCCTCATCACCAGTTGGTGGGCCCGCCGATCGGAACCGATGTGGCGCGCCTCGTCGGAGGCCTCATCCGCCCTCCACGCGATCCTCCACGACAACCTCGCCGGCATCCGCCTCATCAAGTCCTACACGGTCGAGCCGAAGGCCTTGGAAAATTTTGACAAAGCCTCGCGCCGGATCGGCGAAAAACACATGGATGTGATGCGCGGCCAAGCCGTCGTGTGGCCGAGCGTTTCGTTCATCGCCGAATCCGGCATCATCCTCATGGTCGGCTTCGGCACTTGGTGGGCCCTCGCAGGAAAAATTTCCGCGGGCACGGTCATTTCCTTTCTCGTCGCATGGGGTTTCCTCTTCGATCCGATTTCGCGCATCAACACGCTTTCGCAAACCTTCACCCGCGGGGTGGTCGCGGCCAAACGCATCTTCGGCATCATCGATACACCCGACGAAAGCCATCTCACCGAAGGCCTGCGCCCGGAATCGATCCGCGGCCATGTGCGCTTCGAACATGTCGCCTTCCACTACGCGGAAAACGCCCCGGCGATCGAAGGCCTCACGCTCGAAGCCCTGCCCGGCGAAACCATCGCCCTCGTCGGTGCCACCGGTGCTGGGAAATCAACCGTGCTCAACCTCCTCACCCGTTTCTACGAACCCAGCAACGGCCGCATCCTCATCGACGGCATGCCGCTGCAGGAAATTTCCAAGGAATGGCTGCGCGATCAACTCGGCTATGTGACGCAAGAAAGCTTCCTCTTCAACACCACCGTGCGCGAAAACCTCCTACTCGCGAAACACGATGCGAACGACGATGAACTCTGGTCCGCCCTCGAGGCAGCCAATGCCGCAAACTTCGTGAGGTCGAACCCACTCGGACTCGACGCCATCGCCGGCGAACGCGGTGGAAGATTTTCTGGCGGCGAAAAACAACGGCTCTCCATCGCCCGCGCGCTTCTCAAAAACCCGCCCATCCTGCTGCTCGACGAAGCAACCTCGGCACTCGACAACCGCACCGAACGCCTCGTCCAGGATGCGCTCGAAAACCTCAGGGCCGACCGCACCTGCTTCGTCATCGCCCACCGCCTCTCCACCGTGCGCCAAGCCGACCGCATCTGCGTCCTCGAAAAAGGTCGCGTCCTCGAACTCGGCACCCACGAAGAACTCATCAATCGCAATGGTGCCTACGCCCGACTCTGCGAAGCTGGCCTCTCAAGCCAAGCGCATGGCTAATCGAAGCTAAAAAGGCACAAAAAACGGCCCTTGTTCGAGAAATCTCCCAAACAAGGGCCGCAAAAAAATCAAAAGCGATCAGTCAGCTTACTTAGGTAGCTCACTCTCGATTGCTTCCTTGGCGTCTTCAACACCTTCAGCCGCCTTCTCTGTAGCCTCACCGGCAGCATCCTTGGCGTCTTCAGCTGCATCCTTCACCTGATCGGCCGCATTCTCCACCGCTTCGCCAGCAGCGCTCTTGGCTTCCGCGGCGGCTTCTTTGACCTCATCCGCAGCTTTGTTCACCTCAGAGACCGCGGCCTCTTTGGCTGCCGCCGCTTCTTCGGCAACATTTGATGCAGCTTCTTTCACGCCTTCGGCAACCTGCTCAGCACCAGAGCTGACTTTCTCGCTCGCGCTTTGCTTGATCTTATCGCAAGAGGCGGACGCACCTAACAGCGCGATCATGGGGATCCAGTATTTCATTTTCATGTATTTTGTGTGTATGGGTTCCGAAACGTCATAGTACGTTTCTAACCGAACATTCTCAAACTCCGCTTTGGCTGTCAAAGATTGAATGAGATTATTTCATGATTCATCGCGGGGCTTGACGCCTCATAAATCATTCCAATTCGCGCGACTTGCACGAATTCGCAATTTACGCGGCGATTCCCTGTGACAATCTTGCACCGTGCAACACGCTGGAATTCGCCAGGCCGGGGTCCTCATCCCGGTCTTTTCGATGCGACGCAGAGGAGACCTTGGCATTGGCGACACCGCAGCTTTGCGCGAATGGATCGACTGGGCCGCGAGGATCGGCGTCACATTCATTCAACTTCTGCCGATCAATGAAAACGGCATCGACGAAAGCCCTTACAGCGCGATTTCCTCCTGCGCGCTCGACCCGATTTACCTGACCCTCGACGCGTCAGAAATCCCCTGGCTCGATGCCGGGGATTTCAGCCGGGCCGGTGACCAGGTCAGCGTGGCCCGCCAGTCCGCACGCGTCGATTACCCCAACGTGCGCCGCGTGAAGCGCAACCTGCTTGAGCTCGCATGGGCGGAGTTTGCCACCGCCGAGCAAGTGCTTCGCGACGAATTCGAGCGCTTCAAATCCGCCGAGCAGGACTGGCTCGCAGACTACTGCCTGTTCCGCTTTCTGATGGAACTTCACGGCGAGTCGCTCACTTGGGACAAATGGCCGGACTCCTCCAACACGCCGGAAAAAGCACGCGAGCATGTCGACTCACTGCGTGCCCGCGACACGGAAGCGGTTGATTATCGCCTGGGATTTTTTGCATTCACCCAATGGCTGTGCTTCCGGCAATGGCGCAGCTTGCGAAAGCATGCCGATTTGCGCGGCGTGAAACTGATGGGCGATTTGCCGATCGGCGTGAGCTGGCATTCGTGCGATGTGTTTTTCAATCGCGATGATTTCCACCTTGAATGGTGCGGCGGCTCACCACCCGAAGGCATGAGCCAAAGCGATCCGTTCTTCCAACAATGGGGGCAGAACTGGGGCATCCCGCTCTACCGATGGGACCACATGCAGGCAAACGGTTTCGCATGGTGGAAAAACCGCGTCCGCCGCCTCACCGAAATTTTCCGCATCTTCCGCCTCGACCACATCCTCGGCTTTTACCGCATCTACGCCTTCCCTTGGAGACCCGAACGCAATCACGAATTCATCGGCCTAAGCCATCACGACGCGGCGGAAAAAAACCATGGCATGCTGCCCCGTTGGTTTTTGCGTCCCGACGACACGATGGAAAACAAAGCCGCCAACCGCGCCGATGGCGATGTACGCCTGCGCGCTATCCTTGAGGCCGCCAATGGCGCGGAAATCATCGCCGAAGACCTCGGCTGGGTGCCGGACTATGTGCGCCCACACCTCCACGACCTCGGCATCACCGGCTTCCGCATCCCGCACTGGGATTGCAACGAGTTCGGCCACCCCACACCCGGCAACAGCTTTCCGGAAAATTCCTTCGCCACCTACTCGACCCACGACCACGACCCGGTCAACGGCATCTGGCGCGCTTGCCAAAACGCACTCCGCCGTCATCACGAACACCCCGACAACAGCTCCGGCTGGCAAGCACACGGCGCCTACAACACGCTGCGCATCCTCTCGGAGTTCGCCTCGATCCCCGTGCCATCCCACGGCCCCTGCCCACCCTTCACCGAAGGCATCCGCCTGCGACTCATCAAGGCCCTGCTCGACTCCAACTCGCGCTACGCCTCGGTCATGATCACCGAGCTTTTCGCCATCGACGAACGAATCAACACACCCGGCAGCACTCACTCTCACAACTGGAGCTTCCGCCTGCCATGGACGCTCGAAGAAATCCGCGCCGACCAAAGACTCAACGAAATTTGTCGCAAGCTTGCCATCGCCATCAGCCTCACTCGCGGCAAACCCCTGTATTGACTTCCCCTCGGCGTCCGATTGACTCTTTGCGCTCCCTCATACATACCAAGCCATGTCCAACACGCTGCCACCGAGACCCCGGATCATCGGATCAAAAGTCCGAATCTGCATCGTCGCCTCGAAATACAACGAGGAATTCACGGACTCGCTCGTCGACAACACACTCAAGGAAATCGAGGAACTCGTCCCACAGGCCCGCGTCGATCTGATCCGCGTGCCCGGCGCATTTGAAATTCCCGTGATGGTCGCCACCGTGCTCGAGCGCAACCCGCCCGCCTGCATCATCGCACTCGGCCTGATCATCCGCGGCTCCACCGCCCACGCCGACCTCGTCGCGCGCTCGGTCACCGACTCACTCCAACAACTCGCCGTTTCACACGTGCGGCCGATTATCAACGAGGTCCTTTTGGTCGAAGATGAAAAGCAAGCCTACGCCCGCTGCATCGGTTCACAAATCAATCGCGGCCGCGAAGCTGCCCGCGCCGCCGCATCGATGATCGAAATTTTTCGCGAACTCGACCGCTCGATGCCGCTCATGAACGACGGCAAAAAACGATATGCCTAGTCCCCGCCAAATCCGCGAGGCTGTGGTGCAGTTTCTCTATTGCGCCGATCTCGAAGGAGGTGCCAATCCGGCTGCCCTGCGCGAACCGTTCTGGGACTTTGTCTCGGAATCGGACCTCCGCAAATTGCTCATCGCCACCTTCCGCGCCATCCACCACCTCGCCAGCGGCCGCGAAGATCGGCTCGTC
>Ga0208481_1000453_pt1 | contig 12304 bp, 10 predicted proteins | sample LakMenEpi02Jun10_FD_150662 | JGI IMG/M metagenome (GOLD analysis project Ga0208481, IMG submission 150662) | Freshwater microbial communities from Lake Mendota, WI - 02JUN2010 deep hole epilimnion (SPAdes) | ecosystem: Environmental > Aquatic > Freshwater > Lake > Epilimnion/Euphotic zone ... | reverse complement strand
AAGCTGAATAAAACTTAGCTCAGGTGTGTAACTGGGCAAGTCAAAGTGCGTGTAATTCCAGGTACGCCTTGAACCTTTGAAAGAACCAAACGACCAAACTCTTCCATGCTTGCAGCTTCTGCGCGCATGATTACATCGTAAGGACCAGTAACGCCTTCAGACAATGTAACGCCAGGAATCTTTGCCACGGCATCTGCAACTCCAGTTGCCTTGCCAACTTCGGTTTGAATCAAGATGAAAGCCTGTACTGACATGAGATATCCCTTCTGGTCAATGGCCAAACGTTACCGCAGATGAGCCCTAACAAGATAGTCGATTAGGCTAAGCGGTATGAACTTCGATGAGGCTGGGGTAATTGCGGCGCTAGCACGCATATTTGGCAGCTCGCAACGCGGAGTCGAGATCGGCATCGGAGATGATGCTGCAGTCGTTAAAACATCCGAACGAACCGCAATCACAACTGATATCGCAGTTGAAGGAACACATTTCAATACCGAATGGTCTAGTGCCTTTGATATTGGCCGCAAGATTACGGCCGCAAACCTGGCCGACGTTTATGCAATGGGCGGCTCGCCAAGATTCTTAGTTGCAGCAGTAACTCTTACGGGTCAAGAATCTATGGAATGGATTGAAGATTTAGCCGAAGGTATTGCACATGAAGCCAGCAGTTGCGGGGCATATGTTGTTGGAGGCGATTTAGCTAAAGGGCCTTGCATCTCTATTTCAATAACTGCAATAGGCCAGATTGATACTGCGATAACTCGCTCGGGCGCACAAGTGGGAGATTCAATTTACATCTCTTCGCTCCCTGGTTGGTCTGCAGCAGGCTTAGCAATTATTGAAAAGGATTTAGAAACAGATATCGCACTTCACGCGGTGTCGGAATTTTGTGCACCGACCGTGGATTATTCAGCAGCGGTTCAGTTCTCAAATGGCAAAGCCACATCTATGTGCGATATCAGCGATGCCTTAGTAATTCAGGCAGAACAAATCGCAACCGCATCTGCAGTTCAATTAGTTATTGAAAGAGATTTGATCAGTAAGCACCCCGAGTTTGAAACTTTGAGTGAGCTTGCCGAATCGCAAGGTATAGATGTGTGGCAATGGATTCTGGCCGGGGGCGAGGATCATGTATTTCTTGTAACAGGCAAGGATCTCGACGGTTTTCGCATTGGATCCGTTCAAGCAGGTGCCGGTGTAATTGGTGTAGAAATGAAAAAAGCGCCAGATACCTGGCGCCACTTTCACTAAGATTTTAAATTAACGTGTAACTTTTCCAGCCTTAAGGCATGAAGTACATACGTTTTGACGCTTTGGAGTTCCGCCTACAAGAGTGCGTACGCGCTGGATATTTGGATTCCAACGACGACGGGTCTTCACCTGTGAGTGAGAAACATTGTTTCCGAAGCTGGGCCCTTTGCCACAGATATCGCATGTTGATGCCACAGCGGTACTCCTTTGAATTTCGACTGGTTCCAATGGGAACAGGGCGTAAGGGTAGCGTGAAGGCGGGCCGAGATGCCAATTTGAGCCTGCGCGAGCAACTCTCATGCGCGGGTGGGCAGGTTTGAAGCAGTTGCGAGGGAGAATGCTCGCGTGGCCACACTAGAGAACAAGGTTTCTGCCGTTGTCGGTGACCGCACCGCCAAAGTTCTCAGCACCGTCTTTGGAATCACAACCGTTGGTGATCTGATGCGCCACTACCCGCGTAGGTACATGGTGCGCGGCGAGCTATCCGATATCTCGCAACTTCGCGAAGGTGACGAGACCACCATTTTGGCGCAAATCTATTCGACAACCAACCGTCCGTTGCGTGGTCGCAAGGGAAGCATTCTTGAGGTTGTCGTCACTGATGGAACCGACAAGTTGTCACTCACATTTTTCAATCAGGCTTGGCGTGAAAAGGATTTGAAGGTAGGCAGACAAGGTTTGTTTGCCGGAAAAATCGGAGTTTTCAATAACAAGAAACAATTAGCTCATCCTGATTACGAGCTGATTCCCGATGGTTCTGATGTGGATTCAGCGGTTGAAGGCTTTGCAGGAAAGTTTCTTCCGGTGTATCCCGCCTCATCCAAACTTCCATCTTGGAAAATTTCTCAATGTGCCCAACTAGCAATAGGTGCGTTAGATGAGATTGATGATTTTCTTCCAACATCTATCCGTGAAAAACACAACTATCCGACGTTGCAGCAAGCTCTAGTGCAGTTACATCAACCAGCAGATCTAGATCATGCCGAAACTGCACGCGAGCGTCTTACTTTTGACGAGGCTTTTTTGCTGCAATCTTTATTGGTAATGCGCAGAAATGAATTAAAGAAACTGAATTCAACCTCAAGAAAAAGGGTTGCTGGTGGCTTACTTGATAGTTTTGATAAATCCCTTCCATTCGAATTAACTGCAGGCCAGGTAGCGGTGTGTAAGGAAATTGAAAGTGATTTAGCCCAACCCCATCCGATGCATCGTTTACTTCAAGGAGAAGTTGGTTCAGGAAAAACCATCGTTGCTTTACGCGCCATGTTGGCAGTTGTTGATAGTGGGGGACAGGCGGCATTGCTTGCACCAACCGAAGTACTCGCTGCGCAGCACCTGCGCACTATCCAAAAACAATTAGGTACTTTGGCACAAGGTGGAATGTTGGGTGGTTCAGAAACCGGAACGCAGGTAACACTGATTACTGGATCGCAATCGGCACAGGCGCGCAGAGAGGCCCTTGCAAAGGCAGCTGATGGAACCGCAGGAATTGTTATCGGCACCCATGCGTTGTTGGGCGAATCCGTTGTTTTCAAAGATCTTGGATTAATCGTCGTGGATGAGCAACATAGATTTGGCGTTGAACAACGTGATGCATTGAAAGAGAAAGCAGTTCTGCCTCCGCACTTGCTGGTAATGACAGCAACCCCTATTCCACGAACTGTTGCTATGACAGTTTTTGGAGATTTAGATGTTTCTACCTTGCGCGAACTTCCGTTAGGTCGCCAACCAATAACAACCCATGTGGTGCCTGTGAAAGAGAAACCAAATTACATGGAGCGCGCTTGGCAGCGAATTCGCGAAGAGGTAGCACAAGGGCATCAGGCGTACGTTGTTGCACCCCGCATTTCGGCAGATCCAGATGCAGGAGCCGATGCAGATTTAGATTTTCTCTTCGGTGAAGAATCAGATGAAATTTCATCGGTAGAAGAGTTGGCTCCCATGTTGCACGCGGGTCCACTGCAAGGGCTAAAAATCGCTATTTTGCACGGGCGCTTATCTGCTGAAGAAAAAGACGCCACTATGCAAGCATTTTCAAAAGGAGAGATTGATGTTTTGGTCTCAACCACGGTCATCGAAGTCGGTGTGGATGTTGCTAATGCAACAATCATGGTGATCATGGATGCTGACAGATTTGGTGTTTCTCAATTGCACCAATTAAGAGGCCGTGTTGGCCGAGGAACATCGCCAGGGTTGTGTCTGTTGGTCTCAAGTAGCGAAGAGTTAACCCCAGCTCGCGAAAGACTTAATGCTGTGGCGGCAACTGTTGATGGTTTTGAGCTTTCTAGAATCGATCTTGAGCAAAGACGCGAGGGAGATGTTTTAGGTAGAAATCAATCTGGAACTCAGTCTCATCTTCGCTTATTGCGGGTTTTAAGGGATGAAACTTTGATTGAGCAAGCCCGAGCTGATGCTGAGCAACTGATTGCATAAGATAATGATTTAACCAACTATCCTTTGCTCAGGAAAGAGCTTGAGCAATTACAGCGAGATCAAGCCGTCGATTACTTAGATAAGGGTTAGCACATTGAGAATCATTGCAGGCGTTGCACGTGGTCGAACTTTAGGAACAGTGGCAGGTGCAACTCGTCCTACATCTGATCGTGCACGCGAAGGCCTTTTTTCATCATTGACATCTGAGTTTGGAAGTTTTGAAGGCTTACATGTACTTGATCTCTTTGGGGGATCTGGGGCGATAGCTCTGGAATCACTATCTCGTGGTGCAACCTTGGTGCACGTTGTAGAAAAAGATGATGAAGCTCAAAAAACAATTGAGAACAATTACGAACTTGTAAAGAAATCTAATCCATCTGGAAGATTACAACTTTTCGGAATGAGTGCAGAAAGATTTCTTAAGGATTTACCGAAAACAAAGTATCACTTGGTGTATATCGATCCTCCGTATGATTTCAGCAATCAAGCAGTCGAGGATGTCTTAAGCGCGTTGTACGACGGAGAATTTTTGAGTAGTGATGCCTTTATTGCAGTTGAACGTACAGCTAGAGGTCCGCAATTCATTTGGCCTGATGCCTATGCACCCGCTCGTGAGCGGAATTATGGTCAAGCGACCATTTATTACGCTAATTACCAGCCCTAAGAATGGATTACTGGGCGCCATCTTGCTAGCGTTTACGCCATGAAGCGCGCGGTTTGCCCTGGATCCTTTGATCCCATCACATATGGGCATTTAGACATCATTGAGCGTGCGGCGCAGCAATTTGATCACGTGGTTGTTGCAGTGCTCGAGAACAGAACTAAAGCGAGTCTGTTTACCGTGCAAGAGCGTATTTCAATGATCACTGCCGTCGTTGCTAAGTTCCCCAATGTTTCTGTGGATTCATGGAGCGGTTTATTGGTGGATTACTGCAAGAGCAACTCTATTCAAGCCATCGTGAAGGGCCTTCGCGCGGTTTCAGATTTTGATTACGAACTACAAATGGCACAGGTGAATTTGCAAGGTTCAGGAGTTGAAACCATGTTTATGGCAACTGCGCCCTCACATTCCTTCCTGTCCTCATCTTTAGTTAAAGAGCTGGCCCATTACAACGGAGATGTATCAACGATGGTTCCTCCATCAATTAACGAAGCACTCAAGCTACGAATAGCAGGGAAGTAATCATGGATTCAGTTGAGAAGTTAACCGCAGCAATCACGATGGTCGAAGAGGCTCGTGGAGTCCCGCTATCTGCAAGTTGCGTTGTGCATCGCGCTGAAATGCTCGAAGTGCTAGATGATGCTCGTGAATCTTTGCCAACTGATTTTGAATCTGCCAGAAAGATTATTGAAACTCGAGATGCGATTATTGAAGAGGCTCGAGTAAGTGCTGAGCAAATGATTGCGATTGCTCGTGAAGATGTTGCACAGATGGTTGAACAGACTTCTATTGTGCAAATTGCTCGTGATGAAGCTCGCAAAATCCTGGATGATGCTCGTGAGACCGCTGAGATTGAAAAAGCCGAAGTCGAAGAGTACATAGATGGTCGCCTAGCTACTCTTGAAGTAATCCTCAATAAAACTATGGATGCGGTTTCACGTGGACGTGATCGCCTTGCGGGTGCAAACGATAAGGATGTTTTGTCTCAACTAGCAGATGAAAACTAAGCACGACAGACTAGATTTGAGAAAATCTTCATGAGTAAACAAGCAGATACCTTTCAACTCAACACTTACGAGTTGCCTCGTCGTGCTGGCGAGATGAAAGAGTACGTTCTGGATATCCCAGTCAAAGAAAAGTTTGGCGTTGATTTAATCGCTGTACCAGCTGGAGAATTCATTGAAGTTGATGCACGACTGGAATCAGTGACAGAAGGCATTTTGCTCAGCGCCGACGTCTATGCGGTAGCAAAAGGTGAATGTATTCGTTGCCTTGATCCAGTTGAAATCGTGATCGATCGTAAAATTCAAGAGCTCTATAACTATGAGCCAACTAATGAACGTGGCAAAAGAAAGAAGAAGCAGGAAGAAACTCTCGAGGATTTAGAGATCGAGGATGAATTGATGATGGACGGGGACATCATGAATCTTGAAACTCCTATCCGAGATGCCGTGGTTTTATCCCTGCCCATTAACCCGTTATGCGACCAGGACTGCCTTGGTTTGTGCCCTGAGTGCGGAGGGAAATGGGCTGAATTGCCCGAAGATCACGCACACGAGGTCATCGATGCCCGTTGGGCCGGCCTTGGCGGGCTTAACCTCGAAGACCCCGATTTCAAGATTTAGCCCTTTTGAGGGATACTTCTCCTCTGCGGCCACGTTGCCGCTGTCATGATTGAGAAGAGGTTAGAACAGTGCCAGTACCAAAGCGAAAAATGTCGCGTTCAAAGACGCGTTCACGTCGTAGCCAGTGGAAAACTACTGCAGCAGCTCTTTCAACATGTGGTCAGTGCCAGCAACCAAAGTTGCAGCACACTGCTTGCCCAACTTGCGGTACATACAACCGTCGTCAGGTATTAGAGGTCTGATCTGAGCTCCATGCTCAGTGAGCAGCTGGGAGTAACACTCGATCCAGCTTTGCTTGAGTTGGCTTTTACTCACCGTTCATTTGCATATGAATCGGGAAGTAAAGAAACTAATGAACGTCTCGAATTCTTAGGTGATTCAGTTCTCGGTTTAATTGTCACCGAAGAGTTGTACAAACGCTATCCCGATTTCGATGAAAGCCGTTTATCGCCGTTGCGTTCAGGTGTTGTAAACATGCGTGCGCTCGCAGATATTGCACGCGGCTTAGAACTTGGCCAGTACATCCGCCTTGGCAAAGGTGAAGAAGTTACAAATGGTCGAGACAAGAATTCGTTGCTTGCAGATGCGTTAGAAGCACTGATCGGTGCTATTTATTTACAGTTTGGTTTTGCGCGTTGCACTGAAATTGTGCGCGGGCTGATTACACCCACTATGGATTCAGCGGTTGCTCGCGGAGCAGGTCTTGATGGCAAGACCGCGTTACAAGAGCTCGCTGCATCGTTGGGTAAGGGCACCCCTGAATACCTAGTCAGTGAAGATGGTCCTGATCATGATAAAAACTTCACAGCCGTTGCGATGTTAGCCGGAGAAGCGTTAAGTCAGGGCACTGGAAAAAGTAAGCGAGAGGCTGAACAAGTTGCAGCCCGCGCAGCCTACGAGGCTTTAAAAACCGCCAATCCGCAAGGCTGAATTCGTCAAAATCACGCTCAATAGGCGATAGGTTTACCGCGTGTATTTGAAGAGTATGACGCTCAAGGGCTTTAAGTCCTTCGCTTCGGCAACCACTCTTCGCCTTGAACCAGGCATCACCTGCGTGGTCGGTCCTAACGGTTCAGGTAAATCAAATGTTGTAGATGCCCTTACCTGGGTTATGGGTGAGCAAGGCGCAAAGTCACTGCGCGGCGGAAAGATGGAAGATGTCATCTTCGCGGGTACAAGTGGTCGAGCTCCACTTGGTCGCGCCGAAGTTTCACTGACAATTGATAATAGCGATGGCGCACTTCCAATTGATTACACCGAAGTCACCATCTCAAGAATTCTGTTTCGAAATGGTCAAAGTGAATACCAAATTAATGGTGAAGCTTCACGCTTGTTAGACATTCAAGAATTACTGAGCGATTCAGGCATCGGTCGCGAAATGCATGTGATTGTTGGACAAGGTCAGCTCGATGCAATTTTGATGGCAACTCCTGAAGATCGTCGTGGTTTCATTGAAGAAGCAGCTGGCGTTCTTAAGCATCGTAAGCGAAAAGAAAAAGCGCTTCGCAAATTAGATTCGATGCAGGCAAACCTTGCGCGTGTTCAGGATTTAACTGTTGAACTTCGACGTCAACTTCGACCATTAGGTAAGCAAGCAGAAGTTGCTAAGAAGGCTGCAACCATTCAAGCCGATCTACGCGATGCGAAACTTCGCTTGCTTGCTGATGACTTCATCTCGATGTCAAAAACTCTGGAACTTGAAGTAGCTGACGAAAACGCGCTTCGCGAACGCAGATCAGCAGTTGAAAATGAACTTGATACGGTCAGACGTCGTGAAGAAGCTTTGGATGCACAAGCTGCACACGAAAGCCCATTACTGGTTGCGGCACAAGAGACTTTTTACAATTTGAATTCTTTACGGGAGAAATTCCGCGGAACCCAAAGCTTGGCGCAAGAGCGCTCCCGCTTCCTCAATGAAGAAGCAGAAGAGGCTCGTTCTTCAGGGCGAGATCCTGAAAGTTTGGATGCTGAAGCACGAACACTTCGTTTAGAAGAAACCCAACTTCGAGCAGATGTTCTTTCGGCGCAACAACATTTAGTCCAGGCAACAAACGCACTTGCTCAAGCAGAAACCGCACTTAAGAGCGATGAAGACACTATTGCTGCGGCCATGCGCGCAATTGCCGATGCACGAGAAGGAACTGCGCGCCAAGAAGGTCACATTAAGTCTTTAAATGCGCGACTCGAAGCTATCGCTGAAGAAATCCAACGTCTTACTAAGGCGCGCGATGATGCGCAGGCACGTGTTGATCAAGCTAAACAGCAGTACTCATCGCACGAACTTGAAATCGCCAGCGCAGATTCGGGCGAACTTGGACTGGATTCACTGTATGAAAATTCAAAGTCTCAACTAGAAAGCGCAAAAGCAAAGCTGACTGACTTAGTCGAAGCTGAACGCGCTGCTGATCGTGAACGAAACGCAGTGGAATCAAAGCTAGAAGCCATGAAGCTAACCTCTCAAACTCGTGACGGGGCATCAGCTTTGCTTCGTGATTCTCGTGGGGTTTCGATTCTCGGAAGCATCGCGGGACTGATTGAAATCGATAATGGTTGGGAAGCAGCGGCAGCAGCAGCGCTGGGAAATCTGGCAGATGCAGTTGTTGTTAAGGATCTTTCCTCTGCCGTTACCGCTTTGACAACTTTGCGCAATGAGAATCTTGGCCAGGCTGATGTATTGGTATTTGAACCAGGACAGAGCGCAAACTCTGCGATTCCATCAGGCCTTAATCCGCTTTCTGCACATATTCGTTCATCCTCAATCGGTGACTTGATCACATCGCTCTTGGCTTCAACAGTTGTTGCAGAAAACGCAAACGCTGCAGAAGCGATCTTGAGATCACATCCTTCGGTAACCGTTGTCACGCGTGATGGAGATGTTGTCTCACGTGATCGTGCACGTGGTGGTTCCAAATCATCCTCATCGCTGATCGAAATCAAAGCGTTGATTGATGGTCTTGAGACAAAGCTCCAAGAGATTACTCATAATTGTGATCGTCTAAAGTTTGAAATTTCTACCGCTAATTCCGAAGTTGCTTCACGCCAAGGTGATTTCGATGCAGCGCTTTCAAAGCTCAACGAATCAGATGCCCGAATCGCAGCCTTAACTGAACAACTGGCGGTATCTGGGCAAAACATGAAATCTGCAATGGCCGAAGTTGAACGCCTTAATACCTCGATTAGCGAAGCAACTGCCGCTAAGTCTCGCGATGAAGGTGAGATCGCTATTGCACAATCCCAACTACAACAACGCGGGGAAGTAGCAGAGCCAGATCATTCTCGTACCGAAATACTTCGCAACCAAGTTTCTATCGCTCGTACCTCTGAAGTAGAGGCGCGACTTGCGGTACGCACAATCGAAGAACGCGTGGATTCAGTTGCAGCGCGCGCACTTACTTTGGAACAGTCAGCACAATCAGAACGAGATGCTTCAGAGCGTGCAATTCTTCGACGTAGCGCACGAGCTCGCGCAGCAGTTATTTCGCAAGCAGTTGCTGAAGCAGCTTACGAAGTTTTGATTCACATCGAACGTTCAATCGCAAAGGCAGCAACCGAACGTGGACGCTTAGAAGAATCTCGGGCAGCTCGTGATGGCGAGACTTTAACTGTGCGTACTCGAGGTAGAGAGCTTGCATCGCAGCTCGAGCAGTTAACTTCAAGTGTTCATAAAGATGAGATTGCACGTGCAGAACAACGTCTACGTATTGAAACTCTGGAAGCAAAAACTGTTGAAGAGTTTGGTATTGATACCACTACTTTGGTCAACGAATATGGACCAGACAAAGATGTACCTACCTTCCACGAAACCGATGAGGGAGAAATCATTTCTACTGAAATGGTTCCTTATCGTCGAGATCAACAGGAAAAACGTCTTGCATCGGCAGAACGTTCGCTGAATTTGTTAGGAAAGATCAACCCGCTTGCACTCGAGGAGTACACATCTCTTGAAGAGCGCTTAAAGTTCCTAGCTGAGCAATTAGAGGATCTGAAGAACACCAAGAAGGATCTTTTGGACATTATCAAGGAAGTAGATGATCGAGTTCAGTCGATCTTCATGGAAGCGTACGAAGAAACCGCTAAGCATTTTGAAGATATTTTCGCTCGTCTATTTCCTGGTGGAGATGGTCGCTTAATTCTTACTGATCCTGACAATCCTTTAACAACAGGTGTCGATGTCGAGGCCCGCCCACCTGGAAAGCGAGTAAAGCGTCTTTCATTGCTTTCTGGTGGAGAAAAGTCTTTGACCGCGGTTGCTATGTTGGTTGCGATCTTCAAAGCCCGACCAAGTCCGTTCTATGTGTTGGATGAAGTTGAAGCCGCTCTGGATGATGTAAACCTTGGGCGTTTGTTGGGTGTACTTGAAGAACTGCGTGAGAGTTCTCAGTTGATCATCATTACTCACCAAAAGCGCACCATGGAAATTGCAGATGCGCTTTATGGTGTGACGATGCGTGGTGATGGCGTGACTGAAGTGATTTCACAACGCTTGCGCGAATCTGACGCAAGTTAGGGTGTTGAACGATGGGTCTTTTCAGTAAGTTCATCGCCAAAATCAAGGGCACAAATGATTTTTCACCTGCCGACTGGGCAGAACTTGAACAGGAACTTCTTTCTTCAGATGTTGGACCTAGATTAACTCAAGAGTTTCTAGAAGCGGCCAAAAAAGTCAAAAGCGAGAATGCAGAAGAAGCATTAATCGAGATCATGACTCAGAATTTGTCTGATAAATCCCATGAGCCAATTACTGTCCAAGGAACCACAACAATTATGGTCGTTGGTGTTAATGGCACAGGAAAGACAACTTCAGTTGCGAAACTAGCATCACACTACAAACGCAATGGAAAGAGTGTTGTTCTTGCAGCAGGAGACACATTTAGAGCTGCAGCCGTAGATCAACTGAAAACGTGGGGCGATCGAATTGGCGTTGTAGTTGTTTCCGGTAAAGAGAATGGAGATCCAGCCTCTGTTGCCTTTGATGGTGCGCAAAGTGCGAAGGATTCACGCAGCGACATTTTTATAATTGACACCGCCGGGCGGCTGCATAACAAAAGTGATTTGATGGCAGAGCTATCAAAGGTAAAACGCGTCGTTGAGAAAGTTTCACCGATAAATGAAGTACTTCTTGTCATTGATGCAACAACTGGTCAAAATGGTTTGCAGCAAGCAAAGATTTTTACCGAAAGCGTTGAAGTAACCGGAATTGTGTTGACTAAGTTAGATGGAAGCGCAAAGGGTGGCGTCGCTCTGGCAATCGAGGCCGAGCTAGGCATCCCGATCAAGTGGATTGGCACAGGGGAGTCCGAGACCGATTTTGCCCCCTTTAACGCTCAGAGCTATATCGCTGGGTTGCTGGCGTAACCCAGATTTAACACAACCCTTGGTTTTGTCACCAAGTTGAAACCAACCAATCCTCTCTTTGTAACTGAAGGTAGAGAAGGTTCACCCATCTCAAAGACGAGAATTTTCTCGAATTAAATTAGGTGGTTTTCATGGATGCGTTAAATTCAGGCGATACCGCGTGGATGTTGATAAGCACAGGTCTTGTTGTTCTTATGATTCCGGGCCTCGCACTTTTCTACGGCGGCATGGTTCGCGTTAAGAGTGTGCTTAACATGATGATGATGTCTTTCGGCGCTCTGGCGATTGTTTTCGTTTTATGGATCGCTTTTGGTTTTTCAATGGTTTTTGGAGATTCTGTTGGGGGCAATGGCCTGATCGGAGATATCGGCCAATTCACTTTCTTGAAAGGTCTAGATAACTCGACAGCTTTGATTGGAACTATTCCAGCTGCAGTCTTTGTTGCATTCCAAGGAATCTTTGCTGCAATTACTGTTGCACTTATTTCGGGATCTATTGCAGATCGTGCAAAATTTGGTGCATGGATGGTCTTTGCTGGTATTTGGGCCGCCTTGGTTTACTTCCCAGTGGCACACTGGGTCTTTGCATTTGATGACTTTGTCGCAAAAACTGGTGGCTGGATTGCAAATGACTTAGGTGCGCTGGACTTTGCCGGTGGTACCGCGGTTCACATTAATGCAGGCGCAGCCGGTTTAGCTCTGGCATTCATTCTTGGAAAGCGTGTTGGCTTTGGAAAAGTGCCGATGCGTCCGCACAGTTTGCCGCTAGTAATGCTAGGCGCAGCACTTCTATGGTTTGGTTGGTTTGGCTTCAACGCTGGATCAGCAATCGCATCAAATGGAACTGCAGGTCTTGCACTTCTTAACACAATCGGTGCAACCACTGCAGCAGTTCTAGCTTGGTTACTAGTTGAAAAACTTCGTGATGGCCATGCAACAAGTCTTGGCGCGGCCTCTGGTGTAGTTGCAGGTCTTGTCGC
>Ga0208481_1000450_pt1 | contig 12338 bp, 9 predicted proteins | sample LakMenEpi02Jun10_FD_150662 | JGI IMG/M metagenome (GOLD analysis project Ga0208481, IMG submission 150662) | Freshwater microbial communities from Lake Mendota, WI - 02JUN2010 deep hole epilimnion (SPAdes) | ecosystem: Environmental > Aquatic > Freshwater > Lake > Epilimnion/Euphotic zone ... | reverse complement strand
ACTAGCATAGACAGCAATCTCAGAGGAAACGGAAATTTCCACAACCCCGGTCGACCCACCCCAGCCATTTGCTCTTGGCTCACGGCCGCCAATCGCCAAACTCGCCGCACATGAGGCTCTTCGACACGCTCACCCGCACCGAACGCGAACTCCGGCCGATCGACGGCTCGACCTTCCGCTTCTACTGCTGCGGACCCACGGTTTACGGACCCGCCCACATCGGCAACTTCCGCACCTTCGTGCTCCAGGATGTCCTGCGCCGCACACTCGAAACCGGCGGCACCCGCACGATGCATGTCCGCAACATCACCGATGTCGACGACAAGACGATCCGCGATTCACAGAAAGCGGGACAATCCCTCACCGACTTCACCCGCGGATGGACCGAAAAATTCCACACCGATTGCAAAAAGCTCGGACTCCTCCCACCGCATGTCGAACCGGGCGCGGTCGATCACATCCCGCAGCAAATCGCGATGATCGATGAGTTGATGAAAAAAGGTCACGCCTACCTCTCCGACGACGGCTCGGTCTATTTCAACATCGCATCCTTCCCCGGCTACGGCGCGCTCTCGCACCTCGAACACCGCGAACTCGAACTCGGCAAAACCCAAAACTCCCGCGCCAGCTCCGACGAATACGACAAAGAAAACCTCTCGGACTTCGTGCTATGGAAAGCGCGACGACCCGAGGACGGCATCAATTTCTGGCCATCACCCTGGGGCGAGGGCCGACCCGGCTGGCACCTTGAATGCTCGGCAATGATCAAGGAATACCTCGGCGATTCATTCGATCTCCATTCGGGCGGTGTCGACCTGGTTTTCCCGCATCACGAAAACGAAATCGCGCAAAGCACTTGCTCCTGCGGCGGCAAGTTCGCCGCGCATTGGTTTCATATCACCCACCTGCTCGTCGATGGCGGCAAAATGTCGAAGTCGCTCGGCAACCTCTACACGATCGACGATCTCGAAAAACGCGGCTTCACCGCGATGGAAGTCCGTTATGTCCTCATCGGCGGACACTACCGCAAGCAGCTCAACTTCACCCTCGATTCACTGAGCGCCGCACACGAAGCACTCGCAAAAATTGCCAAAGGTGCCCGCTCACTCGCCACAAGAGCCAACGATGAAGTGACGCTGAGCTCGGTCGACTTTGGACCTTTCCAAGCGGCATGGGATTCGCTCAACGACGACCTCAACACCCCCGCCGCCCTCGGTGGCATCTTTACCGGACTCAAAGCCTCCGCCGACCTCCAAGGCAAGGACGCCGCCGCCGCACTCGCCGCACTCAACCGCATCCTTCGCGCCCTCGGCATCACACTTCCCGAAGCGAGCGAAAAGGAATCCGCCGATGTCCCCGATGACATTCGCGCACTCGCCGAAACCCGCTGGCAAGCCCGCAGCGCCAAAAACTGGGCCGAGTCCGACCGCCTCCGCGACGAACTCGCCAAACAAGGCTGGCAAGTCAAAGACGACAAAGAAGGGTATGCGTTGGAGGAACATCGATAACAACGGTAGGGCGACGCGGCCCCGCGGCGCCGATTCTATAAGAAAGATTTACCGCCACCTCCTTCGCCGAGGCTACGGAAGGTCAAGAAGACGCGAAGGTCGCCAAGGGGCGCAGAGGAAGATAGTGGCGGCGGTTTCCAACCGCCAAGCCCTTAATATGAAGCAATTCGATATGGTGAGATAAACAAAATCTATCAAGCTATCAATTTATAGCATTTTCTTGATATAATTAGAATTGGCATAGCGGTTGAAAATTGCGGGAGTTATTGAATGATAGTTTCTCCCGCCATGTCGCTTCGCTCCATTGCCGCCACGCTTAACAAGCTTCTTCCCAATAACCTCTAACAAATAACCAATACCCCCCCTTCGCGTCCATTCGCGTTTCAAAATTCTGAATGTATCGGCGCCGCGAGGCCGCGTCGCCCTACCGGGGGATTGAATAAGTGGGCAGGATGCCCACGCTCCTTGAGGAAACCGCATCTTCAATCTCTTTTCTTCTCTTGAAACTGAACCACTTGAAACTTGAAACCTCCCCCCTTGACATCATCGCACCATTGCACCATGGTGCACACATGCGCCTCACCATCAACCTCGACGACGAACTATACGCCATGGCGCGGGCTCATGCGGTCCGCGAGCGGATTTCGCTCAGCAAAGCGATTTCGAGCCTGTTGCGAAGACAGGATTCCGAAAGCAGCCCAGCCAAGGGGCGCAAAAAACCCGGCTTGCATCCACGCTCGGGCTTTCCCGTCGCCGCGGCAGGCGGACGCAAACTCAAGTCGGAGGAAATTCGCCAAGCCCTCGATGACGAAGATGTCGGATCCCTGCAGGCCCTTGGTCTGAAGCCGGCGGAAATCAAGCAACGCATCAAATGACCTGGCTACTCGATGGCAATGTGTTGATCGCGATGCTTCTGCCGGATCATCCGCATCACGAGCGCGTGCACCGCTGGCTGGCTGCTATCGGCAAAGATCGCATCGCCACCTGTCCGGTCACTGAAGGCACCCTGTTGCGCGTATTCATGATGCTCGCCAGCGACCCATCGCCACGGGCTGCGTGGGAGGCACTGGAATCAGTGCGCGCGCATCCCAAGCACGAATTTTGGACTGAAAATTTTTCTTACTCTGAAATCATACCCACACGAATCACCGGGCACCGACAGATCACGGATTCATGGTTGGCCGAACTTGCGCGCCGCAAAAAAGCCAAACTCGCCACCCTAGACGAAGCACTCTTCGCGCTCTGGCCAAAATCCGCATTTCTCATTCCGGTGTGAGGGGCGAGAGAGCATCGAAGTGGAAGAGATTGAGGAAGCCGCTTCTTCATAGGGGAGCGCCGGCGTCTCGCTGGCCGTGTCCTGCATCCTGCAGGACACATCACCCGGTAGGGCGATGCGGCCCCGCAGCGCCGACTCACCGCCGCAGGCGCTCAAGCAGGCAAGATGCCCGCGCTCCCTTGAAGAAAATGCTTTTTCATGGACCTCAGCTCACCAACGGACCTTTCGGAGTAAGGTCCCTGCCTGAAGAAGAGGCTTCTTTATCTTCCCCAATACCCCTTAACAAATAACCTCTAACTCTCTTCCCCTCTGCGTCCCTTGGCGACCTTTGCGGCTTGCGGTAAATCTTCTGTATGTATCGGCGCCGCGGGCCGCGTCGCCCTACCGGGATAAAGAAGCTGCTTCTTTTTCAGCTTTTACTCCTCAAACCAGCTGCGTCTCCACCAGCAATCGATACATCCCAGGCTGCGCCACCATCTCATCATGCGTGCCGCTTTCGACGATGCGGCCTTGATTGAACACCAGGATCCTGTCCGCGTCTCTCACGGTGGAAAGACGATGCGCGATGACGATGCTGGTGCGTCCTTGCATCAATCGTTCGAGCGCTTCGTTCACCAATCGTTCGCTTTCGCTGTCGAGTGCGGAGGTGGCTTCGTCCAAAAGCAGAATACGCGGGTTGGCCAAAATTGCACGCGCGATGGCGATGCGCTGACGCTGACCCCCAGAAAGTTTCACGCCACGCGGACCCACCACGGTTTCTATGCCTTCGGGAAGGCGGTCGATGAACTCGGTCGCGTTTGCCAAGCTGCAGGCCTCGCGGATATCATCCTCTGTCGCACCGGTTTTTCCGTAACCGACATTTTCGCGGATCGTCCCGCCAAACAACAAAACCTCCTGCGGCACGATCGCCATCTGCGAGCGAATCGCACGCAGCGAAATTTCCTTCGCCTCGCGGCCGTCGAAAAGAATTCGGCCCGCGTCAGGGTCACCAAAACCAAGGATCAGCGAAAGCACGGTCGATTTCCCCGCGCCAGATGGCCCGACCAAGGCGACTCGCTGACCCGGCTGCACGGCAAACGAAAGTTCATCGAGCACGCGCACATCCGGCCTCGACGGATAGCGGAACGAAACGCGATCAAACTCCACCGCGCCATGCAGCGCCGCTCGGTCGTCGCCATCCGCACGCTCGGGCTTGGCATCGAGCAATTCCCTCAAGCGTTCGGTCGCGCCCGATGTCTGCTGGAGCTGCGAAACAATTTCCGGAAACGATCCGAGCGATGCGCCCACGAAGATCGAAAACAAAATGAACGATGCAAAATTTGTCCAAGTGATCTGCTCGGTCGCGAGCATCCGCGCACCCTGCCAGATCACCATCGAGATCGTGCCAAACAGTGCAAAGATGATGAATGCCAAAAACGCCGCGCGCGAACGCGCGCCACGTGAGGCGACATGGAAAAACCTTTCGAGCGCGGATCCGTAACGCCGCGATTCGAAGTCTTCATTCGCGAAAGCCTTCACATCCGCCATGCCCTGCACGGTCTCCTCGATCACCGTCCCAGCCTCGGCCAGCGAGTCTTGGGCGGACTTGGAATAACCCCGCACTTTCCTCCCAAAAAATGCCACCGCCAACACCACCACTGGCACGCTCGATAGCATGATCAATGAAAGTTTCCACGATGAGATGAAAATGAAGGTCAAGCCACCGATCAGAATTACACTCTGCCTCACCGCCTGCGGCACGGTGTTGAGCAGAGTGTCGCGCACCACCCCTAGGTCGGCCGAAATCCGGTTGCTCAAGGCACCCGCGCGCTGCTCGTGAAAGTACGACATCGGCAAGCGCAGCAGATGCCGGTAAAGATCCGATCGCAGGTTGTTCAGCGCCGATTCGCCCGAGCGGATGAATCCCTGCACGCGAAAAAATGCCACCACCGCCTGCAAACCCAGCACCGCCAACAATTCAAGCACGATGCGGTTCGAACGCTCAAGGATCAGCGCCGGATCGACCGAACGCCTTAAGGCGTCCGAGGGATTTCCCACCAGTTCCTTGAGAAAATACGGAAACGCCAGCGACAGCATCGCCGTGAGAAACAAGGCTAGGAGCGATGGCAAAAACACCGCCTTTTCCCGCATCAGGTAGCCAAGGATCCATCGATTCGACGAGATGGATGGCTTGCGGGGGGAATCGGACATGGCCGAATGTGAAACGATCGACGCACTCGCGTCAATGACTCAACACCCGCCACCGCGCGGCACTCAACGCTTGCGACGCAGCGCCAACGCAATCACGCCAAAGCCACCTAACATCATCGACGACGGCTCAGGCACCAGCGTGCCGGTCAGCGCGGTGATTTCCGACCGATAGGCATACACATCAGTGTACAGCGTGTAGTCACCAAAGCCGGCAGGATTCGATACCGAGTCAGCATCCGGACCATCCGCAGTCGCATAGGCGACACCACCCAATCGCCATTCACCATTGCGTAAAATGAACGCTCCCCCACCGGAATCTCCGAGCGCGGCCTGACCATCGATGCCCGAGCCAAACCCAGGCGCATCAAAATCCGTGATGAGATATTTCGCGCCTGCCGCATCGATGTGGGTAAATTCCATGTGATTGAAGCCCCAGCGCATCGGCACATCATCGCTAGTACCCGGAGTGCCCCATGAGTAGGGCGCAGTCAAATCCTCAGAACCGGTCCCAGCCCCCAAACGCATGCCCCTGCCCGCCATGATCATCAGCGAGCCCACGCTCGGAGCGGAATCGGAAATCTTCACCGTTGGCAGCGAAGGAGTGGGATTTGCTCCCGCGACTGAAAATTTGTACAAAATTAGATCGGTATTCACACCCGATGAAACAATACGCGTGCCGTTCAGATTCGAATTCGTCGGCTGCGGGTCGATGAAGGAATAAGAATGCCCGCCGATTGTGATGCTAGCAGTCTCAGTGATGTGTTCGGCACTCAGCACCCAGCCTTCCATCGTCGTCGCATTGTAGCCCAGATAAATGCCGCTGGCGTCGGAATATCGCAGCATATTTCCGAAGTAGGGAAATGCCGGCAGCGCGGAACTCGACAACACAACCTGCAAGCCAGCCTCACCGGCGTTGTTGGTACCATTGCCATTAGTGCCTCCGACAATGATCGCCGAGGCCGATCCGGCCATGGCCAACGAGGAAATCAAGAGCGCCCTCAACGCAACTTGGCTATCGGAGAAAATCATGCCACTATGAAACCATGATACCGGGGCATGTCAAGAAAGGGACCAGGCCCGAAACTTTAGCCCCGCGCTGAAACAAGGCCTTGCCTTGAGATTCCCGAAATGCCTTGACCCACGAGTTCTGTCACCGATCTTTGGCAAGTCGATATGGGACTCTTTCTCAAGGCTATCGTGGTTCTCAGCATGCTCATCGGCATGCACAGCCGCTCCTTTGCGGCCGATCCCTGCGATGTCATGGCCGCCGTCCACGAGCACGGTCACGATCATCACCACGACCACCCGGGCCCATGCGATTCACATGAGGACAAATGCCCGCCCGATCATCACCACCATCACGGTGCCGGATGCTTTTGCAGTGGCATGCCGATGATTGATCAAAAGGACCATTCTCTTCGACTTTTCGCGCCATGCTTCAGCCTGTCGCGCATGCAATACGAACGGGAAAGCATTCCCGACGGTCCTTTTTTGAGTGAGGACAAACCGCCATTGATCTGAGCGGCCACTCGCGCCCCATCGTGCCCGCATGGCACGGTATTTTCCACGCGCCCGCGTTTCGGGCCGTATCGTTTGTCCCATTTTTTCATCCGGTACTTTGCCCGGATCCACCTCACTCAACAAATCCATGTTTCATCAAAAATTTCGCCACTGGCTGCTGCTTGCCTGCCTCGCCATTCCCGTTCACGCGCAACCTGCGGTGGTCGTGACGCTTTCCACGGTTGGCGATCGTGTGCGCGCCCAAAACCCCGAGCTCGCCGCCGCACGCCTGCGCATCCAGGAAGCCGCCGCGCGCGTGAAGCAATCAGGACGACTGCCGAATCCAAATCTCGAAACCGCCTTCGAACGCGATGCGTCATTCAATGAACACAAACTCGAAGTTGGATTCACCCAGCGTTTTCCGGTCACTAACCGCCTGCGTCTCGAAAAAACCATCTCGTCCATCGAGTTGCGTGCGGCCGAATCGGAAGTGCGCGAAATCGAGCGACAACTCATCAGCCAAGCCCGCGAAACAGCCGTGAAGTTGCACGCCATCCGCCAGCAACAGGCGCTGCTTCGCAATCAAAACAGGCTCATGCGGCAGTATGCCCAAAGCCTCGCCGATAGCGCGCAAAAAGGCGAGGTCTCACCACTCGACGCGGGTCAGGCAAAACTCGACGCAGCCTCGCTCGAGATTCAGTCACGCGAACTCGAATCCGATCAAAACATCCACATCGGCATGCTCAAGCCCCTGCTTGGCATCCACTCAGGCGAGGCCATCGAAATCGATGGTGAACTCACCGAACCCGAGATCCCACACACCACGGTCAAGCTCTCCCAACGACCCGACCTCCAAAAGGTCGAACTCGCATTGCAGGCCGCCACGCAGCAGATCGGGCTCGAAAAAAGCCGTCGTTACGATGACATCGAAGGCGGCCTCTTCGCTTCCAGCAATCGCAGAGAAGACGCTCCCGAAGGTTACTACACCGAAACGATGGTCGGGCTGAGCCTGAAAATTCCTCTGCCGTTTTGGAATCAAAACACCGCGGCCATCGAGGAAGCAAAGATCCGCAAGACGCGCGTTGAAAACGAAGCAATCGCACTCGCGCGTAAGATCAGCCTCGAAGCGGAAACCGCCCAAGCTGACATGAAACAATGGGCCTCGCTCGCTCGCGAAATCAAAGGCTCGCTCCTTCCACTCGCCGAGCAGCAAGCGCAAGCCACCGAGACCGCTTATGCCAACGGGCAAACCGAAATCCGAACGCTGCTGACCGCCAAACAAAAATACCTCGAACTCGCCTCATCGCACATCGACGCGCTGCGCGAATTCCACCTCGCACGCGTGCGCTACGACGCGGCCTTGGGCAATCCATAAACCAAATTTCCTCATCATCATGAAACCATCATTCATTCCATTGCTTGTCACCTTGCTGATCACTCCATGCGCCTTTTCCGCCGTGGCGGTTCCACCGGTCATCCTCACCGAACAAGGCGTCAGGAACCTCGGCCTTGAAACCGTCGTCGTCGAAGAAGCCGACTTCGAAACCACCACCTTCGCCCTCGGTCGCACCGAGGCGAATCCGGAACATCGATCCGTCCTCAGCAGCCGCGTCTCAGGACGTGTCATCGAAACAAACCTCAGCATCGGCAGCTATGTCGAGAAAGGCGACAAACTCGTTCTGTTAGAGAGTCGTCAACCCGGCACCCCACCACCAAGCATTTGGCTCACGGCTCCAGCCAACGGCACAGTCATTTCCATCAACACCAAGCTCGGAGCACCGGTCGAACCCACCGACAGTCTCGCGGAACTCGCCGATCTGAAAACCATCTATCTGATCGCCACATTGCCGCAAGGCACCGCCGGAAAAATCAAACAAGGCACGCAGGCGAAGATTCGTTTTCCGATCCGCCCGGACAAGGAATACACCGCGACCTTGTTGAAATTCGCGGCCTGTCCTTGCCCCGATCCCGCTTGTGCGCTGGGTCAGGATGTTTCCACCCGTTCGGAAAAAACCGAAGGCGCGGATCTCAACACCGCCGGTGTCATCTTCACCATCGAGAACCCCGACAATCAGCTCCGCCCCGGCATGAACGCCGAGTGCTCGATCGTCATGGAAAAACGCGAGGGTGTACTCAGCGTCCCGCGCGAGGCGATCCAGGGCGGCGCCACCAACCGTCATGTCTATGTCAAACACATGACCATACCCAACGCCTTCGATCGAGTGAACGTACAAAGCGGAATTTCGAACAACGATCGCGTAGAAATTCTCGACGGCCTATTGCCAGGAGACGAAGTCGTGACCCGCGGTTCTTACTCGCTCGGTTTCGCCGGCAGTGGCGGCGGACCCTCGCTCAAAGAAGCCTTGGACGCCGCACACGGTCACGAGCACAACGAGGACGGATCGGAAAAAACAGCCGATCAAAAAGCCGACTCGAGTTCGGCGCATGACCACGACCACGCGTCACACGGCACAAGCATCCGCGAGATCTTCTTCATGGCAGCCACCGCCATCCTCGCCGCGTGGTTGGTCGTCACCTCGCTGCGTCAGCGTCAGTCCAAAACCGCCAGCAACAAACTTTCCTGATCCATGCTCAACACACTCATCCGTTGGTCGCTACGCAATCGCGCGATCATTCTCTGCCTTTCGCTGTTGATCCTGGCGATGGGTTTCAAAACCGGCAGTGAACTTCCGGTCGAAGTCCTTCCCGATCTCACCAAACCCACGGTCACCATTCTGACAGAAGCGCCCGGGCTTTCACCCGAGGAAGTCGAAGCCCTCGTCACCCAACCGATCGAAAACTCGATGATGGGCGTCGCAGGTCTGACCCGCATGCGCTCGACCTCGGACATCGCGCTTTCGCTCGTCTTCGCCGAATTCGAGTGGGGCACCGACATTTACAAGGCACGCCAGTTTGTCCAAGAGCGCTTGCAAGTCGCCCGCGAACAACTGCCGCAGGAAACCCAGCCCTACCTCACCCCCGTGGCATCATTGATGGGAGAGATCCTGCTCATCGGCGTGAAAAGCACCGATGGAAAAACCGCAGCGATGGATGTTCGAACGGTGGCTGACTGGACGATCAGAAAGCGCCTTCAGGCCATTCCAGGTGTCGCCGAAGTGCTCAACATGGGCGGCGGCGTCAAGCAGGCCCAAGTCCAGCCCGACCCATGGCGCATGCAGGCCAACGGCGTGACCATCGAAGAACTCGAGGACTCGGTTCGAAATGCCGCGTCCAACACCACCGGCGGCTTCATCGACAGCGGACCACAGGAAATCATGGTCCGCAATCTCGCCATGACGGTCGAGCTCGAGGACATCGCACGCACCATCATCAAGATGTCGAGCGGTCGCCCCATCGCGATCTCCGATGTCGCCACCGTCGCCTGGGGCTCGGAACCGAAACGCGGCGAGGCCGCCGTCAATGGCAGCCCCGGCGTGATCATGAGCGTCATCAAGGCCCCCGGATTTGACACCATCGCGCTCACTGAAAAAATCGAATCTGCGATTCAAGGCCTTCAAGCCACCCTTCCCGAAAGCGTGGAAGCCACCGTGCTGTTTCGCCAACGCGATTTCATCGACAGCGCCATCGGCAACCTCAAGAAGGCCATCGTCGAAGGAGCGGTCATGGTGACCGTGGTGCTGCTGCTTTTCCTGCTCAGCTTTCGTACCACTTTCATCACGCTGATGGCGATGCCGCTGAGCTTTTGCATCACCCTGCTCACCTTCCAATGGATGGGGCTCAGCGTGAACAGCATGACGCTCGGCGGACTCGCCGTCGCCATCGGCATGGTTGTCGATGATGCGATCGTCGATGTGGAAAATGTGTTTCGCCGACTGCGTGAAAATGCCCGCCTCAAGGAACCACTGCCGAAACTTGAACTCATCGCGCTCGCGTCCGGCGAGGTGCGCAACTCGATCTTCTACGCCACCATTCTGATCGTGCTGGTGTTCATCCCGCTGCTCGGACTTTCTGGAGTGGAGGGCAAACTCTTCGCACCCATCGCCATCGCGACGATCATCAGCATGATCGCTTCCTTTGTGGTTTCACTCACAACGATCCCCGTGCTCTGCTCTTTCCTGCTGAAAGAGAAACCTGCCGACGAAGGGCACAGCCACAACGATGGTCGATTGGTCCGCTCTCTGAAGCGCGTGCTCAAGAACACGATCCTCGGTCTCAGTCTGCGCCAACCTGGCATCATCATCGCCTCGGTATCCGCGTTGCTTGCGCTGGCCTTCATGCTCTACCCGCAGATGAGCCGCGACTTTCTGCCCGCCTTCCACGAGGAGACCGCCGTCGTCACCACCGGTGCCGGCCCAGGGACCTCATTGGCGGAAATGGAAATCATTTCCAAGGCCGTGGAGGATCAGATCCGCCAGGTGCCTGAAGTTCTCCACATTGGCCGCCGCATCGGTCGCGCCGAACGCAGCGACCACGTCGTCCCAATGAACAATGTCGAATTCGATATCGATTTCAAAAAAGACGGCAAAGGCCGCCCGCTCAAAGTCGTGCTCGATGACATCCGCGACCGCATCAAGACGGTTCCCGGCACCTTTAGCATCATCTCAGGACCACTTTCCCACCGCATCAGCCACCTGCTCAGCGGCGTCACCTCACCAGTCGCGGTGAAGATCTTCGGCCCCGACCTCGCCACCATCACCCAGCTAGGCGAACAGGTTCAAAAAATATCCAAAACCATTCCCGGTCTGCAGGATGCCAAGCTCGACATGCAGGCGCAGATCCCGCAGCTCCGCATCGAACTTGACCGCGACCGCGCCCTTGCCCACGGCGTTTCCCCCGGCGAACTGAATGCCGAGCTCTCCACGCTGTTGGGGGGATCCAATGTCGCCCAACTCCGCGAGAGCCAGCGCATCATCGACCTCGCCATTCGCTTGCCGGAACACTGGCGCGGCGATGCGGAAACCATCCGCGAGCTACCAATCCACACGGTCACCGGCCACCACATCCCGCTCAAGCTCGTCGCTGATGTGCGCGAAGCTTCCGGCCCCAGCTCGGTCTATCGCGAAAACACCCAACGCCGTTACGTGGTATCCATCAAACCCAGCGAACGCGATGCCGGAGCTCTCGTGAAACAGCTGGAGGAAAAAGTCCGCGAGCAGGTGAAATTGCCCGAAGGATATTTCATCAGCTACGAAGGTGATTTCCGAGCCGAACAGGCCGCCGCCAAACGCATCGCTATTCTCTTCTCAGGTATCCTCATGGTGATCGTGCTGCTGCTGTGGTCCTACTTCCGCAGCCTCGTTCTTGCTTTTCAAGTGCTGCTCAACCTGCCACTCGCGCTGATGGGCAGCTTGATACTGACCTGGTGTTTGGTTGGAAACATCAGCATCGCCACGCTGGTCGGCTTTATCGCCGTCGGCGGCGTCGCCGCGCGCAACGGGATCATGATGATTTCCCACTACCTCCACCTCATGAAACACGAAGGCGAAGAATTCACTGATGCCATGATCGAACGCGGCACACTGGAGAGGCTTGTACCTGTCACCATGACCGCCCTATCGGCAGGCATCGCGCTCATCCCCTTCGTCATTGCCATGGGCGAACCCGGTAAGGAAATCCTTAGCCCTGTCGCGATCTGCATCGTTGGCGGTTTGGTCAGTTCCACGCTGCTCGACTTCGCCGTCACCCCTGCAGTGTTCCGCCTGTTCGGCAAAAAGGCCGCCGCCAAGGCCCTCGCCCTCAACGCGCCAGCCACTCATTGAAGAACCATCACCCGAAAACAAACAACCAACACAAAACTGCAACCATGAAAACAAAACTGAAACTGACCACCACCTTGCTCATTGCCCTGTTTGCCAGCCCGCTCGCTCTTGCAGACGGAGATCACGATCACGGCAAGGAAGAAC
>Ga0208481_1000449_pt1 | contig 12366 bp, 10 predicted proteins | sample LakMenEpi02Jun10_FD_150662 | JGI IMG/M metagenome (GOLD analysis project Ga0208481, IMG submission 150662) | Freshwater microbial communities from Lake Mendota, WI - 02JUN2010 deep hole epilimnion (SPAdes) | ecosystem: Environmental > Aquatic > Freshwater > Lake > Epilimnion/Euphotic zone ... | reverse complement strand
TTTTTCTTTTTCAATTACTTTTGCACATTGTATTAACGCAATCAAAAGCATAAATGGAAGCTTTAACCAATTTAACAGGCCTTTGCCTCTGACGCCTTTAATATCAATCATGGCTTTTTGATAAGGCTTTTTATCGATTAACTTGTTTTCCATGCCATGAGAAGTTCCAAGCCAAGTGATTGAGTATCCTTTAGCTTTTAAATAATCGGCAATCGCAATTCCTGGATAGATATGTCCTCCGGTTCCTCCTGCGATAATCAATATTTTTTTATTGGGTTTCACTAAGTTAAATTCCTCTTAAGCCTCTTCGATTTTCCCAATCAATTCTGAGTAATATCGCAAGCGCAATCATATTGGCCAAAATACCACTACCACCGTAAGAAAGGAGTGGCAAGGTTAACCCTTTTGTAGGAAGAAGCCCCATGTTGACACCCATGTTAATAATGCCTTGCGTACCAAACCAAATGCCAATACCTTGAGATAACAGAGCTGAGTAATAACTCTCATTAATAATAGCTTCTTTAGCAATACCAAAAGCTCTAATTACAAGCCATGAGAATAATCCAATGACAATAAGCACACCAAAGAAACCAAATTCTTCAGCTAATACAGCCAAAATAAAATCAGTGTGTGCTTCGGGCAAATAAAGTAATTTTTCGACACTACCACCTAACCCTACCCCAAAAAATTCGCCACGACCAAAAGCTATAAGAGCGTGAGATAGCTGGTAACCTTTTCCATATGGATCAGCCCATGGATTAAAAAAACCTACTAATCTTTGGTATCTATAGTCAGAGCTATAAATTAAGGCTGCCATACCAATAGGTGCAACAATGGAAAGGCCCATCAGTATTTTTTTGTCTATGCCGCCTAAAATTAAGGTACACATTGCAATGACTAAGATTACAGCAAATGCACCGAAATCTGGTTCAAGCAATAACAATGCTCCTAATAACATAATCACTGCTGCCATTGGAAGAAACCCTTTTAGAAAACTCCCAATTTCTTTTGATTTTCTTAAAACATAATCTGAAGCGTACATAGCAGTAAATAATTTCATAAATTCCGAGGGCTGCATATTAAATACAAATAATGAAATCCAACGCCTACTTCCATTCACAACATGACCAATACCTGGAATGAGAACAAGAATAAGTGAGACCATGCCTGCCATAAATAAATAAGGCGACATCTTTTGCCACCAGCGAATAGGAATTTGGAAAATAATAAATCCGACAACAAATCCCAATGAAATATAAATTGATTGTCTTAATAAAAAAAAGTAATTTTGATGTTTAGTTAATTTGCTAGATTCAGCAAAAGAAATTGAGGATGAATAAACCATAATCAGGCCAATTGCAATTAATATTAATGAAACCCAGAAAAGGCCTTGATCAAAAGAAGGTTTATCTATTGTCGATTTATTAGAAAATTTATCGATCATGATTTATTTTTTAACTTACTCACGCAATCCTTAAAAACTTCCCCGCGATGTACGTAATTTTTAAACATATCGGTACTTGCACATGCTGGAGAGAGAAGAACTACATCTCCCGCTTTAGCAAGCTCAAATGATTTGATAATTGCTGATTCAAGATTTTTTTCAATACTTGTCGGAATGGCCCCACCGTTAAATACTTCTTGTATTATTTTTGCATCTTTACCAATCAAAGAAATATTTTTTACTTTATCCCTAGATGGGCCTATTAATGGTTTAAAATTTTGACTTTTGCCATCCCCTCCGGCAATCAGTAAGATTGGTTTGGACATGCTTTGAATAGCAGCAATCGTTGCTCCAACGTTGGTACCTTTTGAATCATTATAAAAATCAATACCTGATATAGAGTTAACATATTCCACTCGATGTGGTGGTGCGCTAAATTGACTTAGTACTTTTTTGATCACATCTTTTGAAATATTAAATGGCTCACAAAGAGCTAAAGCAGCCATTACATTTAGAATATTATGTTCACCCTTAAGTTTAATATCTTCTAAAGAAATAATTTCAGCCCTGCCTTTTGCGATGAAATATTGGTTACCATTTTTTTTAATGCCATAATTTTTCTCGTCCAAATGAGTTCCGAATGTTAAAGAGCTTTCATTAATCTGAGATTTTAGATAATCGTCTTCTCTATTTAAGATAATATTTTTAGCATGATTAAATATCCTATACTTGGCTTTAGCATACTCTTCCATGGATCCGTATCGATCCATATGGTCTTCTGAAATATTTAAGACTGCAGCAGTTTCGAGCGCTAATGAATATGTCGATTCCAACTGATAGCTGGATAACTCAAGAACATAAACCTCTGGCACTTTTTGATTTAAAGTATTTAATATGGGGATCCCGATATTTCCTCCGACAATAGTTGATATGCCGGCCGCTTTTAATAAATCCCCAACAAGTGAAGTAACTGTCGTTTTGCCATTTGAACCTGTAATGCCAATCACTTTTGAACTCACAGATTTAACTTGCGCAAACATTTCAATATCACCAATTACAGGTATGCCTTGATTTAATGCCTTTTGAATATAACTTTCTTTCAACGACATACCTGGGCTAATTATGATTAATTCAACATCATGAATAATGGTATCGTTAAATTTTTTCCCGATCGTAAATTTAACGTCTTTAAATTTTTCTTTTATCGTCTCAAAATTATCAATTGTTGGCCTTGTATCAATAGCTTGAATATCGCATTCTTTGTTTGCTAAAAAATGTAGGGCGGACTGCCCTGTCTCTCCAAGACCAATCACCAAGACTTTCTTTTTATTAAAATTGATGCTCATCTAATTTTCAGCGATGAGATCCCAATTAATACAAGCATCATTGTTATGATCCAAAATCTAACAACGACCTGCGTTTCTTTCCAGCCTTTTTTCTCATAGTGATGGTGAAGTGGCGCCATAAGAAAAATTCGCTTACCAACACCATATTTAAATTTAGTATATTTAAAGTACATGACTTGAATAGCAACAGAAAAAGTCTCGACCACAAAAATACCGCCCATAATAAATAAAACAATCTCCTGTCTTACAATCACTGCAATCGTGCCAATAGCAGCGCCTAGAGCAAGTGCGCCTAAATCTCCCATGAATACTTCCGCAGGATAAGTGTTAAACCATAAAAATCCCAAACCAGCACCAGCCATTGCAGTGCAAAATATAGCCAACTCACCAGCGCCGCTGATATAGGGAATACCTAAATATTTAGCTATAACATAATTACCTGCAACATAAGCAAAAACCCCTAAGGCGCTTGCAACTAATACAGCAGGCATAATTGCTAGGCCATCGAGGCCATCTGTAAGATTAACTGCATTGCTGCTCCCTACAATGACGATATAACTTAAAAGTATAAAAATAGGTCCGCTCATCGAAAAACTTACATCCTTAAAAAATGGAAGAATAAGCGAAGTCTGTTCGGGTGTAACAGCGTTAGACCAAAGATATATAGATGCACCAAGGCCTATGATTGATTGCCATAAATACTTTTGCCTGGCACTCATACCATTCGGGTCTTTATAAATAACTTTTTTTAAGTCATCAATAAATCCAATAAGGCCAAAACCAAGCGTGACAATTAACAAAACCCAAATATAGTTGTTCCTTATGTCCGCCCAAAGTAATGTCGATACAATAATTGATACCAATATCAAGCCACCTCCCATTGTGGGTGTGCCTGTTTTAATTAAGTGATCTTTGGGGCCATCTGATCTAACAGCTTGTCCTATATTGAACTGATTAAGTTTCTTGATTAGCCAAGGGCCAAAAGCGAAAGAAATAACTAATGATGTGATTGTCGCCATCACAGCTCTTAATGTAATGTAATTAAATACATTAAACCCATGGATCTCTTTTGCTAAAAACTTAAATAATTCGAGCAACATAATTTTTATCTTTCTTAAAAATTTTAAGTAAGTGCATCTACAACCTCTTCCATTTTCATGAATCTAGAGCCTTTAACAAGCACACATGAATTCTTTTTTATCTTGGTTTTGATGTAATTTATAAGTGCTTTTTTATCCTCAAACCATTTTGCATTCCCTTTACAATGGTCTATAACGTGTTTCGTCAATTTTCCTGTTCCAACTACTTCTAATATTTTATTTTTTTTGATATAAGCCCCTATTGATTTATGGTACTCAACTTCCTTTTTTCCTAACTCGCCCATATCACCAATAATTAATATTTTTTCACAGTCTTGATTTGCAAGAACATCAATTGCAGCTCGCATTGAGGCAGGATTCGCATTGTAGGTATCATCAATCAAGATACAGCCACGAAGTCCTTTTTTGAGTTCCAATCTTCCATGTACTGACTTGATAGATTCAATACCTCGCTTAATAGCCTTTAAGGGAATTTTTAGTGCAATAGAAGCGGCAATGGCTGCTAATGCATTTTTTAAATTATGCTCGCCCTTTAATTTGACTTTAATTTCCACGATTCCTTTTGGTGTTTTAATTTGAGAAATGCCTTGAACCGTTTTCTTGACATATACATCGGATTTTGAAGTGAGTCCAAATGTCATAACTTTTTTACGAAGAGCAGCAGTCTTTAGTACGCTATAAAATTCATCTTCTCTATTTATAACTGCAATGCCATTCTTTTTGAGCCCTGAAAATATTTCTGATTTTGCTTTTGCAATACCTGCTTTTGAACCAAAAAATTCAATATGAGCCTCTCCTATATTTGTTATTACTGCGACATCTGGTTTTGCAATTTCACTTAAATATTTAATCTCGCCCTTATGATTCATACCCATCTCAACTACAGCAAATTTTTGAGTTTTTTTAATATTTAGTAAGGAAAGTGGAAGTCCTATATCATTATTGAAATTTCCTTTGCTCATCAGGACTTTTAATTTACTACCAACATAGCAAGAAATAATACTTCCAATCATTTCTTTAGTGGTGGTTTTACCATTACTTCCTGTGATAGCAACAAGAGGTATTTTAGATTGGGCTTTCCAGTACTGAGCTATCTTGCCTAAAGCTTCTCGCCCATTTTTAACGATTATTTTATTTTCTAAATTTTTAACATCTTTAGATACAATGGCAGCTAATGCGCCTTTTTTAATAGCAATTTCTGCAAAATTATCCCCGTCAAATTTTTCGCCTTTAATACCTAAAAATAAATCATTATTTTTAATATCATTGCTATTGATAGAAATGTTTTTTATTGTTTTATGAAGCAAAGCGGTATCGCCAAAATATCGGCCAGAAACAAGTTTTTTAATCTTATTTAAAGTAATTCGCATTCAACTCGCCTTGTACACTTTGAGCGCTTTTCTTGCACATGTTTGATCACTAAATGGATGCTTAATGCCTTTAATTTCTTGATAGGTTTCATGTCCCTTTCCAGCAATAAGGACGACGTCATCTTTTTTAGCATTCATAATTGCTTTTTCTATTGCCTTATGTCGATCAAATTCAATACGATAAGACCCTTTCATATGCTTGCTAATTTCTTTAATAATTTTTCCGGGACTTTCATTCCTTGGATTGTCTGACGTAATAAAATTAATATCAGCTAAGTTAGAAGCTATCTCTGCCATATCTTTTCTTTTTCCGGCATCTCTATCTCCTCCGCAACCAAATACACAGATAAGATTACCGTCAGTTTGGTTTTTAAGGGTTTGCAGCACTTTTTTTAAAGCGTCTGGTGTGTGAGCATAATCAATAAAGATTTTTGGGGTGTTTTTAGATCTTAGTCTTTCCATTCTCCCTGGAACCTGAGATATATAACTTATTTGTTTCACAATTTTTTTTATTGAATTGCCAGATGCTATCAGTGAAGTAATTACTGCTAGTAAATTATATACATTAAACTCGCCTACCACAGGCGCTTCTACTTTGTATGTTTCTTTTTTATATGCAATTTGGAAACGTGTGCTCGAATTTGAATATTCAATGTGTGTCGCTTTAATGTCGCCACTTTTTATTCCATAACTTAAAACTTTAGTTTTATTCTTTACAAGAAAATTTTTTAGTTTTTTTCCATAAGAATCATCGATATTAATAACTGCAACTTTCAAAGATGGGAATTCAAATAACTTCTTTTTTTCATTGAAATAATTCCGAAAGTTAAGATGGTAATCTAGATGATCCCTTGATAAATTGGTAAAAACTGCAATATCGAAAAGAATTCCATTCACTCTCCCCTGAGACAATGCGTGAGATGAAACTTCCATTACAGCTGATTTTATTTTTTGATTTTTAAATTGTCTTAAAATACGATGATTTGATATCGCATCAGGTGTTGTATACGTATGTGATTTTAATTTTTTGTACCCAAACCCCAGCGTCCCTATGACGCCTGTTTTTTTGCCCAGGAGATTTTGTATTTCAGCTGTCCAGTGCGCACAAGATGTTTTTCCGTTTGTGCCAGTGATACCTATAGTGAGTATTTGCTTCGAAGGCTTTTTAAAAAATGTATGGGCAATTTCACCTTCTTTATTTTTTAATTCTGAAACAGCATAATGTTCTGTATGCCATGTTTTTTTCCATACAAAATTTTTCTTTTCATAAAGTATTATTTTCGCGCCTTTTTTAATAGCCGCTTCAATATAATTTCTTCCATCATTATGCAGTCCAGGATAGGCTAAAAATAAAGAATTATTTTTTATATGCCTACTATCGTTTGATATATCAGAGATGCGATGTCCAATTTTTTTTAACACACTCTTCATATCGTTTCTTTAATGTTTTTATTGTCTTGCGGTAAAACTTTATTTTGAGTTTTTATGTCTTGTGGAATCTTTAATATCTTCATGACGTCAGCCATTACACTGCTAAAAACTGGAGCCGCTACTGCTCCTCCGTAATGACTTCCAATGCTTGGTTCATCTATCATCACTGCCATAATAATTCTTGGATTTGAAACTGGGGCCAGACCTACAAATGACCCTATATTTTTATTCTTTTCATAAGCGCCATTTGCTCCAATTTTTTCAGCGGTACCTGTCTTGCCTGCAACTCTATATCCTATAATTTTTGCATTACCTCCAGTACCCTCTTCCACAACTTGTTCCATCATTTCTACCATAGTTCTCGCTGTTTGCTTTGTGAATACTTTTGTACCCATAGGAATTTCATCTTTTTTGAATAATGTAACTGGCTTCATTTCCCCGTCGTTAGCAAATACTGTATAAGATTGAGCCAATTGAAGAAGTGTTAAATTAATCCCATGTCCGAAAGATATAGTTGCCTGGTCTACTTTGCCCCAATTTTTGTAATCACGAAGTCTTCCAGAGGCTTCCCCAGGAAACCCTGCCGAAGTTTGCATTCCAAACCCTACTTTATTTAAAGTAGACCACAAACTCTTGGGTGTTTGCATTAATCCAATTCTTGCTGCACCTACATTGGAAGACTTTGCAATCACTTCTGAAACTGTCATAAAAGGTTTGCTACCATCAGCATGAGCATCATGTATTGTGGCTGATCCAATTTTCATCAATCCTGATGAAATTTCTACCAATGAACTTGGATTAAGAATTCCGGCGTCTAACGCTGAAGACACTGTGAATGGTTTAATTGTTGACCCAGGCTCGAACACATCTGTCACTGCTCGATTTCTTGTGGGGCCGCCACCTTCCCTAAAATTATTAGGGTTATAAGAAGGAAGATTAGCCATAGCTAGCACCTCTCCCGTTTTTGCATCTAGCACTATAGCCGAGCCTGCTTTAGCTTTATGAATTTCGATTGATTTAGCTAATTCTCTATATGTTAAATATTGAATTCTTGCATCTATTGAAAGCTTTATATCGTGGCCATCTTGAGGCAATTTCACTTCCTGGAGATCATCAACAATCTTGCCAGCACGGTCTTTAATAACTTTTTTACTCCCGAGCTTACCGGAAAGAAATTTATTTTGAGAAAGCTCAATGCCTTCTTGCCCTATATTATCCAGATTAGTAAACCCAACTAAATTAGCTGTGATGTCAGCAGCCGGATAAAACCTCTTAAACTCTTTTTGAAAAAAGATTCCGGGTATTTTCAACGCTTGTAATCTTCTTGCATCTTCAGGCGAGATTTGTCTTTTGAGATATATAAATTCTTTTTTATTATTTAATAATTTTTGATCAACCTCATTCGCACTTAACTTAAGAATATTTTCTAATTCTAATTTTTGATCTTTAGTTATTTTGACATTTGGTGGATTTACCCAAACTGACTCTACCGGACTGCTGATCGCTAAGATATCTCCATTCCTGTCGGTAATTTTTCCTCTATCTGCGTAAAGAGAAATTACTCGAGTGCTCGTAGCATTTCCTTTCGACTGTAAAAATTTTTTATCTAAACTTTGTAAATAGAATGCTCTAAAAATAAGCGTTAGGAATCCAGCTAAGAATAAAAGCAAAATTAATCTTCTTCGAATACCCGAGAGCTCAAAAAATGTTTTCTCAACTTTATTGTTGATAAATAAACTCAAGGCCGCTCCAATAAAATAATTTTTTTAGGTTCGGGGGTTTTCATTTTTAATGATTTTTTTGCAACTTCTTCGATTCTTCCGTGCATTGCCCAAGTGCTCTGCTCAAGTTGCAATTGGCTATACTCAGAATTTAGCTTTTGGCCAATCTCTTTTTGTTGATCAAGTTCAAAATAAAGCTTTCTTGATTGATGTTGTGAGTTTATTTTTGCAAGCGCCATAAGTAGGATTACAAAAAATAAAATAAAATTCACTTTTGTCATTTAATGCGCAGTCCTTTCAGCAACTCGCATAATTCCACTTCTTGCTCTTGGATTACGTTTTACCTCGGCTTCACTTGGTCTTATAGGTTTTGTCACAATATTCAATCGGGGTTTTGGTAACTCATCATTTCTAATTGGAAAATTAGGGGGTAAAGTATCTCTATTTTTTTCATCGTTAATAAATTGCTTCACAATTCTGTCTTCAAGCGAGTGGAAACTAATCACTACCATAATGCCGTCGGTTTTTAATAACTCTAAAATTTTAGGCAGCGCTTCTTTTAACTCTTCCAGCTCTCGATTTACATAGATTCTTAATGCTTGAAATGTTCTTGTTGCAGGATCTTGTCCAATTTCTTTTTTGGGCATATGGTCTGCGACAATTTTTGCAAGCTGTTTTGTTGTTTCAATCGAGCCTACTTCATCTCTCTCTTTAATGATCGCGGTAGAAATTCTTCGCGCAAATTTCTCTTCACCATATTCTTTTAAAATCTTTTCTAATTCTTTTTGTTCGATCTTTTTTAAAAGTTCAGCTGCTGTTATGCCCTTTGTTTGATCCATCCGCATATCTAAGTGCGCATCGAATCTAAAACTAAAACCACGATCGCCTTGATCAATTTGTGGTGACGAAATACCCAAATCCAGTAATACGCCATCTACTTTTGAAATGCCTTTAGCGGCTAGAACTTCATCGATTTCTGAAAAATGTGCGTGCACAATTTCAAATCTCGTATCTTTAATTTTCAAACCTTCTTCATATGCAGATTTATCTCGATCAATCGCGATTAATCTTCCTTCTTGATTTAACTTTTCTAGAATTAATCTGCTATGCCCGCCCCGCCCAAAGGTGCAATCCACATAAACACCATTTTTTTTTAAAACTAAATGCTCAACTGCTTCGCTTAAAAGGACAGTAATATGCTCATGATTAAAATTATGTTGTGCTTGATTCATGAGGCATTAAATTAAATTGCATCGTTAAAGAGAGAATCCCTCGAGTTCAATTGGCATACTTGAAGCTTCTTGTTCTGTGGCTTTTTGTACTTGTAGATCCCAAGCTTCTTTATCCCAAAGCTCAAAATGAGTTCCCTGTCCCACTAGCATGGCTTGCCTCTCTACCTTTGCAAATTCTCTTAATACTTGAGAGAGGAGTAATCGGCCTGCTGTATCTAATGAAATGTCTTCTGCATAACCCACGAGCAATCTTTGTAACGCGCTCGATTTTTTATCAAAACTTGAAAGTGCCATGATCTTTGACTGGATAGGTTCCCAAGCAATCTGGGGGTAAATCAATAAACATCCATGGGGGTGAGCTGTAATGACTAAATCACCTGAAGACTGGGCGAGCAAATCTTCTCTATGCTTTGTCGGCATTGCTATTCTGCCTTTAGCATCAATATTCAAGAGATTAGCGCCTCTAAACATAATTCCCGACCTAATTATTTAATTCAAAAAAAGTGGGAAATTACTAAATACCCTTAGTTCTACTTAGAAATTTCCCACAAAAAACCACTTTTTTCCACTAATGACACTATAGATAATAAAAAAGAGCTCTGCAAGCTCTTTTTTGAAGGTTTTTTCATATATGACAAGGGTTTGGAAGAATAAAGCTAGGAATTTTTAAGAAAAAGTTGAAGCCAACCGATAAGCCGGGTTCTGTCGTGGACAGTCATTCATCTAGGCACATGATTACTCATGCACTCAAGCAGTCTACCCGGTAGCAACACGAGCCGTGCTATTACTACCCTATTTGACTTTGCTCCGAGTGGAGGTTACCGCGTTTCACCGTAACTAAATACGCTCGTCTCTGTGGCCCTATTCCTCGTTTCGCAACGTACGGCCGTTAGCCGTCACTCTGCTCTGTGGAGCCCGGACTTTCCTCTGCTTGAGTTAACAAGCAGCGACTGTCTAGTCAGCTTCGCATGGATTTTAACACACCTATAAAACGTCACTTTCGGGTGTGTTTAATTGACGCGGGACGCAACCTATATATTTGCTATTTAAAGTTTACAAAAAGCTATGTAACCCTTACTGGTATTTGGCTTATTAAATTTTTGTAAACTAAAGATGGAAGACGGTTCTGGGATAGTCATTTAAGGTTGAGCCCATGCCAACAAAAACAAAAGCTTTCGGTCGAGCTTTAAAAAAAATTAGACTCAAAAAAAATTAACACAAGAAGATTTGTCGCTTGAAGCTCAGCTCGCAAGGGTTTATATATCTGAACTCGAATATGGGAAGAAAACACCTTCCATTGAGACTGTATTTAAAATATCCAAAGCTTTAAATATGAAGTGTTCTAAGTTAATGGATTTAACTGAAGAAGAATTCATTAGATAATCAAACTTATCTAATCAATTAAGCGCCAAGCAATTTTTCTTCCAGCATATAGCGGAACAATAGCTTCATCACCTACAGTAATTTTTTCAGGAACAAGCCAGTCTTCTTTAACGAGATTAATTGACGATTTATTTCTTTCTAGTCCGTAGAAATCAGCTCCGTAGAAACTTGCAAAACCTTCTAATTTATCAAGTGCATTGAGCTCATCAAATACTGCAGCATAAAGCTCAATAGCGCTTGCCGCAGAAAAAATACCTGCGCAACCACAAGCATTTTCTTTTGTTGATTTTAAGTGAGGTGCGCTGTCGGTCCCTAAAAAGAATTTGGCATTGCCTGATGACACTGCATTTAAAAGTGCTTGACGATGTGTCTCTCTTTTTAAAACGGGAAGACAATAATGATGCGGATTGATACCGCCTATAAACATATGATTTCTGTTTAATAAAAGATGTTGTGGTGTGATCGTAGCTGCCAGTTTTTTAGAGGTACTTAAAATAAAGTCGGCAGCATCTTTTGTAGTGATGTGTTCCAATACAATTCTCAAATTGGGGAATGTTTTATGTAGCCTTGATAAATGTTGATCAATGAATACTTTTTCACGATCAAAAATATCAACTGCTGAATCGACCACCTCACCATGAAGCAAAAGTGTTACATCTAATTTTTCCATGAGTTCAAAAATATCGTAACGATCATCAATGTTTCTAACACCCGAATCTGAATTAGTTGTGGCACCGGCTGGATAATATTTAATCCCTACAATGTTTTGATGCTCAGGGATCTTTTTAATTTCATCAGGTGAAGTGTTATCTGTGAGATATAAAGTCATGAGTGGCTGAAAGTGGGTATCACTTTTTAAAGCCTTTTTAATTCTTGATTCATATTGAATCGCTTGATCTACAGTCGTAATAGGTAGTTTTAAATTCGGCATCACGAGTGCTCTTGCAAATTGCTTTGCGGTATAAGGCACAACGGACGCCATAAGTGCATCATCTCTTAAGTGCACATGAAAATCATCCGGCGTAGTAATCTTTAAAGTTTTAGTCATCTTTTTTTATTTTTAAAGCTTCGTCATATAAATAATTTTTGTTGATACTTAATATTTCTACACCTAATTTCACAGCTGCATTCGTCGGCATATGATTGAGTAATATTTTCAATATTCTATGCTGATCTTCGCTCAGTAATTCATTTTTTTCATGATGCATCGGGGATACCAAAATCACGAACTCTCCTTTTTGAAAATTACTATCGCTTTCAATAACCTCTCTAACCTTTGAAACTTCGCCTCGATAAATACTTTCGAATGTTTTGGTGAGTTCTCGCGCCACTACAATAT
>Ga0208481_1000442_pt1 | contig 12460 bp, 11 predicted proteins | sample LakMenEpi02Jun10_FD_150662 | JGI IMG/M metagenome (GOLD analysis project Ga0208481, IMG submission 150662) | Freshwater microbial communities from Lake Mendota, WI - 02JUN2010 deep hole epilimnion (SPAdes) | ecosystem: Environmental > Aquatic > Freshwater > Lake > Epilimnion/Euphotic zone ... | reverse complement strand
CCTGCCAGTCAAGTTCTATTGGCGTTTCTAATATTTCTGTTAACGCCCAATTTACATGTGTGCAAATACTTTTCGGACATGAATAAATAAAAAGTGCTCCACGAACTTCCCGTGGATTAACACTTACAGCCAAATGCATTAGCCCTGTCCCTCCAACTTTGATTTGCGTCTTCCCCGACGATCTCAAAGCCTTTAACTGGAGGTTATGACTTACTTCCCAACTTACTATATCTTGACACGCCGTGTCCAATCCGGTTTCTGACTTTTTGAAAGGCGAGACTGTAGGAAAAAATCTGACGAGATAAATATTTGCTTTTTACTAAAAAAATCTGAGATTTTAGTATTATTCTGAAATCAATTTTAATTGAACTCCACTTTTCTAGCTACAATTAAATGATTGTTTGCCTCCTCTTTAATATCACCTAATGAAAGTAGCATGGAAATTGGAAAGAAAATGATTGAAATCAGAAGCGATAAAGGCGATAGAATCCAAAAAATCGCCCCTCTTTTTTTAAATTTTTTATCAAAATAATAAGGGTGCTTAAACACAGGCCAAAACATTAAAAATAATCTAGAAGCAATTGTCCGCCAAGCCCCACCCAGTGGAACATAATCTATAACTTTGTAATTATTTTCAATCAATACTCTTTCAAGCCAAAATCTAGTGAAATTGTAATAGTGCGCTGGAATTCCGTGTAGATTACCGCTTTGTGGAACTTGAATTATCAATCTCCCATTGGTAGTTAGGATTCGATTTATTTCACGAATTGTTTGAACTGGCTCATAAATAAATTGCAAAACTTGAATTAAAATAACCGTATCGACTGATTTCTCTTTAACGGGCAATGAAGATGCATCACCAGATATTGCAAAGACATTGTGAACAGTATCATTTTGAGGTAGTGAGTTGAAATCTGGTTCAAGAACGAAATATTTTTCCCATGAACTCTTGTTTAGGGTCTTATAAAATGAACCGCCTCCAATGTCCAAAACTAAACCCAAATTACCTTCAAGTACTTTAAATAGGGGTCGCGAAAGTAGATTTCTTATTTTATAGGTGATTTTTATTGAAAGTGAAGTTTCTTGAATTGTTCGCAACGTCAGTATCTCCATGCCATTACTTCAATTTACTTCAGATATATATCATATTGTAATTTAGGGGCAGATCTTCACTTGTGGAGTGATATAAGGCAAGATACAGGTCATGAACAAAAAACTCTCAGTGGTTGTGCCCGTCTATTACAACTCCGCCAGCCTGTCCGAATTGTTCGATCGACTTGAGATTGTTAGACAAAAGCTTAATTCAATAAATTTAAATTTAGAAGTAATTGCTGTAGATGACGGTTCAAAAGATGATAGTTTTCAAAATCTAGTTGAACTAGAAAAGAAATTTGATTACTTGAGTTCATATCAATTAACCAAAAATTTTGGGGAAGCTACTGCATCTAAGTTTGGGCTTCGAAAAATAAGTGGCGATGCGTTTGTTGTTTTAGCTGCAGATCTTCAAGATCCTCCAGAGTTAATTCTGGAAATGGCGCTTTCTTGGATTGAAGGTAAATCATATATTATCTGTGAAAGATCAGAAAGAAAAGATCCTCTATTTTCTAAATTGTTAGCAAATCTTTATTATAAATTTTTAACAATATTTGTAATGCCGACTTATCCTAAAAAAGGTTTTGATTTATTTCTAATGGATTCAAAATATTTACCTATTATTATTGATAGTTCTAAATCATCCAGTATTCCGCTTATTCTCTCGTGGATAGGAATTGAGCCAAAACGAATAAGTTATAAAAGAAATGCCAGAGAGCATGGAAAGTCAACTTGGTCTCTATTGAAGAGATTTAACTTACTTTTAGATGTGCTTTTTTCTTTTTCCAGAAAACCGATAAGAATAGTTTCCATTACAGGTGCCATTACTGCCCTTGGAGGTTTAGTTTATGGCCTAGTTGTAGTAGTGGAAAGATTAAATGGAACTGCGGGGTCGCAAGGAACTGCTTCGTTAATTGCTTTAGTTTCATTTACTTCTGGCTTAGTGCTTTTAACTCTTGGGATTATTGCAGAATATATTTGGAGAATATGGGACGAAGTAAATAACCGACCAGACGGAATAGAAAAATTTAGGAACTAACTTTTCCTATATTCCCTAAACTCATCGTAATTATGTAAATAGTCATCCGGATCGAATTCTTCTGAGGCTAATACCAATAGTGAACCGTTAGGAGAATAATTATATTGGGTTCCCCAGATAAGTGGAGGAATTAATAATCCTTTTGTGGGTTCGTTAAGTAAAAAAGTTTCTGTTACTTCCCCATCATTAACATCGACTGTTATTGATCCAGCAGCTGCTATAAGAAATTGCCAACATTTTTTATGAGCGTGCTCGCCTCTAACCTCAAAATCTGATACGTGGTGGACTAGAAAAATTCTTTTCACTGGAAAAGGAATTATTTTTGGAAGTTCTAGTGCTGTTAAGTCCCCCCTAGCAGCCTGCACTGTTGGAAGATTTATTAATTTAACTTCGCTAATATTATTGTTAATCTTTTAATCCTTAAAACTAATCACTGATGAAATAACTTGATCCACTTCTGAATCCTTCATCCCAGGGTAAATAGGAAAAGACAGTATTTTTTTGACAGAAATCTCAGTTACTGGTAAGTGAATATTTTTAAATTTATCTTTAAAAATATTCTGCCTATGATCCGGAATTGGATAATGTATAGCATGTTGGACGAGTTTTTTTGATAAATGGTCCATCAACTTTTCTCTAATATTGGTTTGAATGACGAACAAGTGAGCCACCCCACTTAAAGTTTTCTGCAAAGTCCTCAAATCTAAATTCTTAAAAGCTTCCACGTATGTTCTTGCAATCTCTACTCTTTGCTTATTCCAGGTGTCTAGGTGAACCATTTTTTCTATCAAAAAAGCTGCTTGGATCTCGTCTAGCCTTGAATTTGATCCATTTTCTACACTAACGTTATATTTTTCGCTCCAGCCATATTGCCTAAGCGAAATAATCCTCTCGGCAAATTCATGATTGCTAGTTAAAATCGCACCACCATCACCTACTGCTCCTAAATTTTTTGTTGGATAAAAAGAAAAAGTTGAAATATCGCCAAAAGAACCAACCTTTCTACCTGAGACTTCAGCCCCGTGGGCTTGGGCACAATCTTCTAGCAAAGGTATTCCCTTTGATTTACAAATCTGTGAGATTTCCAAGATTGGCGCAACTTGGCCATAAAGATGTGTCACAACAACTGCCTTTACGTTATTCTCTGAGATCTTTAACTTTAAATCGTTTGGCTCAATTAATAACGAGTCTTCATCAACATCGATAAATATTGGATCTGCCCCAATAATATTTAAGGCAGCACTTGTATAAAATCCAGCATTTGCCACTGTTGCGACTTGATCTTCTTTTTTGATACCTATAGCCCTGAGAGCAATAACCAAAGCATCACTCCCATTTGCTACCCCCGTGCAATACTTTGTCCCAATATATTCGGCGAATTTTTGTTCAAAAAAACTTACATTCTCACCTAAAATGTGTTGACTAGATTCCAAAACGTTTTTTGCAATTCTTGAAAGATTTGCTACATCTGTTACTGGTTTCAAGTTAAACATCGGTACAAGGCTCATAAGTGCAACTTTATCCTAAGTTTTAATCTCATAGTTTTAATACGGTTTTCATTTATTACGTGGGGCGGCTGGGACTCGAACCCAGGACCCAAGGATTATGAGTCCTTTGCTCTAACCAACTGAGCTACCGCCCCGAGTGTCTAACTCTAGACATTAACATCGTATGAAACCCTATAGCATATGCGCAAATTGGTCATTTTCTTATTCTATACAACCATAATCGAATTTTTACACTTACTAACAGTTATCTATTGGGTAAGTAGAAAAAAGATTGCAATCTACGGGACAAACGACGATGCGCTAATTTCAAGTATTTCTTCAGGAAAGTTAACAGGGTTTCCTGATCCTCACCTTATTTTTATTCAACCTTTAATATCTTATCCAATCATTTGGCTGGAGAGTTTATTAACCAACTTTTCAGGTTATACAATTTTTTTGCTTTTCGGCACCACGATATCTTTCACATTAGTTCTAGTAAATCGAATCATTAACAAAAACTATAATTTAATTTTCTACTTATCATGGCTTTTTACAAATATAATATTTCATTCATGGTTTGCCATTAACCCTACTTATACGGGTGCGAGTTTGTTTACTTCGGGTGCAGCAGCTGCTTTGACGATAATACTTTTAAAAAATAAGTTTAATGGAAATTACCCATTGGTCTTTAGTATTGCATTTTTATTCACTCTGAGTTATATGATTCGGATAGAAGGCGTATATATCTATTTCCTAATTATTATTCCATTTATCTTCCTATATATAAAGAATTTAATCTTAATCAAAAGAAAAATTGGAATAATCATAATTTTAGTTTCAATTCCTCTTATTTCAAATATGGGACTTAGTATAAAGTTATATGAAAATGATGCATGGAAAGAATATACAGAAATGAATAATCTTAGACATAAAATTCAATTGCGAGAACCTGAACGCCAGATGGATCAGTTTTTAAGTGAGATAAATTGGGACGAACCCACGCAGTATATGTTCAAAAGACTTGTCCTAGTGGATCCAAATTTCATGAATTCCACAAGTATGGAGAAAATTCTAGCCCAAACTAATGACTATGTAGGTATTAAATCTGTCTTAAAAGCTGAACCTAACGTTTCCATAAAGAACGCTATAGAGTCACTAAAGCCATGGACTTGGATATTACAAACGCTGATTTTTATCATATTTTTAAATTTATATATTCGAATTAGTAATTTGTCATCATTAACGAAATACGTAGTTGAAGTATCGATACTTACTTCATCAATATTTGTACTCCTTTACACTCTGGCTAGTGGTTTTCATTTACCGGAAAGAATTACTTTAAATTTGCTTGCTGCGTATTCCCTAGTTCTTGTTTGTTTATCGCCTGATAAGTTTTACGTCAATAAAAAAATTTTTATAAATCTAATAGTGCTCTTGGTTTCAGGAGTTATGGTATTCAGGCAGTTTGAAAGATTCGTAATAGAATTGAATGCTAGAGAGGATTTTTATAAAACTAGGCAAGCCTTTGCCTTGCAGCAGAAGCAATCCTTCAATCAACTAGATAGTGAAGTTGTAATTTCCAGTGCATCAAGTTTAAAATTTGATTGGATTTATCCCTATAATAAATATGAATCATTTGACGACAGGAATCTAACTCTAATTCTTGGGTGGCATAATTTAAGTCCTGCCTGGAACACCGCTGCTAGCAATTTAGGCTTAGACCCAAAAAACATATATTCATCTTTAGTTGATAATGAAGCTGTATGGGTTGATTCTGAAAATAATATTGAGCCTGTTCTGAAATTCTTAGAGATTAATCAAAATGCTAATCTTCAGTTTAACGTATTAGGCGATGTTGGTAACCAGGAATACCGCTTTTATAAATTCAAATCAATCGATTAGTTTTGGTACAAGAGAATATATTTAGTACGTGGTGCTCTATTTAATTACTAGTTTTTGTTCTGGCAATCTTTGTCTGAGATTTGATAGGAGAAAACAAGGCCAGCATTTGGTAGCGAACCCACCTGGCATTTCCCTTGCCAGAAATAGCGCCTATCGTTTAAATACATGGCCATCACCTCACCTACATAATCTCCGCTAACCCAGTATGCATTTTCTTTGTATGGCAACAACGGAACAGGATTTCCATCAAGAACACCTAAACTCCTAACTTTGGTAAACCAATGTGGTGAAAATACGTGCCAACCCGAAGTTAAATCAAGAGTTTTCCCACGGTAGTCATTACTGAACACATCGGTGTAAGACTCGATCCCATACTTTATGTCACCAATGAAAATTCCATTTGGGTTAATTCTATTTAATTCTGCATCGATCTCTATTAGTTCTCGCTGTTTCACTAGTAACTTAGACTTAACACCTGAAAATCCGGCCGGTTGGAACTGAAACGAAGTGACAATTATGCCTACAAGTAATATTAAGACAATAGAAACCTTCTCAGACGTAAATTTGACATATAGGCTAAGAAAAAGAACTCCAATAATGATCATAAAAATTATTGGTACATTAATCCTAGGTGGAATGCGCAAAACTGCTGCCAAGTAATAATAAAGGAAACCAACATATAAAGTAAAGAAAATAAATATGTATGCATAAAACTTCGTCTTATTTAGTATTATATTTACTGACAATACAATTATTAAAGCAATAAAAATTAAACTTACTGGGGACATAAATTCCCAAATTCTGGCAAAAGTCATGCTTATCTCAGCATTTATCAATCCAGATATTCCTATGTAATCTTTTACATGATTCATTGCTCTCTGCATTTGTTCTGAAGTAAAAATTGTTGGATCAATGAAAACTACGTAGTGGAGTAAAGTTGCTTCAACATTGGTCCACTTGATTCCAGAAATTTGAAAACCGGCTATCGCCCCATGCATTTTTAGCATACTTGGATTTGTGGTAACCGCACTAAAGGCGTTATGAAAATTCCAATAATCATTCCATTCTTGATATTGGGCTATTGAGTAAAGTTTAAATATTTGTTCGAGTAAATAAATAATGATTGTTGGTGTGAATATCAATAAATTTCTATCTAAAACTTTTTCCCTTTTACGATACTTGATAAAGATATACATTGTGCCTGGAATTAGAAAATAGATAATTACTAGATACCCATCAGGTCGAATGATAAAACTGTTCAGTAAAAAAATTGCGGGTACCATATATTTAGGAGACCTTGTTAAAATATTTCTATAAAATATAATCACCCCTGTAAATCCTGTAATTAAGGATGAAATTGTATAAGTTGGATAAATTAAGAAAAACAAATACACGTTAAAAATTAGGATGATTATCCCAAACCTAGCAAATAAAGTACTCCTTTCTGATTTAGAATAGACTAATTCTTTAAGCAAATACACGCAGCTCAAGAAAACTGAAACATAGATATAAATTCCATGCCACTGGACAATTGGGAATAATCCATAAAGAAAGGAGAGAATGAATCCATAAGTTTTTGATCCAAATATTAAATCACTTGATGGCGTGCCTGAGTATCTTCCATTTGCAATGTTTGCAATGATTCCATCATCATTAATTGCAAAGAAAATAGGACTTGACGTTGATAGAACTACATAAAAAGCTACGATAAATATTAAAATGTATGCTAAAAACTCAGTACTTTTTTTCTTCATAAAGGAAATGAAAGTTGCTCCACAAACTTATCATTGAAGTCTTTACGATCTGAAAGTTCAACATATTCTATCTGATTAAGAATTGATAGAGCTCCATTTTTTTCTTGCTGGGAAAGCAAAACCATTTTAGCCCCTTCTCCGGCAACGTTGCCTGCGCTAACAATTCTCAAAATCGGAATTTTTGGAACCAATCCAATCTCAACAGCAGATTTTGGAGACAAGTATGAGCCAAAGGACCCCGCTAATAACACTTGTTGAATTTCGTCAGGGTCGACGTTAAGTTGCTCTAATAATAATTTCCAACCTGTTGCTATGGATGCCTTGGCGAATTGTAATTCTCTGACATCTCGTTGGCTTAAGTATATTTTTGGATCACTTCTATCGCCATGTAAGATAAATACTCTCTCACCGTTTTCTAGCGTAGTTAATCTTTTAGCCAGTGGTTCACTTATTTTTTGGGCAGTTGCATCATCAATAAATCGACCAGAAGCATCAAGGAATCCGCATGACACAAGTTGAGCAACCCCATCAACTAAACCTGAGCCACAAATACCTTGGGGCTCTACATCCCCAATGACTTGTAATTCAACTTTGTCATTTGCAATTTTTATAACTTCTATAGCGCCCTCTGCTGCACGCATCCCGCACTTTATTGAGGCAGCTTCGAATGCTGGCCCAGCAGGGGCAGCGGTAGTCACAATGGTGTCAGCGCTGCTTAGGACAATTTCGCAATTTGTTCCAACGTCTATAAATAAACGAACTCGTTTGTCGCGATCCATACCTGTCGCTAAAATTCCTGAAACGATGTCACCGCCAACGTAGGCACCCAGGGATGGGAAAGTAAATGCACGTGCACCTTTATTAATCTCTATCCCAAATTCTTTTGCTAAAAGTGTTGGCCAAATCTGGGTAGTAGTAATAAACGGAGCGACCCCGACTGGCTCTGGGTTTACTCCCAATACAAGTTGAATCATGGTGGCATTTCCTGCAACGGCAATCTCGTAAACGTACGAAGGATTGATTCCTGCTTCTGCGCAAACTTCTTGCGTTAATTCATTTAATGTTTGTTTAGCTGCTGTCCCGAGTTTGTCTAGCGCACTTTCATCTAGCATGGTGGCAGAAATTCTAGATATTACATCGGCGCCAAATGGTTGCTGCTTATTTAACATCGACTTTACTGCAACCGGTGTTCCAGTATTTAAGTCGAGTAATGTAGCTACAACAGTTGTAGTTCCCAAATCATAGGCAATTCCATAAATGTTTTCAGAAGTATCACCCTGCTCAATATCAATTATTTGCTCATCAACTATCACTACAGTTACCTGAAAATTAGAACTTCTAAGGATTGTGGGTAAGATTTGTAAAACTTTAAAATCTACTTCTAATTCCAAATCATCTATCGCATCTTTTAGTCGTTGTAGGTCTGGCCTTTGATCATGCAATGTTGGTTCACTTAACTCTATGTATCTTTTTTGAACAGCAGGTCTAAGAATTACCTGTCGACCAACCCCAACTGTGGCCGCTTTTGGTCTTGTGGTCATTGCTGGAACAGTGATAGCTAAATTTTCTGTTGCTCTAGCAACGCAAGCTAAGCGCCAGCCGTTTTTTAGCTCTTCTTGACTAAATGCACGAATATCTAATCTTGAAATTGGAACAATGCCTTCAGTGATTTGAACTTTACATTTTTTACAAGTCCCATGTCCACCACAAGTTGAATCAATGGCAATACCATTCCAAGATGCGGCATCAAAAACACTGACACCTGGTGGGACTTTGAATGATTGATTACTTGGTGCAAAATCTAATTTGACTCGCCCAAGTCCTGAATGCTCAACTAATTCAGGTTCAATTTTTTCTTTAGCCATTTAAATTAGGCACTTGGTTGTTGGGCTCGGAAAGCAGAAATCCAATTTCCACCCCATGGATCATTTCCAAGTAACATATCGGCTGCTCTAACTGAAGTAACAATTTCTTTTGTTCGAGCATCCATAATTGCACTTGTTAATCCTGCGGCCATTGCCATTGGTAAAAATGAGGCATTGACTGCATGTCTATTAGGTAGGCCGAATGAAACATTTGATGCACCCATTGACATGTTCAAACCAAATTTCTCTTTGATTAAATGAATTGTTTCAAGAGTGATTTTAACGGCTTCAGTGTCTGCTCCCACTGTCATTGCTAGTGGGTCGATTACTAAATCTTCCAAGGGAATTCCGTATTTTTCCACAGTTCTCACAATTTTTTCAGTGATAACTAATCTTTCCTGAGCAGTAGCTGGAATTCCAGTTTCATCATTTGATAAGGCCATAATCACAGCGTTGTGCTCTTTAACTAAAGGTAAAATTAATTCCATTCGATCATCTTCACCAGTCATTGAATTAACTAAAGCTTTTCCTTCATATGCTTTCAAACCCGCATCAAGTGCTTCAATTACGGATGAATCAATACAAATTGGTAAATCAGTTTTTGATTGCACTAATTTGATAGCGCGACTCAATAAATCAGGTTCATCAGTTAATGGAACACCCATGTTGACATCCAAAACATCTGCTCCACCATCAACTTGCTGTTGAACATCTAGTTCTATTTGGCTTAAATCTCCTGCACGAAGTTGTTCTTGAAACTTTTTTCTTCCAGTTGGATTAATTCTTTCCCCAATAATTACAAATGGAACATCATGGCCGATTGCAACTTCTTTAGTTGCAGAACGAAGAATTGAGTGCATTTGTTTTCCTTTTTCTAGTTCAGTGATCGCGGGGTGCGACCAAGGTCTGTCATTAATCGATCCAGGGTGTCATCGTGTCGAAAATCTGTTACATGCAAGCCTCGAACTCCAGGAAGCGAAAGTGCGTGCTTTGAAAACTCTAAAGTTTGTTGATATGCCTCTTCTGCTTGATCAGATGCTTTTTCAACGCGATCAATCACATCTTGTGGAACATCAATTCCAGGAACTTTGTCATTCATAAATTTAAGAGGTCTTACTCCTTTAATTAAAACAATTGTGGGAAGCAATGCCACATGTCGATCCAAACCGGCAGCAACAACACCCTTACAGAATTTTTCTAAACGATCAGGATGATAAGAGATTTGAAGTTGTAAAAATCTTGCTCCTGCGGCAACTTTCTTAGCAACTCTTTGCACTCGGTATTCAAAAGGAGGTGCTGAAGGATTTTCTACTGCCCCTACAAACAAATGTGGTGCTGGATCAATTTTTCTGCCAGACATATATTCCCCACGACCAATTGTGGTGGCAAGTCTTACTAATTGGGGACCATCTAAATCAAATACTCTTCGAGCTTCAGTTTCATCCCCTGCTGTTACATCATCGCCAGTTAGCGCACAAATATTTTCAATTCCATGCAAACTTGCACCAACAATGTCAGCTTGTATAGCTAAACGATTTTTGTCACGACAAACTACTTGCATAATTGGTTCAATTCCGTGCATTTTCATAGCAATTGCACTTGCCACATTTGAAGCATGAGCATGTGCTGCCGTGTTATCAGTGGCATTTACTGCCACAAACCATGGTTTTAATCTTTTGGCATATTTTTCAACTTTGGCAAAACCTTCCCCGTCAATCACAGGAAATTCTGCAGTAAAAACTTGTTCTTTAGTTTTGGTAATTAACTCTTCAAATTGGGACATTTAATTTAGTGTTTTTCTGTCTCAGATGTTGTGTTTGCCCAACCTTTTGGTGTCCAGCGATCTCTTTTGGTAAAGAAATTTATCCAAGATGAATCACCTTTTAGTCTATTATCAACAGGTGGTCTTAAATGATTAAATTCTTCTTTCCAAACTTTAGGTAGTGGCCAACTCTCACTTCTTTCATAACCCTTTAACCATACACATTTCATTTCAGGTTTTACTTCACAGTGTCCATCTTCTCTTACCCCACCACATGGGCCATTTCTTAATGTTTTAGGACAAGTCATTGGACAAGTCATACCTGTTGAATGCAAAACACATTGCCCACACATTTGGCAATCCCACACAGGACCTTTTACAACATGTTCAATTAAAGGCAATAGTTTTGGCATCAGTTAAGCCTTTGCTAATTGTCTTTTGGCTTGAATTAATTCTTTTGCTTTTCTAACAGCTGTTGATGCATCTGCTGCGTAACCATCAGCGCCTACTGCGTCTGCATATTCTTGGGTTACAGGTGCTCCACCAACCATGATGATCACGTCATCGCGCATGCCAGCTTTTGTTAATTCGTGAATATTAACTTTAAACATTGGCATGGTGGTCGTTAAGAATGCTGACATACCCACAACATCAGGTTTATGTTCTTTCACTGCTTCCACAAATTTTTCTGGTGGAACTTGTACTCCTAAATCAATTACTTGAAATCCAGCGCCTTCAAGCATGATGTTCACCAAATTTTTTCCAATATCGTGCACATCGCCTTTTACAGTTCCCATCAAAAATGTTCCAACAGTTTCAGCTCCAGTGTCAGCCAACAGTGGTCTTAAAACATTAAGAGCTCCGGCCATTGCTCGACCTGCAATTAACATTTCTGGTACAAAGAAATCTCCGCGTTCAAAACGTGCACCAACTTCTTCCAAAGAAGGAATTAAGGCTTCAAAAAGAATTGAGTCAGGTGTCATGCCATCGGCAATTCCCTGATTGGTTAGTTCTAGCACTTTTGGTGCATTACCTATCATTGTTTCGTCATATAGTGCTTTTAGGATTTCTTCGTGAGTCATGCTGCTCCCTTTTTCCTATTTGATCTTATTGAATTTGGTAAAGATAACTTGCTAACTTCGTTTTTTAATAACTTGACTAGTTCATTTATTCTTGTTTGATTTAATCTGGTTGAAGGTCCTGATACTGAAAGGGCTGCAACCACAGTTCCTGATTCATTACTTACTGGCACAGAAACCGCAACCAAACCTGGTTCTAATTCATCAATAATTACAGCAAATCCTGCGCGACGTACTTTTTGTATTTCATTTTCTAAATCTGATTTGTTCACAATGGTTGCAGAGGTTAATTTTTCCAGTTTGCCTTCAGGAATTTGTGCTACGCCAAAGGCTAACAACACTTTTCCTGCAGCTGAAGCATGAAAGGGAACTCTTTGCCCAACCCAGTTTCTAGAACTAAGTAAAAATTTTGCATCAACCTGAGCAATATTTTCCACAGAATCAATTCCTGCAACAGCTAAACTTGCAGTTTCACCAGTT
>Ga0208481_1000441_pt1 | contig 12492 bp, 10 predicted proteins | sample LakMenEpi02Jun10_FD_150662 | JGI IMG/M metagenome (GOLD analysis project Ga0208481, IMG submission 150662) | Freshwater microbial communities from Lake Mendota, WI - 02JUN2010 deep hole epilimnion (SPAdes) | ecosystem: Environmental > Aquatic > Freshwater > Lake > Epilimnion/Euphotic zone ... | reverse complement strand
GCCTGTGTCGGCGACCGCGATCTCGCCCGTCACGTTAGCGGCGAGCGACTGGTCGATGCGCGTAACGCTGGAAGGAACGGAGAGCTCCTCAATCGTTGCGATGCTGCTGAGTGGCACCTTCTTCGCTCCACCGACAAGGAACGCGCCGAGCGCGTCAACGTCACTCATGGAGCTGCTATCAATTTTGATGGAGAGATTCACCTTCGAGCCATCGATCGTGATCTGCCCGAGCTGCGAACCGACGAGGAGATTGCGCACCTCTCCGGCTACCTGCGCTGCCGAGAGACCGGCCATCGCAGCTGCAGACGGGTTGACCGTGATCTCAATCTGGCGGCCAGCCTTCACGAGATCACTCTTGACGTTTGCGAGATCACTGTTTGTGGCGAGTGTTGTAACGAGAAGATCCGATGCGGCCTCTACGTCAGCGGCTTGCTCGCCAGTAATGATCACCGAGATCGCGTTAGAGCCGGCGGCAAAGCCGATCTCTTCCACTGTCACGGTCCATCCCTGGGTGCCGACCTCTGCGAGTGATTCCGCCAACCGCGTCTTCGCTTCAGCGAGATCGGTATCGGGGCTGAGTACGACCGTCATTCGTGCGGCATTTGGCGCCCGGCCCGTGGTAGCGGCGACGAGCGTTTGCGTGCCTGTTGAATCCGCGCTCGGAATCGAGGTGGTGACCAACTCAACCGTTTGGTCCTTGGCAAGGATCTCGTAGGCGACGCGGCTGCGCGTAAGCACGCGCTCTGTCGAGGTGCCGAGTGGCGGATTCACCGTCACTGTGAGCACCTTTTCACTTCCGCTGTTCAAGAACTGAGTTGGGATAGACCCTGCGAGCGAGGTGGCCCCAAGGAAGAGGCTGAACGCGATCAGCAGGGTGACGAACTTCGTGGCGCGACGTCGCAGCGCAAGCCCGAGCACAGGTAGATAGAGACGCCCCCAGATGGAGACCTCTTCGTGGTCGGTGTCGACCGCGTACGGAATCGTTGCCTTGGAGCCCTTCACCTTGACCAAGAAGTAGGCGAGCACCGGGATCACCGTGAGGGCAACAATCAACGATGCGAGCAGAGCGTAGGTGACGGTGAGCGCGAAGGGGAGGAAGAACTGGCTGATCAGGCCGCCCACGACGCCGAGCGGCAAGAAGACCGCAATCGTCGTGATGGTCGAGCTGGTGATCGCCGAGGAGACCTCGCGCGTGCCGTTGAGCACCGCTTCGCCGATCGGCTCGCCTTGGCTGCGGTGTCGGTAGATGTTTTCGAGCACCACAATTGAGTCGTCGACGACCCGGCCAACCGCTACGGCGAGGCCGCCGAGGGTCATGATGTTGATGCTGATTCCGGTCACCGACATCAGGATGATGGCGGCCAAAACGCTCAGCGGAATGCTTACCGCAGCGACGATGGTTGAGCGCAGGTTCAGCAAGAAGACAAAGATCACGACGACGGCAAAGGCGGCACCAAGACCACCCTCTTTTAGGAGGGCATCAATGGATTCGAGGATGAAGATTGATGAATCCGTGACGATTGAGTGATTCACCTGTCCCGCATGTGCTTCAGCGAACTTTTCGATGGCGGTGATGGTGTCCTGGGCGGTGGTGACCGTATTGGCCTCGGCCGACTTGTTCACACTGATGGTCAGGCCCGGCGTGCCGTTGGTCTCAGACCAGCCGGTGGTGTGCACCTCGGCAAGCGAGACGGTCGCGACATCCTTAAGGAAGACGGCGAACGGCTGACCGGCAGGTGATACCCCGCCGCCAACGATGAGGTTCTCGAGATCGGCAACGGAGGTGAATCGACCGGTGGCCGACACTGGCACCAGGGTTGTGCCAACTGGGAGCTGGCCGCCTGGGAAGGTCAGGTTGTTCGCCTGAATCAAACCCTGTACTTGCGACATCGTGACGCCGGTCGCGGCGAGCTTGGCTGCATCAAGTTGAATAAAGGCCTGCGTCTCGACGCCACCCGAGAGATCGGCGGCCGAGATGCCGTTGACGCCACGAATGCTCGGCATCAGCTCGCTCTGCGCAAGGGCTGCAAGCTCCGTCAGTGTCGTGCCGCTCTTAGGGATCAGGGTGGCGATCACAACGGCAGAAGAGTTGATGTTGAAGTTGCTAACTACTGGGGTCACGCCTGAGGGGAGGCGGGATCCGGCGATGGCAGTCTCGATCTGGCGCACGATCTCCTTGACGTCGCTCCCGTAGGCGAATTGGGCAGAGACGAAGCCGAGCCCGGTCGTTGAGACGGAGCGGAGTGACTCAACCCCTGCGACTGAAGCGACAGCGGCCTCAATCGGCGCAGCCACCTGATCGGCGACATCGGCGGTTCCAGCCCCTGGATACGGGGCGATGATCGTCACGATTGGGAAGTCAATGTTTGGAAGCAGCTCTTGCTTCAGGCTCCCCCAGCTCGCCACGCCCCCGCCGAAGACTGCGAGTGCGATCAGGATGGTCACGCTGCGTCGAGCGACCGCGAGCTTGGTCAGGAAAAACATGGAACCCCCTCTATTCACCGATTGGAGTGGGCAGCAGTGCCCAACAGGCGTAGTATCGCGGAATCCCGCCAAGGATGCTGCGGGGCTGTTGAAGCATTAAGGGGGGTTAATCATGACCACGCGAACGGCGACCGCCACCTGGAACGGCACGCTCCTCGAAGGATCAGGCGAGATCACCTCATTTGAGAGCGGTGCAATCGGCACGCTGCCCGTGAGTTGGCCACGACGCTCCGAGGCGCATGACGGGTCAACCTCTCCTGAAGAGTTGCTCGCCGCAGCGCACGCCTCCTGTTTTGCGATGGCACTCTCGGGCGGCCTGGCGCGCAACAACACTCCAGCGACGAAGCTCGACGTTTCAGCGACCGTAACCTTCGAGAAGGTTGAAGCGGGTTGGCGCGTCACGAAGTCGGCACTCACCTTGAAGGGTGATGTTCCCGGACTTGATGCCGCGAAGTTCGCAGAGCTTGCCGAAGGTGCGAAGGGCGGCTGCCCAATTTCAGCAGCGCTGGCGGGGAACGTCGAGATCACTCTCGCGATTAACGCCTAAGCCTCGTCGCGCACCGCGCGGATCGCTGCGGCGGTCCCGCGGGCGATGCGCGCAATCTCCTCGTCGCCAATCACGAACGGTGGCCCGATCACAAGCTGATCGCCGTCAACGCCGTTGGCCTGGCCCGTCGCGCTATAGAGAAGTAGGCCAACATCGCTGGCGTTCTTAGCCTGCGCCAGCACACGCTCGGTGACGCGCTTCGCACGCGCATGCGGCGCCTTGCTCGCGCGGTCGGCAACAAGTTCGATTCCGAGCAGGAGTCCGCGCCCGCGAATCTCGCCGACCCACGGATCGTCTGCGAGCTCTGCCTCAAGTGCGGCGCGCAACTGAGTGCCTCGCGTTGCTGCGGCTTCGATCAGGTTCTCGTCGCGCAGAATCTTCAACACGGAGCGCGCAACCGTGGCGCCAGGGATCGAGTGGCTATAGGTGAAGCCGTGCACGAAGCCGCTCGCCAAGATCGGCTCAGCGACGTGGCCCGCTGCGGCAACGAAGCCGAACGGCCAGTAGCCGCTCGTCACGCCCTTTGCGGCAAGCAGCAGGTCTGGCTGCACGCTCCAATGGTTCGCTCCGAACCAGGTTCCCGTTCGTCCGAATCCGGTCATCACCTCGTCGGCAACGAGCAGCACCTTGTTGCGCGCGCACCATGCGCTGACCGCTGGCCAATAGTCATCGGCCGGCACGGCGGCGGCGAGCGTTGCGCCGGCGATGGGCTCAGCAACGAATGCAGCAATGCGCCCAGGGCCGACACGATTCAGCAGCGCGTCAAGTTCGGCGACCGCTTCGGCGCCGCTGGCAATCGCATTGGCACCATCTTGGCCGGCGCGATACGCGTAGGCAGCAGAGACATGTTCAAAGCGACCGAGCCACGGCTCATATGGGCGGCGCAAACCAGTGCGCCCAGAGAGGTCGAGCGCGCCGAGCGTGTTGCCGTGATAACTCCCCCATCGACTGACGACGACGGTGCGATCTGGCTCCCCCTGCGCCAACCAGTAGGCGCGCACCATCTTGAGTGCCGTCTCTGCGGCCTCTGAGCCGCCCGAGACCGGATAAAGCGACGGATCACTCATTGGCAGAAGCGGGCCGACCTCACTCGCCCAGGCGTCGAGCGCTTCAGCGGTGAAGGCGCTCCCATGCGCGTAGGCAATCTTTGCCATCTGTGACGCTGCGGCGTCAGCAACCGCACGTCGGCCATGGCCAATGCCGACGACAATCGCGCCACCTGCAGCATCAAGGTAGCGACGACCAGTTGCGTCGGTGATGTATGCGCCGTCACCAGATGCGGCGATGGGAAGCGCGGGGCCGCCGCGGCTGAAGATCTTCCCGCTACTCACGAAACGTACGCGCCCGTCGGGTCGAGCTCTTCGCGAATGAGGCGAAGCTCTTCATCGGTCGGCGTTGGCGTGGCGGGCACGTTCTGCGGAACGCGAATCTCCCAACCTATGGATGCGCGCACCTCATCAAGGGTTGCGCCAGGGTGCAAGCTGCGCAGTGCCATCTCACCATCGTCATCAAATCCGTAGACGCCAAGATCGGTAATCACTCCCGATGGTCCGCTGCCGCCCCATCCCTGCGCCGCGCGCGTCTTCGCCGCTGCGACGGCACCCCCAAGGTTCCCGGGCGAGGTGCGGAAGTCGAGCTCCTTCACAAAGCTCCGCGTGCTCTGGCGCATGATCACGAGAATCTCTTTGGCATTGATGGCGATTTCGCATGCGCCGCCCGATCCCGGGAGGCGCGTCTTCGGTGCGGCGTAGTCGCCGATGACCGTTGTGTTGAGGTTGCCGAAGCGATCGATCTGTGCGCCACCAAGGAAGCCCACATCGATGCGGCCCCCCTGCAGGTAGAGGCCGAAAAGGTCGTGCATGGAGACGGTTGCGGTGGAGCCCGTCACGATCGTTGGGTCACCAATCGAGAGTGGGAGTCGTGCAGGATTTGCCCCGAAGACGCCCGCCTCATAGACGAGCTCCATCTCTGGCGCGACGGTGCGCTTGGCAAGGTTCACGGCGATGTTCGGGAGGCCAACCCCCACGAAACAGACGCGCTTTCCGGTCAGGGCGTGCGCTGAGGCGACAACCATCAGCTCGCTCTTGCTTGCCGGTCGCTGCTCGCTCATCGGTAGTCTCCGTAGTCGACCGAACCAGATGGGGCGCTCGTTGGCGTGAGCCCCTTGAAGTAGTCGCCACCGAACTTCGCCACATACGCCGCTCGGTCTTCCACGCCGTAGACCCACTCCTGCAGCCACGCCTCGGTGGCGGCGGCATCACGGCTGATCGTGTCCCACTCGCGGTAGAAGGCGTTGTCGCGGTCGTACGAACCTTGCACGTACGACGGGTGTGCGCCGAACGGTTCACACACAACAGCGTTGACGATCAAGCCAGGAATGATGGTGCGATTCGGATCGGCACGAATGACGCTGGTCGGCACGATCTCTTCAACTACCGCGATGACGCGCTTCGCCGCGAAGGCCGCCTCCTTCTGGCATCCGAGCAGCCCCCACATCTGTACGTTCCCCTCGGCGTCGGCGCGCTGCGCATGGATGATCGTGACGTCGGGATTGAGCGGCGGCACGGCGTAGACCTCTTCCCCGCCGAACGGGCTCTGCACGGTACGAATCAGTGGGTTCACCTTCGGCAGATCGCTCTCGGAGTAGCTGCGCAGCGGGTAGAACGGGAGACGGTGCGCACCGGCCACATAGCGACCGACCATGCCGTGATGGCTGTACTCCTCAACCTCAAGGAGTGATTCGCCGGGGGCCAGCGCCGCTGGCTCCGTGCGTCGGCGAATCGCATGGAGCGAACCGACGCCAGGATTGCCAAGCCAGCTGAAGATCAACTTCTTGGCGCAGCCTGCGGCAACCATCTGGTCGTAGACGAGGTCGGGTGTCATTCGCGCCAGGGTTAGATTGCGACGCCTCTGTCGAATGATCTCGTGACCGGCAGCAAACGAGATGCAGTGAGTGAACCCCTCAATGGCAACGATGTCGCCGTCGTGCACATGCGCGGCGATCGCCGTGCGCATATCAACGAGTTTTGCGGTGCTCACTTCATCACTCCTGCGCACGCTGATAGAGGCCCGCGCATGGGCGCTTGCTCAGTGCCGAGCGGCGACTGCCGCTGCGGCCTCGCAGAAGATGCGGATTGCGGTCTCCATCTCGGCCTCGTTCACGACGAGTGGCGGGCTCATGCGTACGCCGCGGTCGCCACAGGTCAGCACGAGGAGTCCGCGCTCGAACGCCTCGACCTCAACCTCACCAGCGATGTCGCCATCGGTGAAGTCGACGCCGATCATGAGGCCGATGCCACGAATATCGGTGACATGCTTGTTGCCGGCCAGCCCTGCACGCAAACCCTTGAGCGCCTGTGCGCCGCGATCGATCGCGTTCTGCATCAGGTTCTCATCGCGGATCACCTCTAGGGTGGCGATGGCCGCTGCAGCAGCAACTGGGTTGCCACCGAACGTCGAGCCGTGCGAGCCGGGCTTCCAGCGCATCCAATGCTCTTTCGCAATGACGGCGCCGATCGGCATACCCGAGCCGAGACCCTTCGCCGCAGCGACGATGTCTGGCTCAATGCCAAAGTTTTCAATCGCCCACATCTTTCCGGTTCGACCGGCGCCAGACTGCACCTCGTCCACAACGATGGCGATGCAGTACTTGTCGGCGATCGCCTTCAGTCGTGGGAAGAACTCCTTATCAGGGACGACGTAGCCGCCCTCACCCTGGACTGGCTCGACAACAAATGCGGCGATCTCATCACCAGGGATGGTGCGCGCGATGATGCGCTGCTCCAACTCGTCGAGACCCTCGCTGCCAAATGGCACATGCAAGAAGCCTGGCGCGAGCGGACCGAAGTGGGCGTGGTACTTCGCCTTCGAATTTGTCAGCGTCAGTGCGGCGAGAGTTCGTCCGTGGAAGCCGCCGACAAAGCCGACGATCCACTGGCGTCCACTCATGTAACGCGCCAACTTAATGGAGGCCTCAACCGCCTCAGTTCCTGAGTTCTGCAAGAGGACCTTTGATGGGCCCTTCCATGGTGCCGACGCGGCGAGTGCCGAGGCGAGCTCCTGGTAACGCTGCTCATAGAAGTCAGAGGCGCTGTAGTGCAAGAGGCGCTGCGCCTGCTGCACGATCGCATCAACCACACGCGGGTGACAGTGACCGGTGGAGTTCACGGCGATGCCGGCACAGAAGTCGAGGAAGACGTTGCCGTCTTGATCCTCAACGCCCATCCCGAACCCGCGCACGGGGGCAAATGGATAGGCACGCGGCAAGCTTCCGGAGACGACCGCCTGATCGGCGGCAACCTGGGCGAGCGCCTTTGGACCAGGCACCTTGGTGACAAGGTGCGGCAGCGTGGCTGGCCAGGCTGCAGGCTTCTCGGCGATCGTCATGGTGCCCTCCTTTGGATGCTTTCTATGCGGAGTGTATACGAGGGAAACCCCCGTTTAGCGGACGATTGTCTGGCTCTGCTCGCGCAGGTACTGCGGCACGTAATAGAGGCCGCCGCCCGACTTCCCCGTCGTGCCCGACTTCTTCCAACCGCCGAACGGCTGAACCATTGGCCATGCGCCAGTCGTCGCACCCACACGGCGGTTCACGTAGATCACGCCGCCATCAATGGTGTCGAGGAAGGTCTGGATCTCAGCCGCATCTTCGGTGTAGCAACCGGCGGTAAGGGCGTACTCGCTCTCGTTCGCGAGGGCGATCCCCTCTTCAAACGAGGCGACCTTCGCCACCACGACAAACGGCGTGAAGAGCTCATCCTTGAAGAGCCGATGTGTTGCTGGGAGACCCGTCACCACCGTCGGCGCGACATAGAAGCCCTTGGCGAGATCGCCATCGGTCAGCCGACCACCGCCCACGGCGATCGTGCCGTCACGCTTCGCCTCTTCGCAGGCCTGCAAGAAGGTGTCGACGGAGCGCTGGTTGATGATCGGCCCAAGGAAAATGCCGCGCACCGTTGGGTCGCCCACCTTGAGCGCCTTCGTCTTCTCCACGAGGTGCTTCACAAATTCGTCATGCACCGACGCTTCAACGTAGACGCGACTGTTCGCCGAGCACTTCTGCCCGCCGAGACCGAACGCCGAACGAAGCACACCTTCAGCAGCCTTCTCAACGTCTGCCTTCTTTGAGATGATCGTTGGGTTCTTTCCACCCATCTCAACGATGACAGGCTTCGGGTAGTTCTTGGCGAACGATCGATACACCTGCATGCCAACTTCTGACGATCCGGTGAAGGTGATGCCAGAGACATCAGGGTTCTCTTGCAGCTCTGCGCCAACGCTTTCGCCTGGCCCCATCACCATGTTGAAGACGCCCGCAGGAATACCTGCATCGCTAATGGCTTGCGACAGCAACACTGCCGAGAGCGGCGCGTCGGACGATGGCTTTAGCACGACCGAATTGCCGGCAACGAGTGCCGCGCCAACTGGTCCGCCCATCAGGGCGAATGGGAAGTTGAATGGGCTGATCACGGCCCACACGCCGTACGGCTTGAGGACGGTGGTCGTCTCGACCTTTGCATCACCAAGGTTCCCCATGGTGTGGACGTACCCCTTATTGCGCTCAACCTCACTCGCGTAGATGCGGAAGAAGTCGGCCGTCTCTTCGACGTCGCCGAGCGCCTCGAGGCGATTCTTTCCTACCTCAATAGAGAGAAGTGCGGAGTACAAGAACTGTCGCTCGCTGATCAGCTCAGCCGCCGCGCGAATCAGCGCGACGCGCTCCTGCCATGGTCGCTTTGACCAGGCTGGGTACGCCGCCTTGGCTGCGGCGATCGCCGCCTTGGCGGTGTTGCGATCACCCTTACTAAAGGTGCCGACAACGCTGCCATCAATTGGCGACTTCTTGACGAAGGTGTCGCCTGCGGTGGACCAACTGCCGTTGATGAAGTTGCCGTGCGCGCTACCCATGAGTGCGCGAGCCTGCGCGAGGCCGGCCTCGTACCCAGTGTGGATCTCCTCGTTGGAGTCGTTCAGGGTCGCGTACGTGATCTTCAACTTCTCAGCCATGGGACCATCCTTTACTTGTGCGGCGCACATGCGGTGCGCCATCGCGCAGAGTCTACCGCGCGGCGGCGACCCGGCACGAGGGGCAGCGCCCCTGGAGCGAGAGGTGGTCAAGGTCGGCGGCGTAGCCGGTGGCACGCTCAATCGCGGCGAGGATCGGCTTCGCCGCCTCAGCGTCAAGCTCCACCTCGGCGCCGCACCCCTGGCAGTGGACGTGACCGTGGGCGACCACCTCTTCGAGGTGATACGTCTCACGACCGTCAACGCCGTGGTGGTGCGTCGCGAACCCGAGTTCTTCGAGTAAATCGAGCGTGCGGTAGACCGTGGACGGGGTTGCCGATGGGTCTGCAGCCCGCACGCGCTCGACCAGTTCAGCCCCGGTCGCATGGCCGTCGGAGGCGGCGAGCACGTCGGCGATCAGCTGCCGCTGCTCGGTCCAGCGCTGGCCGCGCGCCTGCACCGCCGCCTGTAGGCGGGTGGCGAGCGTCCCTGCTGGTTCAGATGCAGAAGCCATCTCGGGCAGGATACGGGATGGCTTATTGCAACGCGTTGCGATAGACTCTGCCCACAGTCCAACGCCAATGGTTGGGCAAAAGGAGGTTCGATGTATCCGCAGCTCCACATCCCTGACGGGTTCCTCTCGCCGCAGGTATCCCTTGTCCTATGGATCGCCACTGCGGTCTTGATCGGGATTGCCGTGCGAAAGACGAGCCGCACCGATGTGCGCCTCATTGCGTCACAGCCCATCCTTATGGGGGTGCTCGGCGCATTCATCTTTGCTGCGCAGATGTTCAACTTCCCCGTCGCGACGGGCACGAGTGGCCACCTCCTCGGAGGCGTACTTGCCGGCTATCTGCTCGGCCCGTGGGCCGGCACGATTGTGATGGCAACGGTGATTGGCATTCAGGCACTCCTCTTCCAGGACGGTGGCCTCTTGGTACTCGGCGCAAACATCTTCAACATGGGAGTCATCGGCACACTCGGCGGTTCGTTAGTCGCTCGCGGAATCGGCACGACGCTTGGCGGTAGCCGTCCTGCAACAATTCTCGGCGCGGGAATTGCGGCCTGGCTTGCAGTCGTTGCTGCAGCGGGATTCACCACGCTGCAACTTGGGCTCTCCGGGACCACGAACGTCGCAGTAGGACTGCCCGCCATGCTCGGTGTACATGCGCTCATCGGTATTGGCGAAGCGCTCATCACTGTTGCTGCGCTTACCTTTATTGCACAGACTGCTCCCGACATTTTGTCCGGAGTAAGCGCACCACGAAAAGCATCACCTGTGCGTCGCCTGGTGACTGGCGTGGTGATCGCTGGTGGAGTGGCTACCCTTGCAAGCTTCTTCGCATCCGCTGATCCAGACGGCCTGGAGGCCGTTGCAGAGGAGCTCGGCTTCTTGGATGCGGGGTTGTCTGCACCATTTGAACTCTTCCCCGACTACACCATCCCTGGTCTTGATGGAACCGCATCGACCGTAGTGGCTGGGCTACTCGGCATGGTCGTGGTGATTGGTGTGCTCATTGCACTCGGCCGTCTCGCGCGGAGTCGCACAAAGTCGTAGCCGTGGAGCCACGTGGCGTTGGGCGTGATGCCCGTGCTGCAGTAATCACCACGCTCGCCTTTGTCACGGCCGTTGCACTGCTGCCACCTGGCTCGTATCTGGCACTACTGCTCGCCTGGTTGCTGCTCGCATTTGCGGGCGCGCTCCTTGGCATGAGCCCAGGACACCTCGCCCGGCGTGGACTAATCGCCTTGCCCTTTGTTGTTGCCGCAGTACCAATCGTGTTCCTGCGGAGCGACGAACTGCTCTGGGCTGGCACGATCGGCCCGCTCAGCCTCCAGGTCTCCGGTGCGGGGCTGCGCATTGCGCTGACCGCGCTCCTGAAGGCGTGGATCAGCGTTCAGGCCTCCGTCCTCCTCTTGGCGCTCGCGAGTCCCCCCTCAATCGTCACTGCCCTCCGCCGCATGCGACTCCCCGACGTGATCGCGACAAGCGCCGGCCTCACCATTCGCTATCTCGAGCTCCTCCGTGATGAGGCCCGACGGATGCTCCGCGCGCGCACCGCACGCTCTGCCAGTCCAGTTGGCGTGGGTCGAGAGCGAATCGGCGGGACCATAGCCTGGCGCGCACGCACAACGGGGAACCTGGTGGGTTCGCTCTTCTTGCGCGCCTACTCCCGAGCGCAGCGCATCGAAGAGGCGGCCGCCTCTCGCGGGGCGACGGGCTCGCTCTCGGTTGGCACGTTGCCTGTTGCCGACCCGCGCCTCACGATCAAGGTTGCTGGGGTTCTGATCCTGGTGCTCGTCTTGACCCTCGCCGGCGCGTTGCTGCCGCGACTGTAGGCTGAACGTATGACCGAACAGCACGAACACCTCCATACACACCCAGGGGCGCCGCTGCCACATAGCCACGGTCACGATCATGCCCACGATGCGCCGCTCACGCCAACTGGCGACGGCACGATTGCAATCTCCCATCTGCACTTCCGCTATCCCGATGGCACCGAGGCGCTGCGCGGCATGGATCTTGCGATCACCGGCGGTGAGAAGGTTGCACTGCTCGGGCAGAACGGCGCGGGGAAGAGCACCCTGATGTTGCACCTCAATGGGATCCACCGACCAACGCACGGCACCGTGCACGTGGCGGGGATGCAGGTCTCCAACGAGACGATCGGCCGCGTGCGCGCTGAGGTCGGGCTCGTCTTTCAGGATCCTGATGATCAGCTCTTCAGCCCAACGGTGTGGGATGACGTGGCGTTCGGCCCCACCCATATGGGCCTCACCCCCGGCGCGATTCACGATCGCGTCGAAGTTGCCCTTGCCGCTGTTGGCGCGCTTGATCTGGCGCAGCGTGCGCCCATGCGCCTCTCCATCGGCCAACGTAAGCGTGTCGCCCTTGCCACCGTCCTCGCCATGAATCCGAGCATCTTGGTCTTCGACGAGCCGTCGGCTGGCCTCGACCCGCGTGGTCGCCGAGAACTCATTGAGCTGCTGCAGTCACTCACGCAGACGCTCATCGTCAGCACGCATGACCTTGAGTTGGCTCGCGCCGCATTCCCGCGCAGCATCGTGGTGGATCGCGGTGTGATTGTGGCCGACGGATCAACGAGCGAGATCTTGGCGAATCGCGAGCTGCTGCTCGCGCACGGACTCGCTTAAGGCTTCGCACCTTCCGCGCGCGCGGCGCGCAGCGCTGCGATGCGATCCCGAAGTTCTGCCTCTGCACCACTCCCCGACGGGGCATAGAAGCGCTTCGCTGCAATCTCGTGCGGCAGGTACTCCTGCGCAAGGTCAAACGGTTCTCCAGCCGCGTGTGGTGACTGGTACGTCTTCGCCGATGCGCGCAGGTGGCCAGGAACGGGAAGCTGACCGCCGGTCGCGATCTGCTCACGCGCCGCGGCAAGCGCCTCACCGGCACGTGGCGACTTCGGCGCAGAGGCGAGATAGGTCACCGCTTGCGC
>Ga0208481_1000440_pt1 | contig 12500 bp, 9 predicted proteins | sample LakMenEpi02Jun10_FD_150662 | JGI IMG/M metagenome (GOLD analysis project Ga0208481, IMG submission 150662) | Freshwater microbial communities from Lake Mendota, WI - 02JUN2010 deep hole epilimnion (SPAdes) | ecosystem: Environmental > Aquatic > Freshwater > Lake > Epilimnion/Euphotic zone ... | reverse complement strand
GTCGTCGGCTAATTGGAAGGCAACACCTATTTTCTCGCCGAAGATTGTTACAGTGTCGGTGATTTCTGCAGGTGCTTTAGAGATCATTCCACCGTAGCGCGCAGATGCTGCAATTAAAGAGCCAGTCTTATCCGCAACAACCTTTAGGTAATGTTCTAGTGGGTCTTGTCCAGGGTTAGGACCTTGGGTTTCCATGATCTGGCCAATAACTAAACGTTCAAAGGTGCGAGCTTGTAGACGAACAGCTGCGGGGCCAAGATCGGCCAAGAGATCTGAAGACTTTGCAAAGAGAAAATCTCCGGTCAAGATTGCAATTGTGTTTCCCCAACGCATGTTGGCGCTTTCAACTCCGCGGCGAAGTGGAGCTTCATCCATAACATCATCGTGATACAAAGTTGCAAGGTGTGTAATCTCGCACGCAACAGCAGCGGCAATAACGCCTTCAGCATTTGGATCACCATATTGCGCAGTTAAAAGGGTTAACAAGGGGCGTAAACGCTTGCCACCAGCTGCCACAAGGTGGTGGGCGGTCTCATCAACAAAGGGGTACTCGCTACGAGTATGGCTGCGCAGAAGTGATTCCACTTGGGCCATTTGGCTTACAAGTTGCGTCTCTAATGCTGGCGCAACGTTGGGAATGCCAAATGTGGACATTAGCGAATGAAGATAGCTAGGTCGGTAATGAAATCAAGCACTGGCGCTGGGTAAACACCCAATACCAATGTGATTACCGCCGCGATAACAATTGTTGCGCGGGTAAGAATTGATGGAACTTCAACTGCGGTTCCATCTTCAACCGCATCGGTAAAGAACATCAAGACGATAACGCGGATGTAGAAGAAGGCTGCAACCGCGCTCGAAAGCACACCTGTGATGACAACCCATGTTGCGCCATTTTCATAAGCGGCAGAAAAGATTGAAAACTTTCCAATGAATCCGCTTGTCAGTGGAATTCCGGCAAAGGCAAGTAAGAAGAGCGCAAATGCAGATGCTGCAAATGGTGAACGCTTGCCAAGACCCTTCCAGCGATTTAGATCCGTAACTTCACCAGATGAATCACGAACTAAAGTCACAACTGCAAATCCACCAACGGTTGCAACGCCGTAAGCAAACAAGTAGAAGATAGTTGCATCTAGTCCCGCTTTGTTAAGCGCGATAATTCCTGAAAGCAAGAAGCCAGCGTGTGCAATCGATGAATAAGCCAACATTCTTTTTACATCACGTTGGGAAATTGCAACAAGTGAACCCAGAATCATGCTGACAATCGCAATGGCTGAGATAACTGGCATCCAAGACCATTCAGCATTTGCAAAAACTGTGTAGTAAATGCGAAGCATCGCACCGAAAGCTGCAACCTTTGTTGCCGCTGCCATGAAGGCTGTGATCGGAGTTGGTGCACCCTGGTAGACATCAGGTGACCAAGAGTGGAATGGAACTGCACCGATCTTGAAGAGCAAACCAATTGATAGAAATGACATACCGATCAGAAGAAGAACATCGTTTCCGGTGCCACCTACTATCGCTGCCTGAATTCCTGAGAAAGTGATTGAGCCCGAGAAACCGTACAAATACGCGGCTCCGAAGAGGAAAAAGGCTGAAGCAAATGAGCCCAGAAGGAAGTACTTCAGCGCTGACTCCTGTGATGCAAGACGACGGCGACGTGAGAGTCCTGCCATCAAATACAAAGGCAAAGACAATACTTCGAGTGCAACAAAGAGCATGATCAAATCAGTTGCAACCGGGAAGATCATCATTCCTGAAACTGCAAACAATGTAAGTGGGTAGACCTCAGTTACCTGCTTGCCAGCTTGCGCCGCTTCACGCTCTTCAGCAGAGCCCGGAAGAGCTGCAGCAAGTGGGGTGAAGTGTTCTGTATCTGCGATTAAGAAAATAGAAATGATCGCGATGATCAAAATAGAACCCTGAATAAGAACAGCGGCACCATCAAATACCAATGAACCCATTGCAGGAGTTAGTGACTCTTCTCCGCGAATTCTCCAGAGCTGCATCAGAGAAAGAAGCAGAGTTCCCAGTGAAAGTGTTAACTGAATTACCGGGCGACGTTCCTTGGATGCAAAAGCTTCAACAAGAACACCAATCAGTGCGCCAGCAAGCAGGATCAAAATAGGTGAAAGTAATGAGTATGAAAGAACTGGTGATGTAAATGTTGTCATTACTTGCCCCCATTGGTTGGTGCAGGATCAGTGAAACCCATTTGCGAGACCACGTGTTTAGCCGCCGGATTGATTACATTCAACAACGGTGACGGGTAGAAGCCCAAGACCACGATGATTGCAATAACTGGAGCAATTACAACTTTTTCACGAAGGTTAAGATCCTTGAGATTTTCATTGCCTGGTGTTGTTGGACCATGCAAGGCTTTTTGAACTGGAATCAAAATGTATAGCGCAGCTAAAACAATTCCGAAGGTTGCGATGATTGCATGCACTGGGTAACGAGTAAATGTTCCAACTAGAACTAAGAACTCGCTTACGAAGCTTGAAAGTCCCGGCAACGCCAGTGATGACAAACCTGCAATAAAGAAGCTCCACGCCATAATTGGAGTAACTCTTTGTAAACCACCAAAGTCTGCAATTGTTGAAGATCCGCGACGTGCAATCATCCAGCCAGCCACTACGAATAGCGCTGCAGTAGAGAAACCATGGTTAAACATGTACAAAATCGCGCCACTTTGGGCTTGGCTTGTCATGGCAAAGATACCCATGGTGATGAAACCAAAGTGAGAGATAGATGTATATGCGATCAGACGCTTAATGTCTTTTGCACCAATTGCTAAGAAGGCACCGTAAACAATCGAAATAACCGCAAGGATCATAATCAAAGGCGTGAAAGTCTTACTTGCATCTGGGAACAAAGTTAGGCAATAACGGATCATTCCGAAAGTACCAACCTTGTCCAGAACACCTAGCAGTAGCACCGATGTGCCTGGAGTTGCTGACTTTGCAGCATCTGGCAACCAGGTATGGAAAGGCCACAGTGGAGCCTTGATCGCAAAGGCAATAAAGAATCCAAGGAACAACAAGTTCTGAGTTGTTGAACTCATTTCAAGCTGTGCCAGCTTGTCGATATCGAAAGTATGTCCACCTTGTGCACCTGACATCACGTACAACGCAATGATTGATGCCAACATCATTAATCCACCAAACAATGAGTACAGCAAGAACTTAACCGCAGCTGCTGCGCGCTCCCCTGTTCCGTATCCACCAATAAGGAAGTACACCGGAATCAACATTGCTTCAAAGATTACGTAAAACAGGAATAAGTCTGTCGCGGCAAATACACCGATCATCATTGTCTCTAGAACAAGAATAAGGATGTAAAAAGTCTTAACGCTCCAACGCCCGCCATGTGCTTCATCCCAACCAGCAAGAACAACAATCGGAGCAAGAATCACTGACATCAAAATCAAGACAAGTGCAATTGCATCTACACCTAATGAGAAGTTGATTCCAAAGCTTGGGATCCATGCGTAATTTTCAACAAACTGCAGCTCCACATTGTCACGTTGGAAGCTAACCGCCATTGCGATGGTTACAGCCATTACGACAAGTGTTGTTCCTAAAGCAGCTTGCTTAGCCGCTTTTTCATTGCTCTTGGGCAGTGCAGAAACAATTGCAGCACCGGCTAGCGGCAACAGCATTAATAGTGACAACCACTTCATGACTAAACCACCACCCAAATAGCTGCAATGAGCGCAATTGCGCCCACCAAAATCATTGCTGCATAGCTTCGAACGTACCCATTTTGTAGGCCTCGTAGCGCTGATCCTGAACCCATAGCTACCTGTCCAACACCACGAACTGCGCCATCAACAACTACTTCATCGGCTGCAACCAAGGTTGCAGTTAATCCCTGGCCTGGACGCATAAAGACCGCTTCATTGAATCGATCCTGCATCAAATCTTGACGTGCAACCTTTGTAAAGATTGAGACATCTTCTGGCGCAACTACTGGAACCTCTTGGCGTGCATACTTGAAGTAAGCAATTGCAACGCCGATAGAAACCATAGTTAAGGCAAGGGCGGAAACCACAATTGGCTCGAGTAGATGCTTCTGATATTCCTCGCTGTGATTAAACAACGGGTGCAGCCAGTTTTCTAACGCATCACCACGATGAAGTAGGTATCCGGATGAAACTGAACCAATTGCAAGAATTGCCATTGGAAGCCACATCAACCATGGGGATTCGTGTGGGTGAGCATCTTCATCCCAGCGCTTTGTTCCGGTAAAGGTAAGGATCATTACGCGGGTCATGTAGAAAGCAGTTATTGCTGCACCGATCAAAGTTGTTATACCAAGAATAATTCCCTTGGCACCGCCTGCATCAAATGCAGTTTCGATGATCATGTCCTTTGAATAGAAACCTGCAAATGGTGGAACACCTAAAATTGCAAGATAGCCAAGACCAAAGGTTATGAATGTGATTGGCATGAACTTACGAAGTGCTCCGTACTTGCGCATGTTTACTTCATCATTCATTCCATGCATTACAGAACCAGCACCCAAGAACATGCCTGCCTTGAAGAAACCGTGAGTCAGCAAGTGCATGATTGCAAATGCGTAACCAACTGGACCTAATCCTGCAGCCAGAGTCATGTAACCAATCTGTGACATCGTTGAAGCTGCAAGGGCTTTCTTGATGTCATCTTTAGCGGTACCGATTACAGCACCAAACATCAAGGTAATTGCGCCAACGATTACAACCAATAGCTGCGCAGTTGGTGCTGCATCAAATACAAAGTTTGATCGAGTAATTAAATAAACGCCTGCGGTAACCATTGTTGCAGCGTGAATAAGTGCTGAAACTGGGGTTGGTCCAGCCATCGCATCGCCAAGCCATGCCTGCAATGGGAACTGCGCAGACTTTCCAGCTGCGGCCACAAGAAGCATGATTCCCATACCGGTCAGCGCTGCTTCAGATGTGTTGTTTACCTGCTCTTGAACTCCGGCAAATGAAACGGTTCCCATAGTTGCAAAAGCGATCATGATCGCAAAGGACAATCCCATATCACCAACACGGTTCATTACAAAAGCTTTTTTAGAAGCGGTTGCATATGCAGGCTTTTGATTCCAGAAACCAATAAGTAGGTAAGAAGCCAGACCCACGCCTTCCCAGCCAACATAAAGACTGAGGTAGCTATCGCCAAGAACTAGAACCAACATCGCTGCAATAAAGAGGTTTAGGTAAGCAAAGAATCGGCGACGATCTTTGTCTTCAGACATGTAAGAAATTGAATAAATGTGAATCAAAGTTCCAACACCAGTAATCAGAAGCACGAAGCAGATCGAAAGTTGATCGAGCAATAAACCTGCATCAACTTTGAAATCACCTACGTTGATCCACTCAAAAAGCTTTTGTGAAATTGGGCGCTGCTCGGTTGGGCGATCGAGCATCAACATTAATTGATACAGACCGACACCAAATGCCGAAGCTGACATCGCAGTTCCAAGTAGATGTCCCCACTTGTCAGTGCGACGTCCACCCAGCAGAAGAATTGCTGCACCAGCCAGCGGCAACGCAATCAAGTAAACCAATGAAGTTGAGGTAGTCATTGTTATCGCTTCAACAAACTAGCATCATCGACAGATGCTGATCGGCGTGAACGATAAATCGTCACAATAATTGCTAGGCCTACTACTACTTCGCAGGCAGCAACAACCATCGTAAAGAAAGCCATTACTTGACCATCTAGGTTGCCATTGATGCGTGAGAAAGTTACAAATGAAAGGTTTGCGGCGTTGAGCATCAGCTCAATGCACATGAAAACAACGATTGCGTTGCGGCGAACAACTACGCCAACGGCTCCGATAGTAAAGAGGAGCGCTGAAATGTAGAGGTAATTGGAGGCGTCCATTATTTCTCCTCCTCAATCTGAGTGTTCACTTCTGAAAGATCAAAGCTCTTGTAATCCAACATATCTCCGCGAGCTTCAAGGCTGGCGTTAACAGATGTTGGTGCAGGCGTTCCATCTGGAAGTAGAGCTGGAACATCTACCGCGTTGTGGCGAGCATAAACACCAGGACCAGGAAGTCCTGCTGCGCTGCCTAGTGACTTACCGCGGAAACGGTTAATTGAAAGTTGGCGCTGAGTTGGTCGAGCGGTTGTGCGCTGGCTGTGCGCAAGAATCATCGCACCCATAGCCGCAGTGATCAATAATGCAGAAACGACTTCAAATGGGAATACATATGTTGAGAACAATGCAAATGCAATACCTTCAACATTTCCATTTGCATTTGCTGCTGATAAACCAACTGCGTCGCGACCCAAAGTAGCGCGTCCCAATAGTGCAACCATTAATCCACCGAAGCCAATCGCAGCTGTAATGGCGATTGGTCGAAGTCCTGCAATAGTTTCAGTTAATGAATCGGATGTATCAACACCAACCAACATCAAAATAAAGAGGAAGAGCATCATTACTGCTCCGGTGTAAACAACTACTTGGACAATTCCAAGGAAGACTGCATCTTGTGCGATGTAGAAGATTGCCAAAACAACCATCACAAATGCCATCAAGATTGCCGAGTGCACTGCTTTCTTAACAAGCAACATTCCAAGAGCTGCAACAACAGCCATTGGTCCAAGGATCCAAAACATAACCGCTTCAGGTTTAGCTGTTTGGCCAACCTCTAGTGCTAACTGCATCATGACTGAATATCCCCCGGGTTTTTAGCCTGTGATGGATGTGCACCTTTCACATCACCGTTGTAATAGTTGGTATCTGTCATATCTGGATACATTGGATGAGGTGGCATAAGCATTCCCTGGCGCAAAGGAGCCAACAGATCCTGCTTTTCAAAGATCAACTTTGCACGAGAATCATCGGCAAGTTCGTACTCATTTGTCATTGTCAATGCACGCGTTGGGCAAGCTTCAATACACAATCCGCAGAAAACACAACGAAGGTAGTTGATTTGATACACCTTGCCGTAACGCTCACCTGGAGACATACGATTTTCTTCGGTGTTGCTTTCGCCTTCAACATAAATCGCATCTGCTGGACATGCCCATGCACAGAGTTCGCAACCGATGCACTTTTCTAATCCATCTGGATGGCGATTAAGTTGGTGACGACCATGGAAGCGGTCTTCAGTTGGAGCTTTAACTTCTGGATACTCAACCGTCAAAGGCTTCTTGAAGATTGTTGAGAAGGTAACCCAAAACCCCTTCATTGCCCCAAGGAAGCCCACCGGAGGTGTTTGTTCTACTTCATAAAATTCAACATCGTTAATTCCAAGATCCTTTGGCTTTAACGGTTCGAGGTTTTCAGCCACGGTCGCCCCCTGTGCTCTTTGAGACATTAATAGTTGAAACCTCCATAGGTAATGAAGGAACAGCAAAGGATGGTGCTTCTTTGTTGTCGCCATCCGGGACAGCAGCTTCCTTTTTCTTCTTTGAGTTTTCGAAACCAATATTGACCGCCATGATCAGAACCACGACGGTGCTTGCAAAGGCGATTACCACTGAACGTGGAGCTCCTTGTAGTGAAAGAACACGCAAAGTTGCAACGACCAAGATCCAAAGAATTGAAATTGGAATCAAAACTTTCCAACCAAACTGCATGAACTGGTCGTAACGAAGACGTGGCAGAGTTCCACGTAGCCACACGAATACGAAGAAGAATGTAATTACCTTGGCGAAGAACCACACTGCGGTAAACCAGCCACCCAGCCAAGCTTCAGTAAAGCCAAGCCCCGGAGGCGCTTTGTAGCCACCCAAGAACAAGGTGGTTGCAAGGGCAGATACCGCAACAATATTGATGTATTCAGCAAGGAAGAAGAGTGCGAACTTCAGTGATGAGTATTCAGTGTGGAAACCACCAACTAGTTCACCTTCGGCTTCTGCAAGGTCAAAAGGTGCACGGTTAGTTTCGCCAACCATCGAAATCGCATAGATCGCAAATGATGGGAAGAGAACGACTGCATACCACCAAGAAGATTGTGCAGCAACGATCTCTGATGTTGACATCGAACCTGCATAGATAAAGACGGCAACAAGTGAAAGTCCCATAGCAATTTCATATGAAATAACTTGGGCGCTTGAACGTAAACCACCAAGTAATGGATATGTTGAACCAGAAGACCATCCCGCTAAAACAATTCCGTAAACACCAACTGATGCAACCGCCAAAATGTAAAGAACTCCGACCGGCAAATCAGTTAGCTGCATTGCAGTCTGCTTGCCAAACAAATTGACTTCGCCAGTAATTGGAATCACTGCAAATGCCATGAACGCTGTTGTTGCGCTGATGATTGGAGCAATGACGAAAACAATTTTGTCCGCTGCAGTAGGAATGATGTCTTCCTTAAGTGCAAGCTTTACTCCATCAGCTAAAGATTGAATCAAACCAAATGGTCCTACACGGTTTGGTCCTGGGCGTTGTTGCATGCGACCCACAAGACGTCGTTCTCCCCAAACTGCCAGCAATGTCAGTACTACGCACCCAGCAAAAACCAGTAGCGCTTTGACGAGAATGAGCCAGCCTGGATCTGCTGCAATTAGCTCTGCATTTGTCATGCTTTCACCACCGTAACTACTGCGCCATGTGCGACGCCTAGGTTTACCAACAATTGAGAACCGCGTGAGTTACGAGGAGCCCAGACCGCATCATCATGAATGTTTTCGACCAGTGCTGAAAGCGTTACTGAGCCTTGCGTTGTTGAAATCTTTAATTGATCGCCATCAACTACGCCCATTGTTTGAGCGCGCTTTGGCGAGATAACTGCAACGGTTCTGCGAGCAGTACCAGCAAGGTGTTCTTCACCCTCTTGCAAAGTTCCAAGATCTAGCAGACGGCGCCAAGATGTAATTAATGCTTGATCGTTGTTAAGCGAAGGTTGTGTTTGCGGTGCAACCTTATTGAACTGCGTGCGCGCACCATCCCAAGTGCCAAGAGATGCGATCTCTTTAGCTGCTGCAGTTACTGTTCCAAGATTTAAAGAGATGCCCATTTCTTCGGCGATCATTGAAAGAATTCGTAAATCGCTGCGGTTAAGTGATTCGGCAACTGCTGCATCAAATGAACGTGGGCGACCTTCCCAGTTAAGGAACGAGCCAGACTTTTCAGTAACTGCTGCAACTGGCAAAACAACATTTGCTCGAGCCGTTACTGCACTTGGTGCAATTTCAAGAGAAACCACAAATGCTTTTTCAAGAGCTGAAAGTGCAGCTTGGCTGTTATCGCCATCTAGTGGATCGACTCCACCAACTAATAGCGCACCGATCTGGCCTGCATGTACTGCATCAATAATTTGATTTGTAGAACGGCCAATTTCGGAAGGAATCGATTCGGTATTCCAAGCAGCTGCGATATCAACTCGTGCTGCTGCATCAGTTACTGGACGTCCACCAGGCAATAGATTTCCAATTGCACCAGCTTCGATCGCACCGCGCTCACCTGCACGACGTGGAATCCAAGCAAGTTTTGCACCTGTTGAATCAGCAAGGGCTGCAACTGCGCTCAGTGCGCCTGCGCTTTCTGCAGCACGTTCACCAACAAGAATCACTGACTTATCAGTTAGTTTTTGCCCAGCAATTGCTGCTGCTTCTTGTCCGGGAGCAACCTTTACAAACTCAGCCTTTAGCTTGTCGACTGCAATAGATTCCTTTGAACCGATTGAAATAACCTTCAAAGCACGCTTGCGGAACTGCTTATTGATGCGCAAGAAAACAATTGGTGACTCTTCTTCTGGTTCAAAGCCGACTAGTAGAACTTGATCGGCTTTATCGATGTCTCGGTACGTTGTAGTTGAACCAACAACGCGTGATGCGATGAATTCACGTTCTTCATCAGATGAAAGACGTGAGCGGAAATCAATGTCATTTGTACCAAGTGCAACGCGTGCAAACTTGCTGTAACCATATGCATCTTCATGAGTTGCACGACCGCCAACAAGCACTGCCGCCTTTGCAGACTTAAGTCCTTCTGCAGCAACGGCTAGCGCCTCTGGCCATGATGCTTCAACAAGTTCACCTGAAGCGTTACGAATCATTGGATTCTTAAGGCGATCAACTGCGGTTACATACTTAAATGCCCAACGACCCTTGTCGCAGTTCCACTCTTCGTTAACTGATGCATCTTCTCCAGCTAAACGACGCAGAGTTTTTCCGCGACGAACATCGGTACGCATATCGCAACCAGATGCACAGTGCTCACACGCTGATGGTGTTGACACTAAATCAAATGGACGTGCACGGAAACGGTAAGCGGCACCTGTTAGTGCACCTACTGGACAGATCTGAACTGTGTTTCCAGAAAAGTATGACTCGAATGGTTGGTTCTCGTAGATACCAACTTGTTGCAATGCACCACGCTCATTCAAGGTAATGAATGGATCGCTAGCAATCTGCTCAGAAAAACGAGTACAACGTGCACAAAGAACGCAACGTTCGCGATCAAGAAGCACCTGTGAAGAAATATTGATTGGCTTTTCAAATGTGCGCTTAACGCCTTCAAAACGTGAAGAACCTTGGCCATTGCTCATTGCTTGGTTCTGCAGTGGGCACTCGCCACCCTTGTCGCACACTGGGCAATCAAGTGGGTGGTTTACAAGCAAAAGCTCCATAACTCCACGCTGGGCTTTTTCAGCGACAGGTGAGGTTAATTGAGTCTTTACGATCATTCCTGTTTCAACAGGAATTGTGCAAGAGGCCTGTGGCTTTGGAAAAGCGCGACCATTAATTTCGATATCAACTAAACACTGACGACATGCACCAACTGGATCAAGCAGCGGGTGATCGCAAAAACGTGGAATCTGAATACCAAGTTGTTCTGCAGCACGAATTACAAGTGTTCCCTTTGGAACAGTAACTTCGAAACCGTCGATTACGACGGTGATCATCTCTGAAACTTCAGTACTCAACTTATGCACCTGCCCCAACAAATAGTGTTGATGCAACTGGATCAAATGGGCATGAACCATTTGTTACGTGTGCAATGTATTCGTCGCGGAAATACTTGATTGAAGATGTGATTGGGCTAGTTGCACCATCACCAAGAGCGCAGAATGAACGGCCCATGATGTTGTCGCAAAGATCAAGCAACTTGGCAAGATCTGCTTCTGTTCCCTTACCTTCTTCAAGATCACGAAGAATCTGTACCAACCACCAAGTACCTTCACGGCAAGGTGTGCACTTTCCACATGATTCGTGCTTGTAGAACTCGGTCCAGCGAAGAACTGCACGCACGACGCAAGTTGTTTCATCAAAGATTTGAAGAGCTTTAGTTCCAAGCATCGAACCTGCGGCGGCAACACCTTCGTAATCCAGCGGAACATCAAGGTGTGCATCTGTAAACAACGGAGTTGATGATCCGCCTGGTGTCCAGAACTTCAACTTGTGTCCCGGGCGAACTCCGCCTGCAAGATCCAAAATTTCACGAAGTGTGATTCCTAATGGTGCTTCAAACTGTCCTGGGTTAACAACATGTCCTGACAATGAATACAAGGTTGTTCCCTTGCTCTTTTCAGTTCCCATTGATTGGTACCACTCGGCACCATTCATAACAATTGCTGGAACAGAAGCAATGGATTCGACATTGTTCACAACTGTTGGGCGGGCATAAAGTCCAGCAATAGCTGGGAAAGGTGGGCGCAAACGTGGCTGTCCGCGGAAGCCTTCTAGTGAATCAAGAAGAGCGGTTTCTTCACCACAAATGTAAGCGCCTGCTCCAACGTGCAAAACAACATCGATTCCATTTCCAAGAATTCCCGCTGCATATGCATCAGCAATTGCTTGATTCATGCGACGAGCAACGTGCGTCACTTCACCGCGAATATAAATAAATGCATGCTTCGCACGGATTGCGTGACAAGCAATGATGCAGCCTTCAATCAAAACATGTGGATTGGCCATCAATAGAGGCATGTCCTTGCATGTTCCTGGCTCTGATTCATCAGCATTAACAACTAAGTAGTGATCCTTGTTATCACCTTGTGGAATAAATCCCCACTTCATGCCTGTTGGGAAACCTGCACCACCACGACCACGAAGTCCTGAATCCTTAACAAGTTGAATAACTGCATCTGGATCCATTGTTAAAGCTTTTTCAGCAGCCTTGTAACCACCATGGCGCTTGTAACCTTCTAGGGTAAAGGAATCCTTTTCATCCCAGTGTGCAGATAAAACTGGAGCTAGCTTTGTCATTACTTGCCCTCTTTCGAAAGTTTCAAACCAAGCAATGTTGGCTCGCCTGCTTGAACACCTTCGTGTGCAAGTCCATCATTTAAACCAGCAAGAACAGCTGAAGCTTCTTTGTAAGTAACCAAACGACTTGGTCCACGTGTTGGTGGCTTTGGATTACCTGCACGCATTGAATCAACTAAATCTTTTGCAGACTCGACGGTCTGATTGTCGTAAAACTCCCAGTTAGCCATAACAACAGGTGCATAATCACAAGCAGCGTTACATTCAATGTGTTCCAATGAAACTTTTCCATCCGCTGTGACTTCATCATTACCAATTCCAAGGTGATCCTTGAGCG
>Ga0208481_1000435_pt1 | contig 12548 bp, 14 predicted proteins | sample LakMenEpi02Jun10_FD_150662 | JGI IMG/M metagenome (GOLD analysis project Ga0208481, IMG submission 150662) | Freshwater microbial communities from Lake Mendota, WI - 02JUN2010 deep hole epilimnion (SPAdes) | ecosystem: Environmental > Aquatic > Freshwater > Lake > Epilimnion/Euphotic zone ... | reverse complement strand
TCCGCCGAATCCTTCCACGGCGCCAACCACCGCTTGCTGCTCATGAGTCACCTCCCATGCCCCACCATTTACCACGGATATCCCCGACGGCAAGAAGAATCTCTACAATTTGTCTGGGAAATTGTAGGAAATTGCATGGTATGGATTTCAGAATTTCAGAATTTCAGTACCTGTGACCCACTTGTTTATCCAGATTATCAAGACTATCACCCAGCCACGCAAGGCACCAGGACCCCATCACTCATGCCGTGGATCTTCTTCTTGTCGGCCGGCACGATCGTGGCGAGGCAACCGCCAAGCTGCGTTGTTCCCTCATCATCGGTAAAGTAATACGGGCAGATCCTTGCCCGGCCTTGCATCACTTCGATCGAACCATCATCGCGGAAAACCGGATGCTCGATGCGCCTCGTCTCGCGGAATTGCTGCATCATCCAAGGTTGCTCCGCCACATGATCCAATGCATGCCGCAGCCGCGCCGACCATTCGGCCGTGGGCAAATCATGTCCGACAAAAACTCCGCGCGAACCCCATGCGGTCTCGTGAAATCCGCTCACTTTCAGCACCAACTGCCGTTCGCGTTGGCTCAGGCCCGCGACCTCATCCCACGAATGAAGCTCCAGGCGCGGCAGTGCCGCATGCGGCGGCAAAGGCGTGGGATCGACAAGCCAACCAAAGGGCACCAACTCGCGCAAGCGCTTGAGGTGATTGCCGCGCAGGGACTTTTCCCAAACCCCCTTCAGTGCCGGCGACCACAACAAGGCCAACCAAAGTTTCTCTTCGAAGTGCGGCTTGAAGGGCGGCGTAATTCGGATCGCACCATCCGCCGCATCCCGCGCCAACTGCCTCGCACTTGGCACCGACTGCCAATCGAACAATTCAAAAAACCGATACAGCGCCGAGCCATCGGGTTCATAAGATTCAGCCGAAGCCACCCGCCACTCATCACCGAGCGTCGACACCAGCCATTCCATTTCCGGACGGTAATCAGCGGCTTCTTCGGAAATCAAAACAGTGCCGCCATCTGGCATCAATGAGCGAAACCCATCGCTCATGCCATCCGCACCACCGAGCACCTCATAGCCGGCATCGGCATACACGCGCGCCATCCACGCCGCCACACCGATCCCACCCGGCACGCTGTCGAGCTCCGACATCGCAAAACCCTCCTGCGTCACCATCAAATCCGGTCGGATCACCCGCGGCGCATGACCGGCCATGCCTTTGGCACGCTGCAAAGCGACCAACCATTCCGGCTTGCCGCGATCCAACCAATCCGCAATCCACGACGGCAAGGATCCCGCTGCGCTCCTTCGGTATATTTCATCGCAGGCTTGCTGGAAACGCGCGAGTGGATGACCCAGCGCTGCAATGCCATCCGCCTCCGCCCGACTCAACACCAAAGGCTCGGGCGACCAACGCCACGAACCACCGCCAAACAAGCCGCCCGCAGGCATCTGCCCGCGCAAATCCGAAAGACCTATACCCATCGCGCGCCCAATCTCCATTCATGCCGCCCGCTTGCCAAGCGACATTCTCGCGGCATGCATCACACATCCCACAGCCTTGCCCGCAAGGCCTCCATGGCCGCCCGCGCGTCCGCCTCTTTCTTGCTCTTGCCCTTGCCGCTGGCCAGCACCTTTCCACACCATGAAACCTCCGCCTGAAACACTCGCCGGTGATCCGGCCCGCTCTCGCTGATGATCCGGTACACCGGCGCCTGCGGATGAATCGCCTGCAAACATTCCTGCAATTCGCCCTTGGGATTCATTTCCTCGGTCCCCTCCTCCATGCTGCCAAGCTCGTCCTTGAGCAAACGCAAAACCAATTCCCGCGCCATATCGACACCGGAATCGAGAAAAACCGCGCCGATCAACGACTCGAAGGCATCGGCCAAGGTCGACAAGCGCCGTCTGCCTCCCGTGGACTCCTCGCCCTTGCCGAGCAAAATGTATTCACCGAGATGGATCGCCATGGCAAATTTCGCCAAAGCCCGACGCGAAACCACCCGTGAACGCAACTTGGTGAGATGCCCCTCGGTCGCTCCCGCAAATCGGCGAAACAACTCCTCGGTGACAATCAATTGCAACACCGCATCGCCCAAAAATTCCAAACGCTGATTATCAAAATTCCGATGCTGCGACTCGTAAGCGAGACTCGGATGCGTCAAGGCCTCTGCCAAAAGCAGGGAATTGCGAAACTTGTAATGAATACGGCTCTCGAGCGGCAACATGGATCAATCATTTGGATTCCTCCTCCCCCGCCCGAAGCCCGATACGGCTTCCGATGGGAAAGATGGGGTGATCGACGGGACTCGAACCCGCGACAACCGGAATCACAATCCGGGGCTCTACCAACTGAGCTACGACCACCATTGGTTGGCGGACAGCGACCATAAACCGCCAGCCAGCTTTTGAAAAGCCAAAAAATGAAGCCTTACCTGGAAACCAGCTCGCGAAACGCGCCTTGAATGATGTTGATTGAACGCCTAGGCTTCGCGCGTTCTATTTTTACATCTCAAAAAAGCATTTATTCAGATTACTCATGAAAATTAGCAAACACCAGTTCACCAACGAAGAAGTCGTGCTCGATTTCCACGAATACGAAGGCTGCGAATTCACCAACTGCCGCTTTGTCGTGCTCGGCTACGGCGCTTTCGCGCTCAACCAGTGCGAAGTGAAAAACTGCGAGTTCACCTTTGCAGGGCCGGCCGCCAGCGTCGTGCAAACGATGGCCACGATCTACCACAGCCTCGGCGACCAAGGCCGCAATCTCATCGAAGGCACCTTCGAGCAGATCCGCAACGCGGGCGGCAACAAGCCGGCTTGAGCGATGAGCCCTCCGGCCCATTGATCACACGCTTTCAAAAATCGGCATCGACCGCCGTCGATCGATGCCGCATCATCGCGCATGGCCCGAATCGGTGAGCGCGCGTTGTTGAATGTCCTGCGGGAAAAATCCTTCGGGCTGTATCTCGAGGGCGGCGATGAGCTTGGAGAAATCCTGCTGCCGCGGCGCGAAATGCCGGCGAGCTGGGAAATTGGTCACCCGCTCGATGTGTTCATTTACCGCGACTCGGAGGACCGCCCGGTCGCGACCACCAAGACCCCCAAAGCGATGCCCGGCACCTTCGCGCGGCTCAAGTGCGTGGCCGTCACCGGCGTCGGAGCCTTCCTCGACTGGGGCCTTGCCAAGGAATTGCTGGTGCCGTTTCGCGAGCAGAAATCGCGCATGGAGCCCAGCAAGTCCTACCTCGTCCATGTCCATGTCGACGAAGTCTCTGGGCGCATCATTGCATCGACGCGAATCTCGCGTTTTCTCGATCAGAGCCGCGGAAATTACGCGCCGGGCGATCCGGTGGAACTGGTCATTTTCGGCAAAACGCCACTTGGCTACAAGGCCATCATCAACGGCACGCACAGCGGTCTAATCTTTGCAGAAAGCGTTTTTCAAGAACTCCAGCCCGGCGAGCGCGTCAGCGGTTTCATCTCACGCGTCCGCGAGGACGGCAAAATCGACCTCAGCCTCCACGCGCCGGGCCGCGACAAGGTCGACACGCTCGAGCAACGCATTCTCACCGAACTCAAGGCCCGCGGCGGATTCTGGGCGATCGGCGATCACAGTCCAGCCGACGAAATCCACGACGAACTCGGCGTGAGCAAACGCACCTTCAAGCAATCCCTCGGCGCGTTGCTCAAGAGACGGGCAATCCTCATCGAGGAAAAAGGGATCCGCATCGCACCCTGATTTGGGCAAAATGCTCTAAGGCCCGCGCCGCATTCTTGCGCTTTCATTTCCACCGGGCCGCGCTTAGCATCCGCCGATGATTCGCCGCGCCCTGATCGCCCTGCTTTTTGCGAGCATGCGGCTTGCCGCACAGGCCCCCGAGCCTGCGCCGGATCAGGTGCCAAGCGTCGAATCCATCCCCACGGCCGAAGCCCCTCCAGCCGTGCCGCAGCCTGCGCCAACAGCGCCAGCCGCGTCGCAATCAAACCGCGTCTCGGTGCTCGGCTACCACGACTTTTCGCCCACGATGCCAGAGACCGAAATGCGCATCCGCACAGCCAAGTTCCGCTGGCAAATGCAAGCACTGCGCGACCGCGGCATCACGGTGATCCCACTCGCCGACTTCATCGCATGGAAGAAAAACGATGGCAGCAAAACACTGCCGGAAAAGTCGGCGCTCATCACGATCGATGACGGCTGGCTTTCGGTCTACACCGATGCGTTTCCGATCCTTCGGGAATTCAATTACCCATTCACGATTTACCTCTACAAAAACTATGTCGACCGTGGCGGCAAGTCACTTAGCTCCGCAATGATCCGCGAGATGATTGCCGCAGGCGCGACGATCGGCAGTCACTCGGTGAGCCATCCCTACCCGAAGGTGGTGAAAAAAAACCAACGCCAGGGCCCCGAAGTTTATCGCGCGTTTTTGCAAAAGGAATTGGGTGATTCGAAAAAATTTCTGGAGTCGAAATTCGGTCAAGCGATCAGCACCTATGTTTACCCCGGTGGTTATGTCACGCCCGAGATGTTTCCGGTCGCGCGGGAAAATGGCTACACGCATATGTTCACTGTGCTGCCCGGCAAGGTGAACCAATCGACGCCCGATGAAACCCTGCCGCGCTATGTCATTCTTGGCACGCACGACCACATCTTCGAGCTGGCCACGCAGTTCGGTGAAGCGCCCGCCGCACCGGAGGCCTACACCGCGACCAAGGCGCTGCCGACCGCGCACCCGGTGAGCCCGGAGTCCGGCGCCAGCGTCACGGAACGCATGCCGCTGATTTCTGCCGATCTATCGAAGGTCGCCGAACTCAACCCATCAACGCTCGTCATGCGCATTGCTGGCCTTGGCGAAGTGCCTGCGGCCTACGACGCGCAAACCGGAATGTTTTCCTGGAAAGTGAACCGCCCGCTGCGCCAGCCGATTTGCTCGGTATCGATCAGCTGGAAAAATAGCTCTGGAAAACCGGCACAACCCGCACTCGAATGGTGGTTCCGCATCGATCAAGCCGCCATCTATTCTGGCAAACCCTGATTTTCACCTACATTTCCCATGTTCTCGTCACTCTCCGACAGCCTCGACAAAACCTTCCGCAATCTTCGCGGCGTGGGCCGCATCTCGGAAAAAAACATCGCCGACGCACTGCGCGACATCCGCATCGCATTGCTTGAGGCCGATGTCGAATTCGCCGTCGCCAAGGACTTCATCGCCAAGGTGAAAGAAAAGGCGATGGGCGAGGATGTCTTCAAGTCGATCAAGCCCGGCGAACAAATCGTCAAAATTTTCCACGACGAACTCGAAGCCCTCCTCGGCGGCAATCAGTCACCACTCGATCTCAACCCGCCCGCGCGCATCCTGATTTGCGGCCTCAACGGTGCTGGCAAAACCACGACCTCCGCTAAGCTGGCCAACCGCCTCAAACGCGAAGGCCGCCGCCCGCTGCTCATCGCCTGCGACCTCTACCGCCCGGCCGCGATCGACCAACTCGCCACACTCGCAAAGCAAATCGATGTGCCCTGTTTCACGCCGCAAGCCGGCGAAAGCGATGTGGTCAAGGTCGCACGCGAAGCGCTCGCATGGGCGGAAAACCAAAATGGCACCGTCCTGATCTTCGACACGGCCGGCCGCCAAGAGATCGACGAGAAACTCGTCGCCGAACTCAAGCGCCTGCACGATTTCATCCAACCAAAGGAAACCCTCCTCGTCGCCGATGCCGCCACAGGCCAACAAGCAGTCTCGGTCGCCAAGCACTTCGATGAAGCAGTCGGCATCACCGGCATCATCCTCACCAAGCTCGATGGCGACGCACGCGGCGGCGCGGCGCTCTCGATGCGCGCAGTCACCGGCAAGCCGATCAAGTACGCCGGCGAGGGCGAGAAGCTCGATCAACTCACCGAGTTCCACCCCAGTCGCATGGCCGACCGCATCCTCGGCATGGGCGACATCGTTGGCATGGTCGAGCAGGTCGCCGCCAATGTCGACGAAGCCGATGCGGCGCGCTCGATGCAGCGCATGCAGGAAGGGAAATTCGACTTCACCGACTTCCTCGACCAGATGCGCATGATCCGCAACCTCGGCCCGCTCGACGGACTGCTCGGCATGATGCCCGGTTTCAGCAAAATCAAAAAACAACTCCCCGCCGGCGCGCTCGACACCGGGAAAATCAAACGCACCGAGGCGATCGTGCTTTCCATGACCCACGAGGAACGCCGCCGCCCTGAAATCATCAAAGGCTCACGCCGCCAACGCATCGCCGCCGGATCGGGCACTTCGCTGATGGAAGTGAATCAGCTGATCAAGCAGTTCGGCGAAATGCGCAAAATGATGAAATCGCCTCACAAGATGAAAAACATGATGCGCCAAATGGGCGGCATGCCAGGCATGAAAGACATGATGAAAGGCCTCGGCGGGAAGCTTCCTTTTTAGTTTTTTAAGCGAAACGCAGAGACGCCGAGCGCGCAGAGGAAATCGCGGAGTTTTGTGCGAGGGTGGAAAAAATCATGATGCCTTCCAAATTTTCTCCGCGAAACCCTCTCCGTTCTCCGCGCCTCCGCGTTTCGATTTGGCAAAAGATAGAAGACCTGAAGACAGAAGAAGCTAGATCGGCAGCAGCGGATTCTTCGGCTGTTCAAAACATGGATGGTGATCCAGCCACATGACGAGGCAGCAACTCATTCGCGCGGACCTTTGGGGACAAAGGTCCCTGCCCAACGCAATCCCACAACGCGGTTGACGGGAGATGCCTCGAAACGCAGGGTGCGGCGAGATAAATGAAATCTGCGCAATAGGCTGCATGAACTCGAAAATTTTTGAGACTGAGGGTGCAGGCCCTCAAGCGTTTTACATCTGCGGACCCACCGCATCAGGCAAGTCGGCGCTGGCGCTGGAATATGCCAGCAAGATCAATGGCGAAATCGTCAATGCCGATGCGTTTCAGCTATACCGTGGTCTTGAAATTGTAAGCGCTGCGCCACCACTGAAAGAGCGTGAACTCGTACCGCATCACCTCTACGGCGTGCTGTCGCCGCAGGAGTCTGCCAACGCCGGCAGCTACATACGGCTCGCCGGGCCTGTGATCGATGAAATCAAAAGCCGCGGCAAAACGCCGATCGTCACCGGCGGCTCGGGTTTGTATTTGAAGTTTCTGACGCACGGCCCCGCGCCCTTGCCGAGCGGAGATGAAAAACTCCGCGCCGAACTCGACACGCTTCCGCTTGAAGAACTCGTCGCGCAGCTGCGTGCGCTCGATCCGCTCGAGGCATCGCGCACCGACCTGCAAAACCGCCGCTATGTCGAACGCGCGCTCGAAGTCTGCCTCATCACTGGAGAAAAAATTTCCAAGCTCCGCGACCAGTGGGAACAAAGGACCCGCGAGGTGTCGCAGCATTTGCGCGGCATCGTCATCCAACGCAGCCGCGCCGACCTTCACCAACGCATTGCCGCAAGAACCCGCGCGATGCTCGAGGGCGGCGCGATCGAGGAGGTTGCTGCGCTCGGCACGATTTCGGAAAATTGCTCCAAGGCCATCGGCATTCGCGAGATCCGCGCGCTCATTGCCGGTGAGATTGATCGCGCAACCTGCGAGGAGCTGATCAATGCCGCCACGCGCCAGTACGCCAAGCGCCAGGAAACATGGTTCCGCCGCGAGGCATGGCTCACGCCGGTCGAGGCGTGAGCACGGCCCGCGAAACTTGGTGCTTGCGGCAATCGGCCCGCAGGCGAAATTCACCGCGTGATCATTGAGGCCGATGCCGCCGCCGAACGACTCGACGCATTCCTTGCCAGCCGCTTGCCCGACCTCTCGCGCTCGCGCATCCAGGCGCTCATTCGCGAACAGTACATCATCGTCAATGACGAGCCCGCCAAGCCGCGCGATGCGGTGAAGCCCGGCGATCGCATTGCCATCGCGCTACCCGAAGCCGTGCCGCTCGATGCCGCGCCGCAAGATATTCCGCTCGACATCCTTTACGAAGACGATGACCTGCTAGTGCTCAACAAGGCCCCGGGCATGGTCGTGCATCCCGCGCCGGGCAACCCCGACGGCACTTTGGTCAATGCCCTGCTCCACCACTGCCGCGGGAAACTTTCCGGCATCGGCGGAGTCGAGCGCCCGGGCATCGTCCACCGCCTCGACAAGGACACCTCCGGTTGTCTCGTTGTCGCAAAATCCGATCCCGCGCACCAATCGCTGGTCACGCAATTTTCCGAGCGCAGCACGATGGAAAAAATCTATCTCGCCGTGACCCAAGGCGTGCCCGCACCCGCCAAGGACACGATCTTCACCCACATCGGCCGCCACCCGGTGAACCGCCAGAAAATGGCAGTCGTCAACCCTCCGGGCGGCAAGGCGGCGATCACCGATTACGAAATCCTCACCACCGATGCCGCCACCCGCACATCCCTCGTGCTCTGCCACCTGCACACCGGCCGTACCCACCAGATCCGCGTGCACCTGCACCACAAGGGCACGCCCTTGGTCGGCGATCCGATCTACGGCAAACCTAGTAGAAACTCCGCGCTGCCCGATCGCCTGATGCTTCACGCATGGAAGCTTTCCTTCGAGCATCCGCTCACCCGCTTACGACTTTCCTTCGAGGCTCCGATTCCGTGCGAGTTCGAAGCGTGGACCAAGACGACCGGGCTTTGAATCATCGTTACTCGCCTTCGAAAACTTTGCGGTCGCCTAGGCAGCTTTCCGAATAAAAAAATTATTTCGGAAAGTCGGATCATTTAGGATCAACTACTAAATATGCCGTAGTTTTTGGATTGACCCTACCATATGCGCGATCATCATCGCGGCTGAATGCGTTGCGTCCAATGTGCGTCCCAAAAAGACAAGGTGCTCGATTCCCGATCATCGAAGGACGGCACCACGATTCGCCGCCGCCGCGAATGCCTGCAATGCGGCTATCGCTACACGACCTACGAGCAGATCGAGCGCACCGAGCTGCGGGTCGTGAAAAAGGATGGCACGCGCGAGGCACTCAACCGCGAAAAGCTGATGAGCGGCCTGATCAAGGCCTGCGAAAAGCGCCCAGTGCCGATGGACCGCCTCGACCGCGCGGTCGAAGAAATCCTCACCGACCTCCACAAGGACCACACCAGCGAAGTGCCATCCGCCAACATTGGCGCGAAGGTCATGGACAAGCTCCACCAGATCGATCCGGTCGCCTATGTCCGCTATGTTTCGGTTTACCGCCAGTTCAACGATGTGAACGAGTTCATCCAGGAAATCCAATCTCTCTCGCGCCGCGCCGCACGCGACCCCTTCCAACGCCGACTTTTCAAAGACTGAACCCAAACCCTCAGCCTACGCCGTGATCGCTTTCATCGCCAACCGCCCCGCCCTGCAAATCGGCCGCCATCAGGTTTTCGACTACGACACCTCCTGCCTCGAAGAAGCCCTGCGACGCGCCGCCCGTGCCGCCGACCAAGAGGACTTCCCCTTCGTTCACGACATCCACAGCGGCATCGTGAAATACCTCGAAACGAAATGCACGCTGCGCCTGCTCACGCTCGGCGAGCTCTACGAGCGCATGCGCAAGATGCTCATGAAGATCGGCTGCGTGAAAATAGCCGACGAGCTCAAGCCGCTCGCACCACCACTCACGCTCTCGCTCGTCGAATCCGCCAACGAGGCCGGCAACGGATTCGAGCTCGCATTTTTCGAGATGCTCCGTGCGGAGATCGGCGAACTGCGTGAGGCCGGCGCGGAAAAAATTCTCTTCACCGGGCTGCGCGAAAGCTCACTGATCCTTCAAGGCTCGACCAAGTGGAACAAGCACTGCGAGCGAATGCTCGGCGAAATGGATGCCTTCCTGCGCAAGTGCGGATGCGATCCGCTCGATGATGGCCAAGCAGAACGCGGCCCGCAGGCTCAGAGCGTCTTGCCGTAGACCTCGACCTCGATGTAGTGGTTCATCTCGTCGGAGGTGTTGCCTTGGCTGTGGAGTCGTACATAACGACCCTTCGCGCCCTTGGCATCGACGAGCATGCCGAAGCGTGATTCGACATAAGGACTGTCCGAACCTTTGCCGAGCTTCGAGGAATCGTCGTAATCATTGTTGTAAATGGTGCTCACGCCGGTTTTGAAATCCGCATCATCGGAGACCTGGATGACCACATCATTGTAAGCGCGCTTCTGCGAATGAAAGTGCCAGACCCACACTGCGGCGACTTCAGCGCTTTGGCCGAGATCGATCTGCACCCACTGCGTGCCAGAGGACAGCTCAACATAGTAGCCCTCGCCAGCCTGCTTGTCGCCATCGGTGACCATTGAAAGCTCGCCGATGAGCGGGCTTTCCTCGCTGCCAGTGACAGGCTTGCCTTGGGAAATCAGCGTGGTGCCCTCGGGCACGAGAAGCTCGGGCGCCTTGACCGGTGCCTGCAAGAGATTCGGCACATCCATCGGCTTGGGCGTGCCTTCGATCAACTCCGGCGGAAGCTCGGTGCTCAATGGCACGCCGCTGGTGGGAGCAGATGACGCACCGGCATCGGTGGAGGCTTGCGACGGCTTCTTGCCGCATGCGGTGAGAGCCAATGCGGCGACGGTGAAAACGATGCTGGCGATGTGTTGTTTTTTCATGATCAGACGGAAAGATGTTCGGCGGTGAAATTGATCGGTTGGCGGCTCAAGGCCGAGGGGTTGACCCAATAAATCGGTGCTTCGCTTTCAAAGGCGTGACGCGCGTCGCAAGTGAGCGCCGCCTTGCCGCGCACGGCATCGAAGAAATTTTCAAGGTGCGGTTGGTGGGGTGGCTTTGAGAGATCACCGGGCAAAGCGTAGGCCTCGGGCGCCGCCGATTCGTAGGATGCGATCGCATCGGCGCTCTGGGCCTTCGGCGCTGCAGCCTGGCGTTTGAGAAAACCGCGTGACACGAGACCATCCCACGATGGCGCGCTCGATTCGCGATAGATGTTGGTGAATGCCGAGCGCTCGGAGATGTGAATCGTCGCCTCGGTGCCCATGAAACTTTCATAATACCCACCGCCGGCGCTGGTGGTCGTGAGCACCTGATAAAACGCGCGCACTCCGCCTTGCGGCGTTTCGTAATCAAAGATCGTCATCACATTGTCGAAGTGCTCGCGCGTCTTGAAATAATCATTGCCGCCCGAAGCGAAAACCGACTTGGGCGGCACGCCGAGAAACCAATTGAAAATGTCGATCTGATGCGCCCCAAGGTCGGAGATCGGCCCGCCCGAAAGATCGCGGTATGTGCGCCAATTCATGAACTGGTGCATGTCCTTGAACCCGTAGCGCGCTAGGACTTCCGGCTTGATCGCCAACTTCGGATTATAGCCGATGTCTTGCGATGAGGAAACCGCGCGGTTCCACTGGCCATTGATGTTGACGATCTGGCCGCAGATGCGATTGCCGTTGATGAGTTGCTCGAGCGTGAAACGGTAGCGCGGATTGCTGCGGCGCTGATGCCCGATCTGGCAGAGCTTGCCGGTTTTTTCCATCGCCCGAACCATCGCGCGCGCGGCATCGATGGTGTTGGCCATCATTTTTTCGCAGTACACATGCAGGCCTGCCTCAAGGCATTTGACCGTGTGCGGCGAATGCCAAAAATCCGGCGTCGCCACGATCGCCGCATCGAGACCTTTTTCCGTCGCGAGCATCTCGTCGATGTCGGCATAGCCCTTCGGCGTGTGACCCTGTAAGGCACGCACCTTGGCGATGCCACCCTTGAGGTTGTAGTCCCAAATGTCGCAGACCGCTTGAAAATGCAGCCCAGGGATGTTCGACATCGCGTCTAACAAGACCTTGCCCTGCTTGCCGAATCCAACGAGCGCGACATGCAACTTGTCCGCTGCCTCACCTTGCGCCGCACGCAAGATGTTCGGCGCGCCAAGCACCAGGCCGGCAGCGATGCCGCCCGCTGTCTTGCCGATGAAATCACGGCGACTGATCACGCTGGTTTCCATTTTCATGCGCTTACCATTTCTTGAGCAGGGCGAAACGGTTGTGCTCAGCCAATACGAGCGCCATCACCACCATGATCATGTGTACGCCAAGCCATGCGACCCCCTCGTCCTGCTTGATGAGGATGAGCCCCCAAGTGAGGCTGATGTAAAGCAAGCCCAGCAGAAAAAGTGACGCGCGACTCGCAATGCCCAACAGGATCGTCACGCCGAGCACGATCAGCGCCGGGCCAAGCACGCGATCGTAGAGGCGCAGCATGGCCTCACTCATCAGCGGCTCGGCCTTAAATTTCTCCATCAGCGCCTGCGGCACGCCGTGGTAGTTTTCGAGAGCGTATTGCTTGACCGATGCCGACGCGGTGAGCCCGTAGCTGTTGGCCGCGCCGTCGATGTTGACCGCTTCCTGCGAAGCCTTCGAGCCAGCATATTTTTCAATGCCGGTCTGGATCGCCCGCATCGCAAGCCAGAGCCGCAAAAGCATTGATGCGAAAACGAGGGCCAGCTTGTTGCCGCCGCAGCAGGATTCAGTGGACATGATGGATGAAAATTCGGTGGGTGTTGAATCGGGGAGCCGGAGAAATAAAGCAGAGCATTGCCCGGGTGTCGACCCGTGGCG
>Ga0208481_1000424_pt1 | contig 12761 bp, 8 predicted proteins | sample LakMenEpi02Jun10_FD_150662 | JGI IMG/M metagenome (GOLD analysis project Ga0208481, IMG submission 150662) | Freshwater microbial communities from Lake Mendota, WI - 02JUN2010 deep hole epilimnion (SPAdes) | ecosystem: Environmental > Aquatic > Freshwater > Lake > Epilimnion/Euphotic zone ... | reverse complement strand
TACCACAGCCATCCCCGACGGCAAGGAGAATCTATACAATTTGTCTGGGAAATTGTATGTAGATCAACAAAGCTAGTTCAAAAGTTGCAAGATTTGAGCAATATATATTCACTCGGCAAGGCAGACTCACTGGTCCCCCACATCTTCCACATTCTCGTCCATCACCTCTTCATCTTCATTCACCGGCAGGGCAGGAATCGCACTGCCTTCACCGGGACCGGAAAAATCAGCACCCGTCGGTGGCATCGCATCATCACCCTCCACAACGCCATCCACAGGCAGTGCCCGCATCACCCCACGCTCTTGGGGAGCCGCATCAACCGTATCCTCCATCTCCTCACTTTCATCGTCGCTTTCGACATCATCCACCTGCGCCACTGGTGCCGCCTGCTCGACCGCTTCGCCCGTTTTCTCATCCACCACCACCAAGGCCTTCTTCGGCGGCGCGATGACCTCCTTGATGTCGCCTTTGATGCCTTGGAAAAATTTCTGCACCATCGGAGCCGCCATGCGACCACCCGACACCCCCTCACCCGGCCTTCCTTCATAGAGCACCGCGAAGGCATAACGCGGATTCGCCCGCGGCATGAATCCCGCAAACCACGCAAGCCGCTGATTCTTCGACTTAGGCCCCCACTGCGCCGTGCCGGTCTTGCCACACAACTCGGCATAACCAAGCCCCGCACTGCGACCCGTGCCACCACCGGAATTGACCACATCCGACATCCCCTGGTGCACCACCTGCACGGCCTTTTCACTCAGGCCCAAACTGTTCTTGCGCTCCGGTACCGGCGCCTGAACCACACGACCGCGCGTGTCCTGAACTTGCGATATCAAACGCATCTTTGGCAAGGCACCACCATTCGCGATGCCAGCCATCGCCTGTGCGACCTGCAACGGCGATGCCAACAAGCTACCCTGCCCGATCGAAAGGTTGGCAGTGTCGCCATCAAGAATCCGCCGCTTTTCATTCTTCAACATCCACTCGTCATTCGGCACCAAGCCCGGCGTCTCACCGACCAGCGGCAATCCGGTCTTCTCGCCAAATCCCAACCTCCGCGCCAAGCTCAAGAACGAGGTCGGACCAATATCGATTCCAACCTGATAGAACCAGGTGTTACATGATCTCGCGATCGCACGCTTCACATCGATGCTGCCCTCGGGAGACTTGCTCCAGTTCTTGAAAACCGTGCGACCAATGCTGATCGCTGCCGGGCAATAGAGCGTCGAGTTCTCCGTCACCATGCCATTATTGAGAGCGACCAAGGCAACAATCGGTTTGAAAGCAGAGGCCGGCGGATAGGCCGATTGAAATGCCCTTCCAAACAATGGCTGCGAGGGATCTTCCTGCAGTTGCTTGAATGCCTCCGTGCTGATTCCCGGAGTGAAACTGTTCAAATCAAATGACGGCCGCGATGCCATCACAAGCACCTCGCCGGTCACGACATCGACCACCACGAAGGCACCACGCCGGCAGCCACCGCGCAAAATCTTTTCCGCAAGCTGTTGCCATTTCAGGTCAATCGTCGTCACGAGCGTGCCACCCGGCCGCGGACGCTTGACCTGCTCCTCCAACAACTTGTTGCCATTCTCGTCGAACAAAAGCTTCTTCATGCCCGCATCACCGGTGAGCTGCGCATTGTGAATTTTTTCCAAACCCGAGCGGCCTTCCGATTCCTCCCACAGCGGCTCATTGAAATTGATCGGCCCCGTCGGCAACTTGCCCACGCTGCCGGCATATCCGATCACATGCGCGGCCAACTCACCCTCGGGGTAATATCGGCGGTACAAGGGATTGAGAATCACGCCACTCGGTAGCTTGCCCTCCAGCGCCAAGGCCTCCTTCTCGGCAATCTGCCCACTCACCAACAAAGGCAGCCAACGCCGGTGAATGTAATGATCGTAAATTTCATCATCGGTCTTGGCTTCGAGATCCTTGCGCGTTTCCGCCAAGGCATTCAAACGCGTCCGCGCCCAGTCGATCACAAACGCGCGATCCGCTTTTTCAAACTGACGAAACTGCAGCGCGATCTGGTAGGCCACGACATTCTGCGCCAGCGGCTCGCCATTGCGATCGACGATCATGCCACGCGGCGCGGGAATCTTGAGCGTGATCGCTCGCGCGTCCTTGCGAGTCATGATCGCACCATCGGAAGGCCCCTTCGGCACCGCCCCAATCTCCGCCGCCGCGTTGGCTTCCGTTTCGGCATGCACCGCCGAAACAAGCCACAGGCAGGGCAGCAGCCATCCTTTTAAAATCAATGCACGGACCATGTTTACCGGGCGAAATTAACCCCAGCCCCCCCCAACCTGCAATGTCCAATCCCGTCCCGCCCATTTCCCATCCCCCCCAAGGCCCAGCCTTGCCGTGCGCCACGCCCTATGCAGAATCCCATCAATGACCGATTGGAATTTCATGACCCTCCTGATCGTTGCGACGCTCTTTCTCCTCTGGAAACTGGAGTTCGTCGCGACCCTGCTCAATCTCAAAACCTTCCCGGAAAAAGTGCCGCAGGAACTCACTGCCGTGATGGATGAATCAAAGCTCGAGCTCGGCCGCGACTACCAACGCGTGAACTCGAAACACGATCTCCTCCAGTCGGCTGTTTCGCTCACCGCCTTGCTTGTCTTCTGGTTCGCCGGTGGCTTCGGCTGGCTCGACACATTCGCCCGCTCCGTCACAAGTTCGGAACTTGGCGCCGGCCTGATCTTTCTCTCGGCATTTTTCCTCGCCCAATCGCTGATCTCACTGCCCTTCTCGATTTACGAAACCTTCGTGATCGAAAACCGCTTCGGCTTCAACCGATCGACGCCAGCAACCTTCATCGCCGATCACTTGAAAGGCCTCATCCTCGCAGCCCTCATCGGCCTGCCACTCGCCGCCGCCGTGCTGTGGATCTTCAACCGCGTGCCCAACGCATGGCTTTGGGCATGGATCTTTCTCACCCTCGCGCAGCTCATCCTCACCTGGCTCGCACCGACCTATATCATGCCGCTCTTTAACAAGTTCACCCCCATGCCCGAGGGCGAACTGAAATCGGAAATCGAATCACTCGGCAACCGCTGCGGATTTCCAGTGAAGGACGTCTTCGTCATGGATGGCTCGAAGCGCTCGACCAAGGCCAACGCGTTTTTCACCGGCTTCGGAAAAAATCGCAAGATCGCCCTCTTCGACACGCTCATCGAAAAAAGCACCACGCCCGAACTCATTGCCGTGCTCGCCCACGAAATCGGTCACTTCCGCCGCGGCCATATCAAGCAACGCCTCGCCGCCGGCATCATCCAGACCGCCGCGATCTTTTTCCTTATCGGCCTAGCGACCAACCCACAAGGCCACTTCGCCCGACTCCTCTTCGATGCCTTCGGCGTCACCACGATCTCACCCCATGTCGGCCTCGTGCTTTTCTCGATCCTCTTCGAACCCGCCGGAAAAATCCTCTCGGTCATCCTCAACGCCTGGTCACGCCGCCACGAATTCGAAGCGGACGACTTCGCCAAACAACACACCGGCGACGCCACGCCCCTCGCCACCGCCCTCACCAAAATGACCGCCGAGCACCTCTCCCACCCCTCACCCCACCCCCTCCGAGTCTGGCTCGACTACTCCCACCCACCCCTCCTCCAACGCTTAAAGGCCCTCGCTCAGAAAAAACTCTAAGGCAGGGACCTTTCTCCGAAAGGTCCACCGCAAAAAAGATCGTGGATCGCAGATGAAGAAGCCACTTCTTCATCCTCTTCCCCAATGACCAATGACCGCTGGCAACTTCCCTTTCTTCCTCTCCGCCCAATAACATTTAACAAATAACCATTAACTCTTCTTCCCTCTTGAAACTGAAAACTTGAATCTAAACCATGTTCACTCCCAACCGCTACGACGGACGCATGCCCTACCGGCGCTGCGGTGATTCCGGCCTGCTCTTGCCCGCCATCTCGCTCGGCTTCTGGCACAACTTCGGCCACATCGACAATCAGGACGAGGCCCGCCACATGATGCGTCGCGCCTTCGATCGCGGCATCACGCATTTCGACCTCGCCAACAATTACGGTCCTCCACCCGGCAGCGCCGAAGAAAATGTCGGCCGCATCCTCGCTCACGACTTCGCCGCCCATCGCGACGAACTCGTCATCTCAACGAAGGCGGGCCACGACATGTGGCACGGACCCTACGGCAGCAACGGCTCACGCAAGCACCTGCTCGCCTCGCTCGACCACTCGCTCAAGCGCATGCGGCTTAACCATGTCGACATCTTCTACTCCCATTGCCCCGATCCCCACACGCGACTCGAGGAAACGATGTCCGCCCTCGCCACCGCCGTGCAAAGCGGCAAGGCAACCTATGTCGGGCTCTCAAAATACCCGCTCAAGAGCCTCAAAAAAGCCGTCAAAATCCTCAAGGAAATGGGCGTGCGCTGCCTGATCTATCAGCCGCCTTACTCGATCCTCAACCGCGCAGTCGAAGCCGCCGGCATCCTCGACTGGCTCCACAAGGAAGGCATCGGCTGCATCGCCTTCAGCCCACTCGCCCAAGGCATGCTCACCCCAAAATACCGCAACGGCATCCCCGCCGAATCGCGCGCCGCACGACCCGAAGGTTTTCTCCAATCCAATCAGGTCGACGCCCATCGCGAGCAAATCGAAGCTCTCGCCCAACTCGCCGAACAACACCACATTGCCCTCCACCACCTAGCGATCCAGTGGACCCTCCAACACCCGGCCGTCACCTCATCCCTCGTCGGCACCAGAAATGTCACGCAACTCGACGACCTGATCAACGCCCTCGACACACCCACCCCCTCGCGCGAATTGCTCAATGCCATCGACGCAATCAGTCCGGCTTGGGATTGAGTTCGATGATTCACGCAAAGCCGCAGAGGTCGCCAAAGGAACAAGATCAAATCAGCCAAAAAACCCCAAAGTCGCTGTTTGCATCGGCGGCACAATTTTCCAATAATCACTCCATGCTCAAAGGTATCCACCCTGCCATCAGCCCGGAACTCCTCAAAATCCTCGCCGAAATGGGCCATGGCGATGAAATCATTCTCGCCGATGCCCACTTCCCCGCTCACAGCATCAACCCACGCGTGATCCGTGCCGACGGTCTCAGCGTGGGCACCCTGCTCGATGGCATCCTGCCCCTGTTCGAACTCGATAGCTACGCCGATCCTCTCGTGATGATGCAAGCCGTCGCCGGCGATCAACTCGATCCCACCGTCGAGTCGCAGTACATAGGCGTGATCAATCGACATGTGCCCAATGCCAAGCCCCCCACCCGCATCGACCGCTTCGCATTCTACGATCGAGCAAAAGCCGCCTTCGCCGTCATCATGACCGGCGAAACCGCCAAATACGGCAACCTGCTCCTCAAAAAAGGCGTCACGGCAGTGAGCTGATTCCGTCCCGCCCCTTCTTCATGTGGCTGGGAATTGCAGTCCCAGTCCGTCCTTGGAACATCCTGTTCCATGTTCTGCTCCGGTAGGGCGATGCGGCCCCGCGGCGCCGTTTCTTCCCCGTTGCTGGAGCATCTTGCTCCAGGCCGTCCATGGAGCGTCCCGCTCCATGCTTTGAAACAGCGAATGAATTCACTGTTTCTTCTCTTGTGTCTTGCTTCTTCAAGTCTTCCGTCTTCTCCAGCAGGCAAGATGCCCGCGCTCCTGTTCGAAGAAGCGCCTGTTCAATAACCAAGCATTCAACAACGGACCTTTGGGACAAAGGTCCCTGCCTAAAGAAGCCGCCTCTTCATTCTCTTCTCTTGAAACTGAACGCTTGAAACTTGAAACTTCCTCCGATGTTCAATGTTCAAATCCCCCTCTTCCCCCTCACCTCTGCGTCACCGTCACCTTGATGATCTTGCCAGTGAAGGTGCTGGGTGGGCCAGGTTGATAATCAGGCGAAACATTTGTCTCAGAATCGATTCCAACATCGACGCCCTCATCGGCTGAAAAAACAAAAGGTTGGGTCTTCGGAATCGGCGCTTCCGCGACTTTCTTGCCATTCACGCTGAGGATGGATTTACCGCCCGTGCCGGGCTTGTCGGCGTCGGGAATGAATTCATAAGCGATCGTGTGCTTACCCGCAGCAAGCGCGACATCACCACCGATGTTGGTGCGTTCGAGCGCGAAGAAATTGTATTCATGATGCGGCCTGCCATCTTTGAAATAAAGTGTCCAACCACCGAAAGATCCGGCCTGGGCAATGATGACACCACCGGTCTTATCATCCTTCAGCTCGACCTCGGCCTCGATCGTGTGATGACGACCCTTCACATTGATGAAGGTGTTCTCCATCATTCCGGTCATGCCGGAATAAACGGTGAGCGACTTGCGTCCGCCGAGCAGATCAGGACGCCCGGCGATCTGCGGGTCGAAGCGCTCGGAACGGCGGTCATCAATCGGAAAGACATGGTTGCGAATACCCTCCTTTTCAAAGATGGCCTGGAGCTCCTTGAGCTTGTCCGGATTCTTGTCCGCGAGGTTGTCCGCCTGGCTGAAGTCCTCATCCACATGGTATAAATCCCAGACATCATCCTTGAGCGGTGGATTTGGCGCAATCAACCACGGGATCGAATGTCGCGTCGCTGCCACCCAACCATCATGATAGATCGCGCGGTTGCCAAACATCTCGAAATACTGGGTCTTGCGCCGGTCTTCGGCCTTCGCGTCGGCGGTGGAGTAAAGCATCGACACCCCATCCATCGGGCGCTGCGCAACGCCCTCCACCGTCTTTGGTTGCGGAATCTTCACCGCCTCGAGCACGGTGGGAGCAACATCGATCACATGGTGAAACTGGCTGCGCACGCCGCCATCGCCATCAATGCCCTTGGGCCAGCACATCACCATGCCATTGCGCGTCCCGCCAAAATGCGAGGCGACTTGCTTGGCCCACTGAAACGGCGTGTTGGTGGCCCATGCCCAGCCGATGGCGTAATGCGGGAAAGTGCTTGGGCCACCCCATTCATCGATACGGTCCATCATCTGATCGGCTTTGCCCACTAGGCCATTGAGCGCCATCATTTCATTGTAGGTACCCTCGGGACCACCTTCAGCCGATGCACCATTATCTCCGACAATATAAAACAGGAGGGTGTTCTCCAGAGCGCCGATTTTTTCAAGCTGCGCAACGAGCCGCCCAACTTCGTTGTCGGTATGCTCGGCAAACCCGGCAAAGGTCTCCATCTGTTTTTCAAATAGACGCTTTTGCTCCGCGCTCATGTCAGCCCATGCCGGAATTTCTTTCGGTCGCGGCGTGAGCTTTGTCTCCGAGGGAATCACACCCAGTTCCTTCTGCCGCGCAAAGATCTCCTCGCGCAACTTGTCCCAGCCACCAGCAAACCTGCCTTTGTATTTTGCAGGCCAATCCTTGGGAACATGATGCGGGGCGTGCGTTGCTCCCGGAGCGAAGTACATGTAAAAAGGTTTCTCCGGCGTCATCGATGTCTGCGCGCTCACCCACTGAATCGCTTTGTCGGTCATGTCGCTCGTGAAATGATAACCGGGCGTCGTTGGCGGCTCGACACGAGTCACACCATCAAAAATTGCCGGCGCCCATTGATTGGTCTCACCGCCGATGAAGCCGTAAAATTTGTCGAAACCAGAGCCCGTCGGCCAGCGGTCATAGGGTCCGGAAACAGAAACCTCCCAAGGCGGAGTCTCATGGTATTTTCCGAACGCGGCAGTGCTGAATCCATTGTGGCGCAGGATGGAGGCAAGCGTCGTGATATGACGAGGCCGAATGCCAGTGTTACCCGGAAATGCCGTCGCCAACTCCATGATGGCACCCGCATTGTTCGCATGATGATTGTGTCCGGTCAGCAGGGAAACGCGAGTGGGCGAGCAGAGGGCCGTGGTATGAAAGCGGTTGTATTTCAGCCCCTTTGCCGCAAGCCCCTCGAGGGTAGGCATGTTAATCGGACCACCAAAGGCACTGCTCGCGCCAAAGCCGATATCATCAATGAGAATGATGACCACATTCGGGACACCCGATGGGGCTTTCACTTCAAAACGCGGCGGAGCCTTGGCATCGCGGGCATCCAAGGTCGCAGTGGAAGGATATGTCGGCTCAGGAATCGGAAGCACCGTTCTATCGAGCGCATCAGTTTCATCCGCTGCAACCGGCGTCACGGCATGGATGATCAGGCCGAAAACAAAAGCGACAGGCAGGAGCCGAAGCAAGGCGCGCGACAAAACCGGGCCGAAGGGTGCTGTAGGAGTTTTATATTTCATGGTGTTCGATTAAAATTGATATGGATACCTATTTGATAAACCCGACAGTTCGAAAAAAAAGGCAAATTACCTCTGTCACCCATGAATCAACCTCTCAACTGGATACAGTGCCGATGCTATCAGAGATGCGCCCCGCCCCATAACGCGATTATTCTAGGATCAGGCACCCACTTATTCATCAATCACACCATCCGCACCTCCGTGGATGCGTGTGAAATCATCTCCAAAAAAATCGAAAGACAAAAGGCCACACTCTTTCTCTTCATTTCAACTTTCTGCTTTGACTCCACTCCGTTCTGTCCATGCCAAGAGAGCTACGCTTGATTTTCCAAGTTCGCTAAAGCTCACAGTGCATTCTACTTTCAGCTTTTCTTCCTCGCCGCACAACCAAACGCCACCACCGCACCGAGCGCCACTGCCCAATCGCCGATCAACGCATACAGCGAAAACGACGCGCTCTTCGGCACCGCCACATCGACGCGCAATGACCCGCGCGTGAAGTGACTACCCGCCGCATCGACCAAGACCTGCGCTTTGCCAGTCGTATCGACCGCCGCGCTCACCCCGCTGTTGGCGCAGCGAATCATCGGCCTGCGCAACTCGATCGCACGAAACTTGGCATTGGCGAAATGCTGCGCTGCCGCCGCCGATTCCTTGAACCAACCATCGTTGGTGACATTCACAATGACCTGCGGACCCGACCTCACAAATTTTCGCGTCAGGCGCGGCACGGTGTCTTCAAAGCAAACAGATGGCATCGCACCAATCACCTCGCCCGCCAAAGTCGGCACCTGCAACGGTTCAAAAGAATTCCCCGGCGTGAAGGATCCGCCGTACTCAACGCCCGCCTGCTGCGCATAAATTTTCTTCAACAAGGGAATGCTCTCCACGAACGGAATCGTCTCGCCAAAAATCACCAGGTGCTTCTTGCGGTAAGTTTGCAAATCATCCTCCGGCGACATAACCGCAATGGAATTCCATGCACGCCCCTTTGGCTTCATGACCAACTGACCATCCTCGATCACCTCTGCCTCGAGCTCATTGGTGCCATGGATCAAATGAAACGGACCCGCCTTGCGCACCTGCGAAATGGTCTCGATGTTTTCCTGCCACATCCCCCAATCGCCGTCATCCGTGCGCAAAATCCTGCCGGTCAATGCCGACTCAGGCCACACGACCCAATCAGGCCATGAAGCGCCACTCGGATCAGCGGCCTTGATCGCCTCGAGCGCCTTGAGCGTTTCCTCCTCATAGGCCATGTGCACCTCGAGTGGCTCCCACAAAACCCGCGCGGCATCCTGCGGGATGTTGATCTGCACCAGCAAAGCCTTGAGCGAAAGGCACTCGCGGTTTTTTTCGATCCGAATCCGCAAGACTCCAAACACCGCGCACACACCGATCGCCAACAAGGCCACCGCGATAGGTCGAAAATCGGCGACCCGCCATGTTCCACGATTCGACACCACCCGCGACATGCTTTGCACCAACACCGATTGCACAAACACGATCAGCGCCGAAAGCCCCGCGATCCCAAACACATCCGCCGCCTGCGCCATGACCGGCGTTTGATGAAATGCCACACCAAGCCCATTCCACCCGAAACCGGTAAAGACCCACCCGCGCAACAACTCCAATCCCGCCCACATCGCACCATGCACCAACGCCAGCGACAAACACCCGAGCCGCGATTTCGACGGGTTTCCCAAAGTCGCGCAAAACCAACCGAAAATTGCCGGATACACCGCAAGATAAAGCGCCAACACCACCGCACCCAATGGCGACACGACCGACAACCACGAAAACTGAATTCCAAAACCCACCACTCCCGCGAGCCAGCCAAGGCCAAATCCTTTCCACCCCGCACGCCTTCCGCCAAGCGACCACATCACCGCCATCATCGGCACCAGCGACACCCAAACGAGCCATGTTTGATCATACGGTTCAAACACCGCCGCCGTCAGCAGCCCGCTCGCCACCACTGCCATCAACTTGAGCCATCCAATACGCCCTGCCATGCCGCCAGCATCCACAGGATCACCCGCTCGGTCCAGATTCGTTTGCCACACGCGCATTGGAGTTTGCCGGGCTAGCACCCCGGCCTCGACGACACATATGAAAAGCTCATGCAAAAATGTGCTGATGACACATCACACCTCAAGCAAAAGGGTTGATCGGCGTGATGCCTTTGATGTTCAAAAAATCTCTATCGTTCTCTGTCACGATGACGGAAATCTCTTCGCGAAGCATCAGAGCAGCGAGTTGCTGGTCAAAATACTTTTGACGGGTGATACCGCCTTTCACACAGAGATCGAGCGCGCTGTGGACGCCGCCAAGCGTGAGCGGGAGAACAGTCAGACCGCGCAAGCGCGAGATGGCCTGTATCTTTTCTCGCGCCATAGCGGGACTGTCCGGCGGCTGGTTTTTGGGACCGGTGAGATTGGGATACATCTCTGCGAGGTTTTGTACTGATACAAACAACTCCACTCTTGGGTTTTTGCGAAGCGCCAGAACTTCCTGAGCGCGTCGATGACGAGAATCTGTCGCTAGCGTCGCATAGATGAGAACATTGGTATCCACCAATACCCGACCCGTTAGGTTTTCAACGGTCATAAGTTTCCTCCCGGCTGAAGCTACCTTGGAAATGCCCTTGAGAAGTGATTATTTCATCCTTCGCATCCAAACGATTTCGCAAAAATTCCTCCAAAGCCATTTCTATGACTTGGCTTCGTGAGCGGCGTTCCTCTTTACCGTAGCGATTCAAGTCTTCAACAAGATGCTCGTCAATTGTAGCACTGATATGTGATTTCATGGCATAAATATGTTACATTTGATGCCTATCGTCAAACCAATTCAAACCAATTCAAACCAATTCAAACCAAAAACAAAAATTGAAACCACGAAACACACGAAATTTCACGAAAGAGTTAGGGATTTCATGCCGTGCTGTTACACTAATTTGGAAAAGCCAAAAAATCCCCCAAGGCTTCTTATTTCGTGATATTTCGTGACTTTCGTGGTTCCTTCTTCGGAATCTGGGTGCAAAAAATGTCAGTATCACTTTTGCTGCACACGTGGAAACGATCCGGATCCGCGGCGCACGACAACACAACCTGAGGAACATCGATGTCGATATTCCGAAAGGCAAACTCGTGGTCATCACCGGCCCCAGTGGATCCGGCAAGTCCTCGCTCGCCTTCCACACGCTCTACGCGGAGGGACAGCGCCGCTATGTGGAGTCGCTCTCGGCCTACGCACGCCAGTTTCTTGATCAGTTGGAAAAACCCGATGTCGATTCGATCGAAGGCCTCAGTCCCGCCATCGCAATCGAACAACGTGGCGGCGGACTCAACCCGCGCTCGACCCTCGCCACCACCACCGAGATCCACGATTACCTCCGCATCCTCTGGGCCGCCGCCGGCATCCCGCATGACCCGCAATCCGGCATCGCCCTCCAACGCATGGGCCCCGCCGACATCGTGCAAGCACTGTGCGCACTCCCGCAAGGCAGCAAGGTCACACTGCTTTCACCCGTACCAAAAGAGGAACTCGCCGACCCCACACGCCTACTCTCCGATCTCCAGCGCCAGGGCTTCATTCGCGTGCGCATCGATGGCGATGTTTTCGAAATCGAAAATGCAAAATGGCCGCAAGGACCCTTCACATTGGAAATTGTCGTCGACCGCTTTGTGATTCGACCCGACTCGGAATCACGCATTGCCGACTCGGTGGAAACCGCACTCCGCCTCTGCGGCGCGGAAACGATCGCCTCCTATCAAACGCCCGACGCCGATGCATGGCGCGACCTCTCATTCCAAACATCCTACCGCAACCCGCACACCGGCGAACTCATTGGTGAAATCACGCCGAAACATTTCTCCTTCAACTCCCACCTCGGCGCCTGCACCACCTGCGAAGGCCTCGGCACCGAAGCATTCTGCGATCCGAACTTGCTCGTTCACAACCCAGAGCTACCCATCCTCAAAGGCGGCATCCGCGGCTGGTGGAAGGAGAAATCATCACGCGAAAGCCAATTCCATCGCGAAACGAAGGCCATCCTGCGCAGCTGCTCGCTGCCGGAGGATTGCTCGTTCTTCCAACTCAACGATCCCGCAAAACGCCTGCTGTTTGACGGCGGAAACATCGACACCGGCTGGACGGTCGGGCCCGACAAAAAACCGCAAAAAATCGACACTGAAGGCCTTGCCAACGAGGCCATGCGTCGGCTCCGCGAAGCAAAATCCGACATCACGCGCCGCAGCCTCTCACGCCTCATCGCCCACCGACCCTGCAGCAGTTGCCACGGCGGCCGACTTCAAGCGCAGTGGCTCGCGGTAAAGGTTTGCGGCGCCAACCAGCAATGGCTCGGCATCACGGAATTCTGCAATCTCACCGTCACCGACGCGACCCGCTGGCTCGATGGCTTCAGCACCGATCCCGCCAAGGCCGCTGTTTGCCAACGCCTTGTCGCCGATGTCACAAAGCGCCTCCACTTCCTCGAAGAAGTCGGCCTCGGCTACCTCACGCTCGATCGCCCAAGCGGCT
>Ga0208481_1000422_pt1 | contig 12785 bp, 8 predicted proteins | sample LakMenEpi02Jun10_FD_150662 | JGI IMG/M metagenome (GOLD analysis project Ga0208481, IMG submission 150662) | Freshwater microbial communities from Lake Mendota, WI - 02JUN2010 deep hole epilimnion (SPAdes) | ecosystem: Environmental > Aquatic > Freshwater > Lake > Epilimnion/Euphotic zone ... | reverse complement strand
CAGCCCGATACTCGGGTGCCGTCGTAGCACCAGCAATGAGATTTGGTCCAACACCATCGATCAGCATGTACTCAGTTGGCCTTCCATCAAGCACCGCCAACACAAGACCGTCAACATCGATGACGCGCGCACGATTATCTACGCCAACAAACCACGCCGCAGGAAGCCTTTCATTTATCTCGATAATTGCAGTACTTGGCAAAAATGTCTTGATTCGCGAGGATTCGATCCACGGGTCGCTTTCTAGCCGGTCCTGCAACACGTTGGTATCTACCGTCAACACCGATTCGCCCTTCAGTGAAGCGATCACACTTTCTATCAACTCGGAATTGGCGTATCGAACTCCCTCAACTTTCACGTTACGCACCGAGAAAATGGGCGACGCAAGAAGGACTATCAGAAGGGAAAGCAATCCGACCACGGACGCAATCGCAACGAGCAATTGTTTGCGCCTATTTTTAGGCTGTGCTGCACCACGCCTAAACAATTTCGTTAATCGATTTCGAATTGAACCCGGAGTTCCCCAGTGTCCTGGATCAACTATCTCGGCGAGCGAGACATCAACACCATCTTCATCAAAGATCCGCACTCTTGTGCTCGTCGGAGCATGATGCACTGTTTGCGATTGGGTGTCGGCCGGGAAATCGTCATCGGTCGATTGGCGAAGATCTTCATCGACGATGACAACCCTGGTTGATGATGACTCCGTCGCTCCAACGGTTACATCCACGTCCCCCAACGGTTCGATATCCACGATCGATGGGTCAACAATGACGACACGCGAGGTCTCCGGTTGCGCAATGCCTCCAGTTGGGTCTTTAGCAAATGCCTCACGCAGTTCGTTCAACACTTCGGGCGAAAGGTCGGCATCTTGTGCCGGAAGTTGCGAGCCGCTCAATACCGACAGTGGGATTGAGGCATCCGGCCGAGACTCGCTACTAGCGATTCTCTCAATGATTTGTTCCAGACGAATTGTTGCAACACTGGTGTCGGATTCGCTCGACAACACGTCGGCGAACTGTGGGTTGGCTTCCGCATCGAAACCAACTAATCGGATCTCGCTTCGCAATTGATGACCATGTTGCTCGTACACGCGCCTACGAACTTCGGCCATCACTGCAACCACATCGTGCGAAGAACCGCCCTCATCGGCTTGAATGAAGTTTGCGTGTTTCTCCGAAACCTGCGCAGTTCCAATACGAAAACCACGCAAACCGCACTCATCAATTAGTGCCCCGGCCGAAATTTCGCCCGGAATTGGGTTGACAAAAACCGAACCCGCATTCTGCCCACCGGGTTGATTCTCTCGACGCCAGCGAACTATTTCGGTGAGCCTGTCCTCCCCCGAATCGCCTTCCGACAGCCAGCCCAAACGTAAAGTCGCACTCAACACAACATGATGATCTGTTAATGCCGAGCCCCTAAAGCGCAGACCAAGATCGTCTGTTTCAAGCTCGAACTCCCTGCCCTTGCGCAAGTGAAACACCCGAACTGATTCGAGAGAAGACGCCATATCGGAACCATGGCCGCCTGCATTCATTCGGACGGCACCACCTATAGAGCCAGGCACCCCCACACCCCATTCCAGACCAGTTAAACCGCGCTTCACACTTTGCCGAGCTGCAACGGGAAGTGTCACTGAGCCACCGAATAATGCCAGCGGCGCGGCACCCGGATAGTCGTCTCTTTGTGGCAAGTCGATGTAATCCGCAAACGCACCAAAAGTAAGAGCAATCCCTGAGAACCCTGTATCGGAGATGAGCATGTTGCTACCTCGTCCGATTACAAGCACATCCATATCAACTTCGGTAAGCGCTTCACTCACTTGATACAGATCGTCCATTGACGAAACATGAACATGCAATGCGGCCGCTCCGCCTACTCGGTAAGTCGTGAACGGAGCCAGCGAAACATCGCGACGTGCTCGATCACCCAAAATCTGTGAAGCGCGCTCTACGTCTTCGGTTGTGATGGGTCGTTTTGCTGCCCGTGGCGTACTCACAATTCACCCCGCTGGGCTGTGCGGCGCGCAATTACCTCGTCTGGTAGCGATTCGATGTCTCCACAACCCATCGAAATGCACAGGTCGCCTGCTGTTAATTCGTTTGCAAGAAAATCGATAAGACCTTTGCGCATTGGTTGCCACACAACTGTTGCGGTGGGATGCGCTTGTTGCACCGCATCCACGACAAGATGCCCAGTCACGCCCTCTATCGGCGTGGTACCCGACGCATAAATCTCGGTGACCACTACAAGGTCTGCACCAACAAAAGCATTTGCATACTGTGGTGACAGCACATTCATCCGGTTAAACCGATTGGGCTGAAACACTGCCACTACTCGTTTCCAGTTGTCGGTCTCGTCGCGCGAAGCATTTAGCACCGCTGCAATCTCGGTAGGAAGATGCGCGTAGTCGTCAATAAACGTGACACCGCCGTCCTCCCCACGCTTTTCGTAGCGACGCGCAACACCACCAAAAGAAGAAAGCGCCCTGCTGCACTCATCAAAAGTGACCCCGCACTGCATGGCCATGGCGATGGCAGCGAGGGCATTCAAAACATTATGTTGTCCCCTCAGCGGAACTGAGACCTTGCCAAGCGAAACGTAAGCACCATCGATTCGATGCTGCACCATAAACGACGATGCACCATGAGCAAACGAAATTTGAGAAGCACGGAAATCGGCTTCAGAAACAATGCCGTACGTGGTCGCAGCATATTTCTGGGCAAGATTTGCGACCGCAATGTCATCCGAGCACAACACCTTTGGCCCATCAATTTTCATTACATACTCTTCGAAACTGGACACAATGTTCTCGAACGACGTGTAACGATCCAAATGGTCGACATCTATATTGGTCAAGATCGTTGCATGAATGGGTAGCGCAAGATGCGTTCCATCACTCTCGTCAGCTTCAACGATAAACAAGTCGCCGTCTTGCCAACCAGCACCTGTCTCGAGCGACCGAACATCGCCCCCAATGACAAAGCTTGGTTTACGACCCGCTCGTTCTAAAACATGCGTCAGCAGCGAGGTGGTTGTAGTTTTTCCATGGGTGCCTGCTATTGCTACAGATGTTGATTCCGACATTAACCAAGCAAGTGCTGTGGCTCTGGCAATAATTGGTAGACCCTTTGCTTTAGCAGCCAGCAACTCTGCATTACTCTCATTTATTGCCGAAGAGATAATCACCATTTGAGCATCCCCTAGATTTTGGGATGCATGTCCAATAAATATCTCAGCCCCCAGTGCTTTTAAGGATGTAAGCATGGCGGACTCACTTTTATCGGAACCAGATATAGAAAAGCCTTTTGCCAGCATGATTCGGGCAATGCCACTCATTCCTGCTCCACCGACTCCAATGAAGTGAATCTTTAACTTCGCAAGATCAGTTAAAGAGTAATTGGTTTGAGTGCTCATTTATTGTCCTCTACACAATCAATAATCATCTTTCCGATTATTTCACTTGCTGAAAACTCACCTTGATTAACAGGTTTAAAACTACTTGCCTTACGCCAAATTTCATCCCAATTGCTAATCAGCCAGTCAGCATTGAATTTGTTATCTGCCACCAGCTCCGCAGCTCCTGCTGCCTGCAGATCAAATGCATTGGCAGATTGCTCACCATTTCCAATTGGCAATGGAATTAAAATTGCGAATTTGCCAACAGCTGCCAGCTCGGCACAAGTTAGCGCCCCACTTCTTGCAATAATTAAATCTGCAGCATGGTAGGCAGAGGACATATCATCGATATAGGAAAGTGGTAGGTAATTTTCAGTTGAGGTTGGAAGTGCATTACTTCGGCCAACTGAGTGAACAACCTGCACACCCTTCTCCGTAAAAGCCGATAGCGATTGTAAAATAGCTTCATTAATATGACGAGAGCCCTGTGACCCACCAAAAACAAGAATTGTTGGTTTGGTTTTGGAAAGATTCCATTTTTCCAACTGATCATTCTTGATTTGAGAGGACTGATCCGGGGATAAATTTGCCGCAGCAATAATCTCAGCTCTGATTGGCATGCCACTCAATTTCGCGCTGCGCCATCTTCCTAACTTCTTTTGAGTTCGGGTGAAGGCAATGAATATCTCTGAAGCAAAAACTGCTCCTAATCTGTTTGCCCAACCAGGAATCGCATTAGCTTCATGTATGAATATAGGTTTTCGCAATAGTGCTGCAGCCAAATAAATCGGCGGACAGGCATACCCACCAAAACCAATTACCAAATCAGCGTCACGGCAAACTTTAATTGCTTTCAAAGTAGCGAAAACAATTTTTACAGGCCAGATAAGAGTGGCAGGTGTAAATTGTCTTGGCATTAAAACTTTGGGAATATGCCTTAATTCAAAACCTGCTTTAGGCACAAGCTGGTTCTCTAATCCATTCTTTGTGCCAACAAAGGTTAAATCCCAATTGGGTTTGGCATTTTTTAACCAAGTTGCCACCGCAAGAGCTGGCTCAACATGTCCGGCAGTACCACCACCTGCAAATAATATTTTGGTGCTCACTGGCTCACCTTTCGCATCCGACTGGCCTTTATGCCTTCAGATATCTCTGGTGTCCGCCGTGCTACTCCCAACACATAACCCAGTGCAATTAAATTAGCGAGCAGGGAAGATCCACCATAAGAAATAAGTGGCAAGGTCACACCTATTACCGGCAAGAGTGAGGTAACTGAACCGATGTTTATGGTGATCTGAGCAATAAACCAACAGGCAATTCCGGCACATGCATATCTTGAAAAGTTATCTTTGGTTTTTAAAGCAACTCTTAAGATCGAATAGATTAATGCAGCATAAAGTGTTAAAACCAATAGCGATCCAAGCAAACCTAGCTCTTCGCCAATTACTGAAAAAATAAAGTCAGTGTGTGCCTCTGCTAAATTTGCCCACTTTTGTTTGCTGGCACCAAGTCCACTTCCCCATAGTCCACCACTAGCAAGACCCATAATGCTATGGGCTGGTTGCCAGCCGGCAAACTTATAAACCCTTTCATCAAAAGGATCAAATAGGGCCACAAATCGATTCATTCGATAGGTACTAGTTAATACCAATGCACCGCCCACTATTAATCCGCATATACCTATACCAACAAAATATTTGAATGGTGCTCCAGATACAAACAAAATACCGGTGAAAATGATGAAAAGTAAAAGAGCAGTTCCTAGATCTCGTTCAAGAATTATCAGTAATTCAACTAGAGCTAAACCGGGAAGAAGTAACTTCACCGATGATCCCTTACCAGCAACCTCACCCACGTTTCGTATTTGAAATGCACACCAAAGAATTAAGAGAAACTTTGCAATCTCTGATGGCTGTAATGTGAATCCTGCAATCTCAATCCAGCTTCGATTACCATTTATGTTCTTACCCAATCCAGGTATAAATGGCAGTAATAGAATTACGATAGAGATACTCAACCCGTAGCGAGCCATCTTTGGCCATACGCTGCCGTGAACTCGAAAAGCCCAGTAAAAGGCAAAGGATCCAAGACCGAGGAAACTTAACTGTCGAATAAATAATGTGTAAGCATTGCCATTCTCCTCCAATGAAGTAACGGTTGAAGAGGACAAAACCATAACTAGACCTAAAGCTGAGAGAAATACCGTGCTCCAAATAATTAAGTAATATGGCAGTTCTGGTCTGATCAAAAACCGTGAGCTTTTCTGGGCTGTTAAATTTCTGCTCACTTCACACCATCGCCTTCACAGCATCAGAAAATGATTGTCCGCGATCAACATATGAATCAAATTGATCCATGGATGCACAAGCCGGCGCCAATAAAACTGTGTCACCAGCTTTTGCTATCTGTTGTGCCTGCTTCACGACATCAATCATCAACTGTTTTCCATCACTTTTCTGGTCGACCCGAATTATCTCGGTATTAGGTGAGTGCTTTTGGAACGCTTGGGCAATTAACTCTCGGTCCTGTCCAATCAAAATTACTGATTTGATTCGGTTTGCCGCTCGAAGCACCAATTCATCCATACTCGCACCTTTAGCTAGCCCACCAGCAATCCAAATAACATTAAAGTAAGAGAGCAAAGAGGCAATGGCTGCATGTGGATTTGTTGCCTTGGAATCATCAATCCAACTGATCTCATTTTTACGTAATACCAACTCCATTCGGTGATGGTCTGTCGAAAAGTTCTTTAACCCATCTTTAATAGCGGAGTATGGAATATCTAAGGAGAGTGCAATAGCTGCTGCGGCCAGAGCATTTAAAACATTATGCGGCACTGTTGGCGTAACATCAACAAGTTCAGCGATCTCATGTGCCTGAGTCGAAGAGGGTGAAAAGGCCCGGTCTACTAATAGGTTTTCTACTACTCCAAGTTCACCAGGTAATGGAGTGTCAAGTGAAAACCAGGTGACAGAGTTACCACTTACTCGCTTAAATAACTCTTTATCGGATTTGTTAACAATTGATCTTTTGCCATGGTTAAGTAACTTAAGTTTTGCGCTTGCGTAACTGTCGAAGCTTCCATGCCAATCAATGTGGTCTTCGGCAATATTCAAGATCGCCACCGACTCATATTTTGGTAAATCACTCCATTGGATTTGGAAAGATGAGAGCTCTAATGCCAGATACTCATATGGTTGATCACGGATTACTGACTCAATAACAGTCTGTCCGACATTGCCACAGGCTGCTCCATTTATTTTGGCGCTTTTAAAAATTGACTCAACCATTTTTATGGTTGTGGTTTTACCATTTGTGCCAGTTAGCCCTACCCACCTTTGTTTGGGAGCAAGCACCTCTTTAATCTTCCAAGCAAAATCAACCTCACTGATCATCACTACTCCTGCTTGTTTTAATTTCGCAATCACTGGGTGATCCATTCGCCAGCCTGGTGAGATCACCGCCATATCAATTAGATCAGGAATCTGATTAACCACATCTGAAGCCACATGAACTTTCTCATCAAATAAAATTGGCAAGGCATCAAACTTTTTTAATGCTTTCTCTACTGCCCTACCGGTAACTCCAGCTCCTACTACTAAACATTTTTTCCCTGCTAACTCTGATACATAGCTCATATCAAGAGGCAACCCATTGGGCATAGAACAAACCTAAGCCAGCTGCCACGCCAAGGCTTGCGATGATCCAGAATCGGATCACAATGGTTACTTCACCCCAGCCCATTAACTCAAAGTGATGTTGCAATGGAGCCATCTTGAAAATACGTTTACCGCCTGAGATTTTGAAATAGGCAACCTGTAAAATTACTGATGCGGTAATCAGAACAAAGATAAACCCTAAAATTACCAGTAGCAATTGTGTTCTTAAGGTAATTGCGATTCCAGCAATTGCACCACCTAGCGCTAATGAACCAACATCTCCCATAAATATTTTTGCTGGTGAGGCGTTCCACCACAAGAAACCACCGCAAGCACCCGCAAGTGCCGCAGCAAGAACTGCAAGATCTAATGGATCTCTTACTTCGTAACACTTAAGGCCCGGTGAAACCTCACAACTTTGACCAAATTCCCAAACACCAATCAAGATAAAGGATGTAAAGACCATCACAGCAGCGCCAGTTGCTAATCCATCTAACCCATCAGTTAAATTCACGCCATTACTAGTGCCAAGTACCATCAAGATCACCCAAATAATTACTAAAACTAGACCCAATTTAATTGATGTGTCTCTAACAGTAGATAGGTTAAGTGAGATTGGGGTTAATCCACTCTTGTCAGGAAATTGCAAACCTGCGTAGGCAAATGATCCGGCCACAATCGCTTGTCCTAATAATTTTTGTTTGGCGCTAAGACCCATTGATCTTTGTTTTGCAACCTTTAACCAATCATCTAAAAATCCAACAAAGCCCAATCCCAAAATCAGAGCAATTACTAGAAGTGCTGAGGTAGTTGGTGGTACGCCAGTTATTAGATGGCTAGAAAAATAACCAACAACTGCTGCGGCGATAAGTGATAAGCCACCCATTGTTGGTGTGCCACGTTTCACTTGATGGGTTGTTGGGCCATCATCTCGAATTATTTGGCCATAACCTTTTCTGGCCAGGATTTTTATTAATGCCGGAGTAGCTAAAAAGGCAAACAGTGCTGAGATTGCGCCGGAAAGTAAAATACCTCTCACTTACTCACCCCATTCAGTTTGTCTTTGATCAAAATTGCTAACTCTTCAAACCTTTCAGATCGTGAGGCTTTCAACAAAATCACATCCCCAACCGAAACATTATTGACTAACTCTAAAACAGCCTGGGCATTTAAACAGTTATGTTGCTGCATATTTTCAGTAAAAGATTGATTGGCATCATCCTGATAGAGGTTGGTAGCAACTGCAACTAAGTGATCAACTCCAGCCTCTCGCGAGTACGAGGTCACGCCTTGATGCCCCTGCACCTCAAGAGCTCCCAATTCATGCATTTTTCCAAGAATTGCCCAGCTAGATCCGCCACTTTCCTGAGTTAGAAGCGTGAGAGTTTTTAGAGCCGCTTGCATGCTCTCTGGATTTGCATTGTAATAATCATGAATAATCTGCACACCATTTACCTCTTCAATTTGCATGCGCCATTTACTATCTAAGGTTGCAGTAATTAACCCCTCGGCAATAACTTCATTTGATACTCCTAGTGCATGTGCTGCAGCAGCTGCTGCTAATGCATTTGGAATCTGATGTTCACCTAATACCTGCAAACTAACTGCTGTTCTTGCCGTGGGTGTTACCAAATCAAAATGAGCAAATCCACCATGGATTTCAACATCAGCTGCTCTAACTGCTTGATTTTCACCGAACAAAATCTTTTCTAACTCTAATGAATCTGCCATCTTTGGGGTATAGCTGTCATAGGTGCCTAAAACGGCCGTTGATTTTGCAGGCAAATTAGTGATCAACTCGGATTTGGTTTTAGCAATTGCTGCCACTGAACCAAATTCACCTAGATGCGCAGTACCTACAACTAAGACCACGCCGACATTAGGTTTTGCAACTTTGGTCAGTCGAGCGATATCACCCATGTGGCGTGCTCCCATTTCCAAAACACAGTACTTGGTAGTTTCATTAGATCGCAGCAAAGTTAATGGCACTCCGATATCAGTATTAAAATTTCCATCAGTTGCAATTGTTTGGCCATCTAGGGTTAAAATCGAATTTAAAAACTCTTTAGTAGTAGTTTTCCCTTGGGAGCCAGTGATTCCTACAACCTTAAGGTCTGACAACTTGACTCGAAGGTAAATGGCTAGATCAGTTAAAGCTTGACCTACATCAGCTACTAAAATATGAGGAGCGGAAACACTCTTACTCACCAAGGCAAATTTAGCGCCAAGTTCAATCGCCTCTTTCACATAATCATGACCATCAACTTGTGATCCAACAAAAGCGACAAAGAAGTTATCTTTACTTGCTTTTTTTGAGTTAATAACAGGTGATTGGTTGATTATCATCTGCGAATCAATCTCATGTAATGATCCAGAGACTACCTTTGCAAACTCACCAGCAGAGATTTTTATCATTAAACAACCAGCCTTTTAATTGATTCTGCTAACTCAGCCCGATCATCAAATGGTGTTATAACTCCATTTATCTCCTGCCCAACCTCATGACCTTTACCCATTAGCAAAATTACATCTGCTGGTTTAGCCATTTTCACTGCCAAATCAATTGCTTGCTTTCGATCTGCTTCGATTACTCCAGCATCCTTTAATTGCAACCCTTCAGTCATCTGTTGCAAAATAACCGCTGCTGATTCACTTCGAGGATTATCACTAGTAAATACTGCAAAATCACATCCTGCCAATAGCGCCTTACCCATCAAGGCTCGTTTGCTGCTATCTCGATCCCCACCGCATCCTAAAATGCCAATTAGCCTGCCGGTGGTAAAAGTTTTTACAGAAGCGATTGCTCTTTCTACAGCATCGGGTGTGTGAGCATAATCAACTAAAGCAGTGAACTTTTGGCCAGCAGATACAGACTCCAATCTGCCGGGCACACTTTTCAACTTGCTTATTGCACTTGAAATTAGGTTGACCGGCATACCTGCAGCACTTACCATCGCAATTGCCAGCAGTAAATTATCAAGATTGTAATCTCCGATTAATGCGAATTCAGCATTGATCTTTTCACCAGATGATGACTGAATCTCAACCTGATAGCCGCTCCCTTTTGCTTTGGCACTAGATAAGTACCAGGAGGCAGCTGAATCTTTACGAGAGACAGTTACTAGTGGAATCTCGACTTGGGCAGCTAATTTTTTACCGTACTGATCATCAATATTGATAACTGCAAGATCGGCATACTCCTTGGTGAACAACTTTGCTTTAGCCAAAAAGTACTGATCCATGCTCTTGTGATAATCCAGGTGATCTTGGGTTAGGTTAGAAAATCCAGCGATTTTGTATTTAGCACCCTTTACACGACCTTGATCAAGAGCATGACTACTTACTTCCATTACTAGATGTGAAACCTTTTTCTCCAGCATTGCAGCTGTTATTGCCTGTAGTTCATCTGCCTCTGGCGTGGTTCGTTTTAATACCATCTGCTTATCTAAAATCTCCACCCCTAAAGTGCCAATCAATCCAGAGCTAATTGAGTTGAGCTGCCAAAGTTGCTTTACTAAGTTAGCGGTAGTGGTTTTGCCATTTGTGCCAGTTACTCCAAGTGCGGTCAATGATTCAAAGGGTTTTGCGTATAGCCAGGAGGAGATAGGCCCAATCAATGATCTTGGCTGTGGGTGAGTGAAAGTAGGAATGGATGCCTGAACAGTTTGGTCACTTAATACTGCAACAGCGCCATTTGCAATTGCCTGCTCTAAATATGAGATCCCATGAGTTGTAGCTCCGGCAAATGCAATGAAGAGATCTCCTGGTGAAACATTTTGAGCATTAATTGATACACCGCTAATTGTTACCGCTTTATCAAATATCTTTGAGTCAAACTCAGCAAGGGATTTGTTAAACACCGCTTGAGGTCTAATTTTCATTACTAGGCACCGCTCTTATCGGTTTTCTTACTTGCTGATTTTAATGCTGCTTCGGTTAAATTAAAGGTGGTTTTAGGTGCCTTGGTTGGCTGAATTCGCTCATTTTGTAGCACAAAGCTCATTACTTTTTTAAACACTGGACCGGCTAGTACCCCACCCCAGTGCATTCCCTTTGGATCTTGAATTGTCACGTTAATTACATACCTTGGTTGATCAGCTGGTGCAAAACCAATAAAGGAGGCGGTATAGCCGCTGTAGCACTTACATGCAGAGTTAAATCTATTTGCAGTTCCAGTCTTACCAGCAATTCGATAGCCATCAATTGCAGCAGTTGGCGCAGTACCACTACTTGAAACCACACTCTCCATCATTGCTCGCATTGTTGCTGCGGTTTCAGAGCTAAGTACTCTAACTGATTTATTAGGCTCTGCCGGAGTGTACTTACCGCTTTCATCAACCACGCCAGCCAAAATTGAAGGTGAAACTCTCACGCCATCATTTGCAATGGTTGCAAAAACTGAAGTTGCTTGCATGGAAGTAACTGCATATCCCTGGCCAAATGCAATTGTTGGCAGTGATGTTCCAGACCAATCCTTTACTGGGTGCAAAATTCCTGCTGACTCACCTGGTAATTTTGAATTGGTACTTTCGCCGATACCAAACTTACGCAAGTAATCATATAAAGCATCCTTGCCAAGTTTTTGACCGATCTGAATAGATCCAGTGTTACTTGAAACTGCTAGTAATCCAGTAGTAGTTAACCGTTGAGTTGGGTGCTTTTCATGATCATGGAAGTACTCATCAGCTACCTTCATCTTGTAAGGAATGGTAAATACTGTCTCTGGTGCAATTAGCCCTTCTTGCAAGGCAGCTGCAACCGTCATTACTTTTCCAGTTGAACCTGGTTCATAAACCTCTTGCACAGCTGGATTTCTAAGTTTTTCTAAGGTGATTGAACTTGAAAGATTTGGGTCAAATGTTGGCGCGCTAGCTTGGGCCAGTATTGCGCCAGTTTTTGGATCCATCACAATTACAGTTCCAGATGCTGCACGCGAGGAGGCAACCGCCTGATTAATCGCATTTTGAGCAACCCACTGAACATCACGATCAATTGTTAATCGAACACCGGTACCGCTCTTTGCCTCAACGCTAACTCGTTCAGATCCAGGAATAATATTTCCTCGGCCATTTGCATAAACATACTTACCGTTAACCCCAGCTAGTAGCCCATTTAAACTGCTTTCAATACCTGAAGCACCCACTCCTTGGTCATTGATTATGCCAACAAGAGATGAGGTTAATTTTCCACTTGGATAATCTCTTATATAACTTCGCTCTGGAACAAAGCCACCAATTCGCTTACTTAAGCCACCAACCTCTTTGAGCACCTTACTGTTGTAATCTCCAATTGCTTGATAGACCTGGCGCCATTTTTCTGGTGAAATATTTTTTGCAATTAGTACATACCGGCGCTCACCAACTAAATCAGGCAAAAGATCTGCAGCACTCATCCCCAGGATTGGTGCAACCACATTAGCTGCTGCGGTCGGGTCATTAACCACAGTTTGATCAACTGCAATATTCATTGCTGAAATACTTCTAGCCAATTCGATGCCGTCGATATCATAAATAGTCCCGCGTGGGGCTAATAAAGTTGCTGACTTGCTTAACTCATTATTTGCTTTTTCAACATAGCCACTTGCTCGGACTGCTTGAATCTCAATTAAGCGAAGTCCAAAGAGCATCAATATCACCAAAGCGATTGCAACTATTTTTCGTATACGATCTTGCACCAATAATTGTTGATTCATTACTTACCCACTGACATGTCAAGAAACCTTGG
>Ga0208481_1000419_pt1 | contig 12888 bp, 3 predicted proteins | sample LakMenEpi02Jun10_FD_150662 | JGI IMG/M metagenome (GOLD analysis project Ga0208481, IMG submission 150662) | Freshwater microbial communities from Lake Mendota, WI - 02JUN2010 deep hole epilimnion (SPAdes) | ecosystem: Environmental > Aquatic > Freshwater > Lake > Epilimnion/Euphotic zone ... | reverse complement strand
CCTTGCAGGGTGTAAACATTGCCTGCAACGGGAGTAAACGGCAGATACGCCCCAGCATTCGCGACAGCCTGGCCGTTCGCGGCGAAGGAGGGATCGGTTCCGACCCAGGAATTTCCGCCTGTGGTGACAGTTGGGGTAGTGTAAATCAGAGTGTTGCTACCGGATCCGGTGAAGTTATCCTGATAAATGACACCACCTTGCGTTACTGGTGCGGCAAATCCAAACAGGATCGAGCACATTGCGATGAGGGGTGATTTCGTTGATGTTTTCATTTGGTGTTTCATTTGGTTTTTAGATTTGGTGTTTACGCTGCTGAACGGCAAAATATCGCAAACACTTTATTACCGATGACCGATTTGGTTTTATTCAGGTTGGGTTGGTTTGGATTGGGTTGGGGGGCGATGTTTTTTGTTTCGATCGGTTCTTTAGGAAATCCGACGGCGGCGCACCAGGAAGATGCCAGCCGCGCCGAGGGCGATCACGCCGCCGGAGGGCTCGGGCACGCTCGACAACTCCAGATTTGTGATCCGACTTCCTGTGGCAAGGGTGTCGGCATTGGCATAGATTCCAATATAACTAATGGCCGGGGCCCCTCCGGTGAAGGTTTGTGTGTCCAGCACGGTGCCATTGACCGAAAACGTGCTGACCCAGTTTATTCCCGTCGTGTTGAGTGCAATCGTAAAAACATTCGACGAGTTGGTGACATTACCTAGCGCGGTTAAACTGCCATTTTTTACGCTGTAGACATCACCACCAATATTACTGGGCTTCACGAGGAACCAAGAGGGTGACCCGTTAAAAGGAAGCCCCACGGTGGTAAAGCCGAAGGCAAACCATCCATCTCCTCCGGAACTCACCGGATTGAGCGTGCCTTGCAGGGTGTAAACATTGCCTGCAACGGGAGTAAACGGCAGATACGCCCCAGCATTCGCGACAGCCTGGCCGTTGGCGGCGAAGGAGGGATCGTTTCGGACCCAGAACTTTCCGCCTGTGGTGACAGTTGGTGTCGTGTAAATCAGGGTGTTGTCACCGGATCCGGTGAAGTTATCCTGATAAATGACACCGCCTTGCGTTACTGGGGCGGGCGGAGGGATATAGTAACCGATTGGCCGTGAAGTCGGACTGACCGCGCCGCTGGGATCGTATCTAACGTATTGACTCATGCCGACTACTGTTGTCGGAGGCTTTGTTGGGAACGGGGTGGAAAGGGAAATCCCGACATAATAAGGCAGCAGGTCATGGCAGTTATAACTTGAGACGGGCACAAATCCGGTGTCACAATGATAAAACCTTGCCGATTCGGTAACCAGTCGGTTTGCGATATACTGACCACCCGCCTCCTGTTTCCGCTGCCACCCCGAGAGGCCGAGCAGGGACGCGGCTCCCTGGCAGTCGTAGCCATTGAATGGCCGGGCTGTTAGAGCGCCTGTTCCGCTGATATCCAACAGATACTTCTCAAAATCGATGCCCGCAGGCAGTGAAAATGCCGCCAGTCCGTTGTTGGCTGCCGTCAGATACGCTGAGCTTCCGGTCACCAGATTCGCGAAATACTGCCCGCGAACATTGCGTCCCGCAGTGTCGGACCAGGGTGGAACCGCAGAGGGACTGGGACAGCGCGCAGCCAGCCGGTTTGCCCAGCGGGTCACGTAGGTCATGTAATCATAACGGGTGGGCTCGATTTGCTTCAGCCACCAGGCCGCCTCGATTAGATTGTGCAGGTATTCGCCATAGTACCCTTTGTCCTCGCTTGCGATGGCCGCTCCAAATGCCGCTATCGCTGCGGCGCGGACTGTTGCCGCGGCGGTATGCTGATAATTCACCAACGTCGTGGCGGCGGCGCACAACCCGAGCGTTTGCGCATACAGAAGGCTGGTACGCACCGGCGAATACGGCTTGATCCCAAAATTGTGGGCAATACCTGACGCTACCGTATCGGCAGAAGCTGTGACGAAGAAGTTATCATTAGGGTCAATCTCCAGGTAGGCGGCACCCCGGAGAGCTACGGAGGTAACACCGGTCCACGTCAGGGCCAACTCGGTGAAAATGCGTCTTTCATCCGAAGTGGTACCAACCATGTCGGGAGCCTTGGCCGCATCCCAGGCTGCCAGCCAATAGCTGTCCAGGATTTGCCAGTTCGCCTGAGCTTCCCAGCCTGAGCGCGGACAACGGGCCGCGTAGGTCTTATAATCATTGCGAAGCAGCAACCTCTTTTCCTCTGTCGAAAGGGAGACGCTGAGCTGCCCGGTAATGGCGTTCGCACTGCCGGAGTTAATGGTGCGCGATGGGGTGATGACGCTCTGCACCGGGAAGTGGGTCCAGTCGGCCACGTTGGCCCACGATGCGCTATTTTTCAGGCGAAGCCGGACGTCACACGGAGAATCGGTGGCCACGGTCAGCACCGGGGCGTAATCCTCGACCCCGCACCAAGAATCCAGGGTCACCGTTACGCCGCTTCCAGTGTAAGTGTACCTCGTCCCGCCGTCCAACGCCGTCGTGGTCTGGGTCAGACTCGCAGGATCGACCAGCGTCCAGGCACTCGAGGAATCGGGACGCTTTTCGACATAGACATCGTATTGCTCCAGGGAAGCATCCTGCAGCCACTTCAATGAAAAATGGTCGCTATTGGCCGCGTAGGCCAGAGCCTCCCGACCCTCCACCATGTAGAAATGCCTGCCGGGAGAACCGGGTATGGCGGCGTTAATAATCCCCTGCGCCATGTCTGCAATCAGGTCGAGTCGCGCGACCGGTCCCTTGTCGGCTTCATGGCAGAACGCGTTGATCGCCCGCCCCTGACCTTCAAGATAGTAGTAACCCCCGCGTCGCGTCACCGGATCCCCATACGTCTCCTCGTTGAATGGCAGCCATTTCTTAACCGGATCCCAAAGCGCCTGCATGTAGTTGGCCGCAAGATAGTTTGCCTTGCAGACATCGTAAGGCGCCTCAGTATATGAAAGCAGGCCACCCATTATGGTGTCGCCGTGCGATAGAGCCAACTCATCGACATATACCGTGTCACTACCATAGGCCACCCCGCGCAGCCAGAAGGTCCCCAATGCCGCGCTCTGTGGATCAGTGTCGGGAGGCGGCGTGACGTTCATGATCAATGTCCCCGCATTATTGTCAGTAATCGGAAATTCGCTCGCCCAGATTTTCAGGGTTCCCCCGTTGTTGGTGACAGAATCCGCCCCGAATCGACGCACACGCAAAAAATACCAGCAACCCTGCCGGAAAGAGATGCCGTCCCCCGTGACGCTGTTCCACCCCGTACCAAGATACCCGGTGGTTTCGAAGTAAAACCGACGGCTATTGTATGCGCCAGGTTGGGAACTGGGCGCGTCCATTCGAAATCCGGAGTATTGCGACAACTCGCCGCTGCCAATATCGAAGCGCATCCGCATCTGAATAGTATACCCAGCGCCCACCCCCGTGAAACTTTCACCCGTGTAAGCCACCTCCTGCTCCCCAGAACCGGGAGCCAGTTGCAAAACCTTGTTGCCATCCAGAGTCACCACTCGCCAATTCGAATTGCCCGTCCAGTCGTTGCCGGAAGTCAACGCCTGATTTTCCGCATACGACTGGAAATCATTATAATAGGCGTGTCCCGACAACGCGCCTGCAAGAAACACGATTAGCGAACCAACTGTTTTTTTAACCGGCATACGCGTTCACTATATCAATGAGGAGCAAATGCTGCGGTTTTAAGACTCCCGGGATACGGATATTACCCTTGGCATCGATGCTGGTATGCAGGGCAATAGAATGCCCCCCGTTATTCGCATTAAAGAGAATGGCGGAGAGAACGGACGGATTCGCGCCCGTGAAACCATGCAACCGCCTCAGCCGCTCGATGTTCAGGTCCAGTTGAACACCGGCGGATACGTCGCCTTCGTTATAAATTGCCAGATTCAAGCGTTCCGAGCCGATCCATCCCGATGCAAGGACGCCATTTTCCCGGCGAGGAATGATCGCGTCCATTTCACAAACGGGCGCAAGCGGGAGCGAGAGATTGGAAAAGTCGATCAGCGGTTGCAAAGCGGGGACGTGCGGTTCGCGGAGATCGACTCCGACGAAGCCTCCGGCGGCAAGCCCGCGTGCATAAGCCTGAATCCACGGACGCAAATCGGTCTTCATGAAGCATCGCGACCTCGAGGATGAGGAACGAAAGACGCCCGCACCTTGATGCACTTCAGGGATATCGCCATACCAGTGTTCGGTATGGTCGAATCCTTCCCGGGCAAGGATATTTCCCGCTTCAGGCTTAGGTCTGCCGGGGTCATGCAGAAACTCCATCGACTCAATTTCAAAAACCAGCGGTTCCTGTTCCTGAATTTCAGGCAGCCTGACAAAGATCGCCTTCACATTGCCGGAGGATACCTTTTCGTGCTGATATCCCCCTTCGCTCGAGGCACCCAGCGCCAGGCTGGAAAGATGCCCCCCGCCCCAGTCCACGTCCTTGAGATGCAATTCATAACGATGCCATTCACCGTCTGAGAGCAAATCCTTCAAAGCGACCAGTGTGATGATTTCCCCTTCCCTCCAATTCGCGGTGCGGACACCGATGAGCGCCGATTCGGGTATCGGGTTCTTGGAAACAAGCCGGTAACGGAGGGCGAAAACGGGATATTCCCTCGTGCTGACTTGGTCGGAATACTTGATGCCATGCGGAAGCGGGTATTCCCGAACCTGATAGTAAATGCTGTAGCAGAGATTGAAAACGGGCCGGTTCCACGCTTTTGCCACTTCGAAGCATAGCGGGCTTTTTCCGCCCACTTCATAACTCTCGACAGCAATTCCGTCGCAGTAGCCTGAACTCAGTGAGGCGTAGCCCTCATTCCCAAGGAATCGCATTTCCGGGTGTTCGCGACGCGCCCATAAGGCGACATTGCGCATGCTTGCAATCAATCCCATGCTTCCGGAATCGTGTTGATCCCACCAGAGACCCGACGGTCGGAAGTCTTCCAGTTCCCTGCAAATCGTGCGTTCGTGCCACTCACGATAGTCGGGGTTGTTTCCGTCGGCCTGAAGCTTGTGCAGAACCTTGTGGCCGCAAGCTTCCGCGACATCTGCCTCAAGCGTCGGAGCTTCGATCGCGAGATCTTCGATGGAGGCTTTTCCCAAATTGAGTATCCACTCTTCTTTGGGCAGCGCGCCGGGCTGACAGTTTTCCTTGATGATCCACGAGCGCCGATAGAGAAGCGGGAAGAGCCCCACCTTTTTTTTGCGCTTCATCTCCGCAACCATTTTGCTTCGGGTGCTCTTGAACCGGTTCTCCGTCCAGTAGGCGTCGCCCGTGAGGGGGTAAGTCTCTTTCATCAGATCGTGACTGCCCGCCCACCAGACCATTTTTAGCCCGCTTTCAAGAAGGTTCCGCTCGTTCATGAGAGGACTTGCGACCGGAATGGAGTAATCCGGACGCGAGCCCGCGCCCCCCAGGCAGGAAGGCAGCGCCTGCGGTTGGAACTGCAGGGCTTCCGCGACGGCCTCGGCACTGTTCGGGTTCGAGCAACGCGCACTCTCCGCAAACCAGCGCATCACATGCGCCACAGTTTCCCTCGGTCTTGTGAAGGAACGCAGGGTCAGTTTCATGGTCCGGGGCTGCAGGGCGACATCGGGTGACGGGAACCGGTAAATGTTCGGAAATCCGGTGGAAGTCATCGGGTTTTCCAGCCCAAAGAGGACCCCTTGACCGCAATCCGGAACGGCGAAAGCCAGAAGCCGATCCTTCCGGAACGCGACCCCAAACGGGGAGCCGAGGCCTGTTGACCAACTGATGCCAGAAAGCACGCCCTCCGGCCGCTTCTTCTTCAATTCCTGGTTCCAGGTGACCCTGCGCTCCCCGGATGGCAATCCGCCTACGAACAGCCCATCGCTGCCGGCAAACTCCGGCAACCGGACGTGCCCGCGGGGATCCTCCTTAATCCAAACGACGTCCTTACCAACCTCTTCTGCCCTGATGGATATGTCGTGCGGGCAGCACGGATACCAATGGCGTTCCCACAGCCTGTGATCCAGGCCGACGCCGAGACGCAACCTGGAGAGTTCGGGAATCCGTTCTTCTTCGGGAAACGACACACTGACCTCAAAGTTTTCATCCTTGAGGGCATACTCGATCACCCCCTTTACCGTTCGATCCGGAGCACCTGCCTGACAATCGACCTCGATGCGGCATCCGTGATCGGTTCTTTCGATCGAGCGGACCCTTCTCTCCCGCAGCAAGATGTTGGACGATTTGATCTCGAAATCAAACGGATGCCGTGCGTCGAGCAAATCCAGCGGGATCGGACTCAGGCTGGTCAGTTGTTCAAGTCCGCCCGTGAGGCTGTTGATTTTCGCGAGGAAGAATGAGGATCGGAGTTCCAGAAAGCCGGTGTCATTTTCCGCAGAATCCTGCCCCGGGGCGGCGGCAGACAAATACTGCAGCATGGGAGGGACGCTCGAGAGAATCACCCCGCCCAGAACCGATGTCCCTAGAAACTGGCGACGCGTAGGGAGCTTTTTATCTCTGGGCGCACTCATGGGAGGGAATGGGCATCATCCACGGCCGCTGCAATCGCTGGTGAAGGAGTCAAGATCCGCGGCGAGCTCAGAATACCGATAGGCCTGAGTTGATACTCATAGGCCCACCAGCTTCCTTCAGTGCGATAGGAACCCGGTGCCTTATAACCCCAAGGCAGCGTGCTGGGTTCACAACTGTGGACAGCACCGAAGGAATTGTAGCGGTTGCCGTAGGCGGTTAGATCAAGCTCATGGACTCCGGGAGCGAGCTCTCCGAGAGAAACTTCGTAAGGAGGAAAGGCCACGTGCCCCGACGGTCTTGCGTCCAGGGCAACCGAGATCAGGGGGGTTTTAAAGTGCGGCACTTGGATATGATGTGTTCCAATTGTTGCTTCAATCTTACAGTGGTAAGTCACGTTTCCAGCATAAAACGGCAGCCCTTGGTGCGTCCAATCCCCGAACGCCAACTGCCGCACCGGCGGGATCAGGCGGGCGTGTCTTCCGCTGATCTGGACGCCGAAATCGCCGAGCAAATAGGCGTTTTCAATCTGCGATTTGCGGTCGAAGGTAAAACTCAATGTCAGCTCATGAATACCTTCGGAAAATCCCGGGAGCGCCACAGTTTGAATTGCCTCGTCAACCCACCAACCGGTCACTGATACGGGAACTGGTCTCCCATCCAGTAAAATGGCGACCTTTTCGGCATTTTCCAGCGCAAGCTCCGGCAACGCAACGGCAACGGAGCTGTGGATTTCGAACCGCAACTCGACTCGGGCCAGGACAGGCGCTGGATCACTATCCGTCCACGGCTGTGGAATCTCGCCAATACGGTCCGGCAATCCCAATTCCCTCCGCACCAGATTGTCCAGTCGCAGGATCTCCTCAATCGGCCTCCAATCGTTGTCATCGATTCGCCACCGGGCTTGATCCAGCAGCAGGACGTTCGGCTCCGAGAGGGTCACTGGAACGGGATCCGGCAGTCGCGCGACCTCCAAGAACTTTTCCGGCACATACGCTTTCCCTCCCGAATCTGGCCCGGGATCCAACTGTAGGAGCAGACTTCCGCAGCCGGGAAAATTCCAGCGAAGCCAAGTCCATCCGTCACATCTCTCGGTGGCAAGCCTCTCGGTGTTGCCGTTTAGCGTTTCAAGATGAGTGATGGACCAGTCGCCCCGCACCTTGATCGATACATCCTCGCGTGCGGTTGAGCGATCCGTGTTGCAGAAATACAAATAGCGTGACTCCCCTTCCTGCCTGATCTGGTGGAGAAGGCAATCGGCGGCCCGCGTGTCATGAAGCCGGACCTCCACTTCACGGAACGGCTCCAACGCCTGCAAAATGGCGGTTTTGGAATATCCAACGCATTGGCTACGGGCGGCCAGTTGCGCTGGAGCTTCCGAAGGAATGGCATCGACTAGCGAAGGGATTTCCCCCGCGAAAATGAGCGTGCCTCCCGCCTCTGAAAAACTTTGAAGCCGCTCTATGGTTGTGGATCGAATGGTGCGCAATGCCGGCACGACGACGGCATCATAAGCCATCTTGCCCACTTGAAACACGCCAGTCTGTCGCGACTCTGATTGCGAAGGGAGAAGTGACTCGCAGATGAAATTGAAATCCTGCAGGCCGAAAAGCAACCATTCGGTGAGATCGGAGAATTGATTGTCGCGTCCCTCGCGCTCTGCAGCGGTTTGCTCCAACGGACCGCAACAGAGCCAGTAGGATTCGATCGGATGGACCACTCCGACACGGATCACCGGTTTCCCGCGAGTCATCACCGTGTTCAATCGGGCGAAATGATCCTCCACAATTCGATACTGATCGAACCATGGCGATTGATGACCGATGGAAGCCGGGTAATCGCGCTTGGCTTCACCCTCCATAGACACCCAGGACAAATGATGATTCCGAATGGTGACTCCCAGAGCCGCCTGCCAATCCCCCTGACCTTTGTGACCTGCAAAATCAAAATCCCATCCTGTCACTCCATACAATTCGCACAGCATGCCTTCCCGTCCGTATTGATGCACCGCGCTCTGCGCCTGTTTGGCCGTCGTGTATTCACGCCAGTCGCAGAGCATGTCGATACCGGGGAGTTGAAACGATCGGTAGGAACGCATCGCTTCCCCGAGCGCGTTAGCTTGGGAATGAAGGGTGGGTTCCTCCATCATGTGTCCGGTCAGCGCGATTCCGTGTTCCTCGCACCATTTTCCCAACACATCGGCATAGGCTGTAGCGAAGCGTTCGCAGACGTGATCGTGGTAACGATAGCGCGCGGCCGACGCCCTCCGGTTGGGCCATTCCCAAAACAACTCGGGCAAATGATCCTCCAAACGCTGTCCGTAGGCTTCTGCGAATGTGATCAGCAAATCCGATGTGAATGGAAGAAACAGGTCGTCCCTGTCCATTGGCGACCGGAGACCGGTTTTGTGGGTGAACTGCGGTTCATCGGTGAAGATGGCGGGGATTGTTTTTCCGAAATGTTCCCCGACGGCCTTGGCGTATGCTTCATGGGTGACCTCGATGAATCGCATCGTGGCCTCTGGGTTCAACGTGTCGGCATAAGTTTGATGATTGAACCAGTCCACCGGCTTTGCTGTTTCGAGATAGGCATACCATAGCGTTCCCTCACCCTTGCTTTTTTCGCCTTCCCGCAAGCGTCGGTATTCTGCAAGAAACCCGTCCTTAAGTGTCACCTCGTAGATGCCGATCAGATGCCCGTTTTCATTGCGGTTAGCTCGGGCGCCGCTCGTGTTGGCCGGCGGGATGGCTCCAGAGCCGTAGGGCCGGCAGGTAAACAGCAAATGTTTAGCCCGGAACTGTTCTTCCTTGGTAACAAAGCCGCCTCCATAACCCGATGGCCAGCGGTCTTCGTCATACAGCCAAGCCAACAGCTTCTTTTCGGCGGCTTTCTCCGTGCTCTTCTTGACAAGCGCCATGAATTCCTCGCCCAAGTAGGGAGTCTTCAAACCCGTGCGGACATGGATGTGGAAACCGCCCATTCCCATTGTCTCGAAATGTTCAATCTGCCGCTCGAGCTGGGGCCAGGAGAGCTTGTTGTTCCAGCACCAAAACGGAGTGCCCCGGTATTCGGAAGTTGGCGATTGAAATAGAGTCTTATTCAACGATTTCGTTACATCGTTGCGGGGATAAAGCATGGAAGGCATTTTCGTCGTATCGGGAAGATCACTCGCTCCGGCCGAGCGATGGGCATGTTGGTTGTGGGAACGTGAGGCGACGATGCGTTACAGCACTTATATAACTTAGCGTGATTGCACCATTAGCAATTCGTAGGGCCTTAGCACTCCGCCGGTGATTTTCACTTTGCCTGGGCCAGCAGGTTCGGTTTTGAACGTGCCGTTCATGAGCCCGCTCTCGTTCTCGGTATCAAAAAGCTGCATTACGGTGTTCGCGAAGGTCCCCGAGAAGCCGTAACGATCCGAGAGCAACGCCTCGTCCACGACGATTGACAAAGGCACCTCGGCAGCGGAGGCATTGTATGCCGCCAACTGCGCTCTGGAAATCCCCGACCAGACTGAGACCGAGACCACAGGGGCATCCGAGACAGCGGCCAAGGGTTCCATGACGGGAGTGAGGTTCAAACCGCTGCTACTGAAATTCATGATTGGATATAGCAATGGTAGATGGGGCTCCGCTGGACCCAACCCTGGCCAACCACCGAGCGAAAGGGCTCGTGCCAGCCCCCGGTAGAACGGGCGCAAGTCCGTTTTCATCCATGTAAGATCCTCCGGATTTGGACCAGGCTCAAACACCGCCGTCCCTTCCGGAGTGATCGCTGGCGAGCGGGCAGGCCAGAAGTTTCTGCCCGAAAAGTCGTCGTAGGCCATCCACGAGCCCGATACATCTGGCTGCTGTAACTGCCCTTCAGTAGGAGCTTGTTTGTAGAATCCCCAGGCATCGACCTCGAGTTTTATCCCCGGCTTGGCAGGAAGATCCACGAAAAGCGCTGTAATCTGGTTTTCGCCGGGCAACGCTTCTTGGTAACCGCCATCCGACGCCGCCCCGATGGCCAAAGCACCACGTTTGCCAGCCTTGCCTAGGATCCCGTTCAGGGGCACCACGTGCGTGTGCCATTCGCCGTCCTCAATGAGATCCGACATTTTCACCAACGGTATTTTTGGGCCATCGCGCCAAGAGAGTTGCCGCGCCGATACGACCGGCGTGGAGGGATCGCTCTGGTCGCTCTTTGCAAGAACCGGCATTCGATATCGGATAGCGAAATATGAGACATCATCCACCCGCACAGAGTCAGAAGGACGGTTCGCCTTCCCTAATGGGTAGTCCGCTCCCTGGAAATATACGCTATAGATCAAACTAAAAAATGGTCGACCCCACGCTTTGGCAGCTTCAAAGGAACGCTCGGTCTTGCCGCCAACCTCAAAGCTCTCGATGGCAAATGCGTCGCTGTGCAAAGAACTAAGGCTGAACATCGCCTCGTTGGAAACAAACCGCATCCATGGAAACTCGACGGCAGCCCGGTCGCGGACAACTTTCATGGCTCCGAGGATCCCCTCCTGACCGCTGTCTACCATGTCCCACCACTGCCCAGAGGGAAGATAAGCCTTCAATTCCTTCATGACTTGATCAATCCACCATTTCTGGACCACAGGATTGTTCATGTCGGACTGCAACTTGTGGATTACCTTGTGTCCAACTTTTGCAGCAACCTCGGGGGCGAGATTTGGAATCTCGTGCGCCAACTCGGGAATATCCGTTTCAAGTGGGCCTCCGGGGCCTCGGTAGGTTTTCTGTTTTACCCAGCTTTTTCCTGGAATCGAAGTGTCAGTGAGACTCTCCCAAATAAGCCAACTGCGACGATACATAATGGGATGAAGGCCCGCATTCATTTGCCTCGCCAGCTCCGCCTTGATCTCTGCCGGAGTCCTTGGAATTTGCGCTTCGTCGAAATAGGGCTGTTCATCCAAGGGCATCACCTCACCCATCAGGCTGTGGGACGAGATCCACCAGGGCATCGTGGTGCCTTCCTCAACCATTTCCTTTTCACGGGTCACCGTCTTCTGGGGATCTCCCTTCAAAGCCGTCGGCCCCCATCCATTGAGCAGGCCGGGAATACTGCGGGGCGGGAGTGTCGCCGTCGCGCGCCCGACCGCATCTTTGGTTGATGGATTTGAGGAGTAAGCATGGTTCGAGAACCAATCCATCACCTGCGCATACGAGTTTTGCGGTCGTAAGAATGACTTCCACGAGAGCTGAAAATTGAAAGTGGCTCCTGCGGTGAGATCTTTTGGAAAACGGAGAATGGTCGGATAGGTGGACGGTGATCCCACCGGCTCAAGAGAAAACAGAATCGGAGAGCCGGTATCAAAAGAAGCAAAGGCGAGTAACCTATCGGGACGCTCAAGCACACAAATCGGAGACGGGAGAAACGACGCCCAGTCGTTGGAATTTTTCTTCTGAACATCTGTTTCGGGCAGCCTTCCCACAAAGATGTTCTTCACCTCGCCATTGGCAGAGAGCCGCCTCTCGGCCCTGGGATCTTCTTTAACGAATCCCCCGCCATCAAAACGAAAAATGTTTTCCGGAACCGTAGTGTAGAACTGTCTGTTCCAATTCTCGGGCACCGTGCCGAAGCCGAACCGGACCTCGTGCTCGCCTTTCACATCCTTGAGAACGGTGACGTTTGCACTGAGATTGACTTGGTCGGTGCCAAACTCATAGCGGATCGTAGCCTTGGCAGTTTCGGCCCATTCCGGGTCGGAAGGAGCAACACAAAATTCCAAGCTGGTCCCGTTGGACACGGTCGAAACAACCTTGTCCAGAAGGATGGCGCGACCTCCCGGCTTTCGCTTGATCGAGAGGACAAACGGACGATCCTTGTCGAGCACACTGACTCGAGTGGGACTCTCATCGACAAATGAGACTGGCCAACCTGTCTCAAGGTTGATTCCGATCTGATACGCTCCAGTTGTGACGGAGAATGTTTTCTTGTCGGATTCCCCCGGCGGAGTGACAAACATCAGGTCGGCAAAAACCGGGCCGCCATTCACGCCAAAAAGTCCGATCATGTCATGACCGTCTCCGGGATTCAGGGGAGGCAACTCCCCTTCAAGCACCAGGTTGGATTCGTCGATTTTCGCAGTAGGTGAGAGATAGATCTTTACTGATTTCCCCTGCCGGATTTGCCGGAACGAGTACCAGTGACCCGGTTGAAGGGGGGCAAGGTGGCCGGTGATTTTACCGAATCCACTCTGCAAGACCCCGCCGTCCGCAAAGTAAAACCTCCATTGGTCATGCCCCCCGGCACCGGGTCCCGTGGATCCGAAAACCCATCCGCCGTATTGTTGAAGCCCGCCGGCGGGAAACAGAACCCGGCCCTGAAAGGTAAAATCCCCGCTAAAGTGCCTGTCCCGAAAA
>Ga0208481_1000417_pt1 | contig 12922 bp, 8 predicted proteins | sample LakMenEpi02Jun10_FD_150662 | JGI IMG/M metagenome (GOLD analysis project Ga0208481, IMG submission 150662) | Freshwater microbial communities from Lake Mendota, WI - 02JUN2010 deep hole epilimnion (SPAdes) | ecosystem: Environmental > Aquatic > Freshwater > Lake > Epilimnion/Euphotic zone ... | reverse complement strand
AAAAAACCGCCGCCACGATTCCATTACCGTGGCTACCGTGGCTATGAAATTTACTAAACCCCTCAATACCCGCGCGGGTGGCGCATGAAGTGGCCTTTGCCTTGGCGGGTCTCGGGTTTCCAGAGCGGGCCTTCGGATGAGCCGCGGCCGCCGGTGTCGAGGCGCAAACCGGCAACCGTCATGAAGACATGGCCGTCGCGAATGTAGAGGGTGATCCAGCGGCCTTCGCCTTTTTTGCCATATTTGAAAAATGCTTTCGAGTGTAGCGAGCCTTTCAAAAGACCAGCTTCGCGCAGCACATAGGAAACTGTGCCGGAGCAATCGTAGCCGCTATCGTGATGATGCGCATGGCCGCCGCCCCACTTGTAGGGCTTGCCTTGCAAGCGGTTGCCGGCGGCGATCGCCTTCTTCACCGCTCGCGGCGCATTGCGCGGCGCATAGGCGATTCCATCTTTCAACATCGCGGTGCGACCATGCTCGAATCGATAGCTCACCGGCTTACGTGCCTTGACCTGACTCGAACACGACGCGAGTGCTGTGATGACAAACGCAGAAATGAGAATGCCGTGCAGCAGGCGTTTCATTGACCGCAAGCGTATGCAAATCCGATGCCGGATGTAAATCCAAAGAGGCGATGAGACGCTAGAGATTGGTTCGCAATGGCAAGGGCGCTTGCCGAAAAGAGTTTGCAGAGTCGGCGCGGCGAGGCCGCCACGCCCTACCATTGTGAATGATAAGGACAGGACCGCCCCGTTGCTTCACGCATTTCCGGCGAGAAATTCCACCACCTGCGTCAGTGCGCGGGCGCGGTGGCTGAGGGTGTTTTTCACTTCGTCGCCGAGTTCGGCGAAAGTCGCCGCGTGACCTTCGGGCACAAACAAGGGATCATATCCAAAACCCATGGCGCCGCGAGCGTCGGAAATGATCGCGCCTTCGACCGTGCCGCTAAAGTTGGCGACTTCACTGCCGCCCTGCGCCAGCACCATCGTGCAACGAAAGCGCGCGCGGCGATCTGCCTTGCCTTCCATTTCGCGCAGCAGGCGCGCGTTGTTGAGCGCATGATTGCCCTCCTCACCGCCAAAGCTCGATGACCACACGCCCGGTGCGCCGCCAAGCGCATCGACCTCGAGGCCCGAGTCGTCCGAGAGCACCCAGCCGTCAATCACGCGGCTGATCCCTTCGGCTTTGAGCCGCGCGTTTTCGAGAAAAGTCGTGCCGGTTTCCTCGATTTCTGGGCATTCGGGAAACGAGGCGACATCGAGCACCTCGAAGCGATCGCCGATCATCGCGCGGATCTCGGCAGTTTTGTGGGCGTTGCGGGTGGCGATGATGAGGCGGGGCGCGGGATCCATGGGCGGCATTGAACGCGATTCTCTGCCAGACGCGAATCATTAAGACAATTTTCCGCCGAGGCGGCGTTGGCAAGGTATGAAAGCAGTAACCTGGCTTGCGTCATTCACCGTCGGCGTCGCATCACTCACCGCTCCCGCCTTTGCCAACACGCTTGAAGGCTGGTCGACCGACCTCGACAAGGCGCTTGCGGACGCCAAGGCCGGCAAGAAGAGCGTGCTGGTCGAGTTCACAGGATCCGACTGGTGCCCGCCCTGCATCGCGATGCGCAAGAATGTCTTTTCCAAAAAGGAATTCGTCCAAGCGGCGTCGAAAAATTTTATCCTCGTGGAGCTCGATTTCCCGAAGGCCGACAAGGAGCTTGCCGATAAGAACAAACCGCTTGCGGAAAAGTACAAGATCGAGGGCTTCCCGACAGTGATCCTGCTGAATTCCGAGGGCAAAGAGTTCAACCGCTTCTTCGCTTCGGAGTTTCCGAAGACTGAGGATTTTCTCAAGCACCTCGATGAGACGCTTGAGAAAAAGGACATGGATTGAGCGCAAAATCGGCGGCTACGCCCATGAATGTGATGCGCAAAATGCACTAAAGCAAAAGGGTGATGGCCTTCCAGCCACCACCCTCTGAATTATCTAGCTGTTGCCTATGTCGCCATCGATCATGGAGCAGTCACTTCGAGTCGGACGAAGCGCTTGCCTTGGCCGCTTGGCAGGGTGTAGCTCACCGATGTTGGATTGGAAACTGCCGAAGCGGTGACATCCTCCCATGTGGCGAGATCCGTCGAGCTCAGCACTTTGAAGGTCACGCCATTGGCGTCCGCGCCACGCGGCCAGGTGATCACACCGCCCACTGGCTGCGGATTGGTGGTGAAGCTGGATCCGCTCTCGCCCATGAAGTATTCAACACCGTTGGGCACGCCATCGCCGTCGTGATCTTGGCTCGCCGTCTGCCCCGGGGCGTTGGCGGAGGCCCAGGAACTGTAACCCGGAAGCGTTGAGTTGTTACTGAAGTAAACCGTTTCGAGCGTCTGGGGCGTATTCGCCGCCCCCAAGGCGAAGCTGCGGTCACTTCCATCCTCGTAACCGCTGTTGGGAGCGCTAGGCGTGGTGTTGAAGAACTTGTAATTGCCAAATGAGAGGTTCAGAGGACCGGCGACATCAGACAGTGTGCCGGTGTAGATGCCGGTGTTGTCAACTTCAGCAAGCAGGAGGTCCTGCTGGCCGGCCATGATGCCGGAGAAGAACCTCACCACCACTGTACCGGTGGCTGGGTTGAAATTTCCAAGACCTTCCTGAACGGTCATGTCGACCGAGAAGACGATATCGCGTGTGCTAAGCAATGGACTTGAATCCTCCCCGTCATTGACGCCGTCGCCATCGGTATCGACGTTGGTAGGGTCGGTGTTGGCCGTGTATTCCTCTTCGTTGTTGACGCCATCGCCATCGGTGTCATCTCCCGAGGACAATCCATAGGCGGCCAGGAATGACTCGGCGTCGGAAAAGGTCGTGCGAACGAAAGATTGGGCGAGCGTGGCGTTGTTGAAGGTGAAGGTATGAATCCCGGTCGCCTGGATCGTGGCGTTGAAGTTCCCGCTGCCATTGCCCCAGTTGTTGGTCCATGAGCCTGCGGCATATTTGTATTCGATGGAACTTTGCGTGGTAAAATTATAGCTGAGCGTCCACGAATACTGGTCCGTGAGTGAATCTGTGGAGCCTTGAACCATGTCGGTTGAAGGAGTGTTTGCTCCGGGGCTGACAGTCCAAGCATCAGGCATGTTGAAGCTGCCAGGCACGGTCATGTTCGTGTAGTTTTTGATCAGCGGATTGGAGATGTAACCGAGAGCGGTGCCAGCCACTTCATCACCATCGGTGAAGCCGTCCGAGTCGCAGTCCCTGACGAGGGGATCGGTGCCGGTGTCCGTGGGAGAAGTGTAGGTGCCCGTATCGGTTTCCACGGTATCGAGCAGGCCGTCGCCGTCGTCGTCGGTGTCCTCATCGTTGTTGATGCCATCGCCGTCGGTATCGGTGTTGTCGACCGTGATGGAGAACACTTGGTTGCCCGCAGCCTGGGACTCATCCGAAAAATTGATTGCATTGATTCCACCTCCGATGTCTCCGGTCGGGCTGGTTCTCGACGGAAGAACCTGGTTGGAGCCATAGGACGAACCGTCATTCACGAGGATCGCCATCATCTTGATCGGTTGGCCCGCTCCGGCCGGCACTCCGAGGGCGGCGAGGCTGAGTTTCATTTCCACGCCGAATGCAACATCCCCATAGGGTTGCGTGGCAGCTGCCCAAATCGTCGCAATTTCGCTGACGAATCCGCTGGGCCCGGCAGATTGGTTGTAGCTCTGGCCAACATAGTCGCGGGCACCACTTTGGAGGTTGTAGCTATTCACATGCGCTTCAGTAGCGGCGCCATTGCTGTAGATGCGAACGGCATAGTCCGGGTTGAAGCCCGATTCAAAGGTGAGGCCTGCGGAAGAGGATGTGCCGAGGTTGTTGATCGTGTATCCTTCGTCGCCGCTAGTGATCTGATTGTTGGCTATGAAGTTGGATCCGCCGCTCTTCGAATCGATAAAGAGCAGAATGGCGTTGCCTTGGGCTTTTCCGCCAATGAACAAGGCGATGTCGGAGCCATCTTGGGCGGCATGCAGGTTAGCGAGCGCGTTGTCGCTTCCCCACCCAGCGGTGACCGTTTGGACAATTTGGCTGGTGTAGTTGTCCGAGGAATCCCTCGTGCCGTTGACGCTGACCTGGCCGTGGGTGGCGGTGATGGTGGACAACAGAAGGGCGATGGCGACGGTATTGGCATTCATTTTCATGGGTTTGTTGATTTTGGATTTATTTTGAAGTTTAGGCACAAATTGAAAATAGGCAAATGGAGGACTCATTGATGGATGCGAATCCACGCATAATTAGGCGTAAATGGGTATGTCGTCGAAAAATGCCTGGGTTTAGAAAAATTCCATCAAAAAGAGTTGGGGGACCGTCGAAGGGTTCAATGATCCTGGCCTTCGGTTCCAAGGATGCGGTCGAGCTCGGCCACCCGCTCCCACGGGCAGCGTTTTCGTTGGTATTTTTTCCAGACGATGTCGCGCAGCTCGGCCCAGACTTCCTGCGGCGGGTTGTCCAGGCGGTCCCAGACCGGGTTGCGTTTTTGCTGCGTGGTGAGAATCGTCCACCGGCCGCTCATGTAATTGCCGCGGTAGAAACGCTTGCCATCCTCGCCGTTGAGTTTCCACTCATGACTCTCCATGGCGCGACCATGCGACGAAGCGCGGTCGCGCGACAAGTGGCGAATGCGGGCCGAGCGGCCAAAATTGGCGCCTTCGGGTGGAAATTCGGGCAGATTTCCCGGGATTTCACCATTTTGGAAAATCAATCCGCTTGATCACACGGGACTGCGGGTGGATGGATGTCTTGCAATCGAGCATGTCACACGAACGCAAACAGATGATCCGCCTCACGTGGAAGCGCTTTTCCGGAGCGCTGAGGATGCTTGCGCAGTCGGAGGAGGGGTCACGGGCCTTGGTTTTCGCGTTGACGCTCTTGGCCATGATGGTCGGCATGAACGGCCTCAATGTGCTCAACAGCTATGTCGGGCGCGATTTCATGTCGGCGATCGAAAACCGCAATGTGAGCGAGTTTCGCGCGCAGGCATTGCTGTATGCGATGGTGTTTGTGGCATCGACTGTTGTGGCGGCGTTGTTTCGCTTCACCGAAGAACGCCTCGGCATCCTGTGGCGGCGCCAACTGACCTGGCGGCTCACCGAAACCTACATGAGTGAACGCGCCTACCACCGGCTCGACTCGGCCACCGGCGTCGCCAACCCCGACCAACGCATCACCGAGGATGTGAAGGCCTTCACGACCACCACGCTTTCATTCATGCTGCTCATCATCAACGGCACGCTCACGGCAGTCTCGTTCTCCGGCGTGCTTTGGAGCATCAGCCCGCAGCTTTTTGCCGTCGCTGTCGGCTACGCGGTTTGCGGATCGATGCTCACGGTCTGGCTCGGCAAGCCGCTCATTCGGCTCAATTACAACCAACTCGACATGGAGGCCAACTTCCGCGCCGAGCTGATCCATGTGCGCGAAAATTCCGAATCGATCGCACTCGCTCACCGCGAAGGACGCTTCAGCACGCGGCTGAAATCACGACTTGACGACTTGACTCTGAATTTCCGCAAACTCATCCGAGTCAATCGCAACCTCGGCTTCTTCACCAACGGCTACAATTATTTCATCCAAATCATCCCCGCGCTGATCATCGCGCCAATGTTCATGATTGGAAAAGTCGAGTTCGGTGTCATCACGCAATCGACGATGGCATTCGCCACGCTGCTCGGGGCTTTTTCGCTTATCGTGACGCAGTTCCAATCGATCTCCGCCTTCACCGCAGTGACCGCGCGCTTACACTTGCTGAATGACGCGATCGAAAACGCGCACGAGAACAAGCCGTGCTCGATCCAAATCGACGAAGAGCCCAATCGCGTGGCCTATGAGGACCTCACGCTGTGGAATTCCGACAAGACGCATGCCTTGGTCCGCAACCTCAATCTCGAGATCAAGCGCGGCGAGTGCTGGCTCATTTCCTGCATCGACGATGCGCCGAAGCTCGCGCTGTTTCGCGCCACGGCCGGTGTGTGGGAATGCGGTGGTGGGCGGGTGGTGAGGCCGGGTCTCGATAACATCCTGTTTTTGCCGGAGCGGCCTTACTTACCACCGGGGACCCTTCGCGATCTCTTGCTGCGCACTGGGATGGAAAAAATCACCAAGGACGCGGAGATCCACAAGGTGCTTCAGGAGCTGGGAATTGATGAAGCGATTCGTCGCGTCGGCGGCCTCGATGCCGACCGCGATTGGGACGATGCCTTTTCGATCGGCGAGCAACACCTGCTCTCCGTCGCCCGCATCTTTTTGGCAAAGCCCGCATTCGTTTATCTCGATCGGCCGGGAAGCTCACTGCCGAAGTCGCGGATCTCGATGATCCTCAACAAGCTCATCAGCCAAGGCATTGGCGTGGTGATCCTTGCCAAAAACGGCGAGGCCGGCGTGGACTGCGATGCCTGCCTCGAAATCCACGAGGAGGGCAAATGGGAGGTCATGCCCGGCTCAAGCGCCAAGGCCATGGCTAACCACGCCGCCCTGCGCGACCTGAGCTGCTGAGGTCGAACTGGGCCCGATCGAGCGCGTTTTACGACAGCCGAGCCTCGAAGTCCTCGTAGCGAAATTCACGGATCACTTCGACCTCGCCGTTTTCGTGCTGCAGCGCGATGGCTGGATGCTTGACGCCGTTGAAAGTGGTGGTTTTGACCATCGTGTAGTGCGCCATGTCATCAAAGACCAGCGTGTCGCCGACGCGCAAGGCGCGCGGAAACGAGTAATCGCCGATCACATCGCCTGCGAGACATGTGGGCCCGCCAAGCCGATAGGTGTGTGCTGATTCGAGTGATTTGGGAATGGCGCCCGGCGCGGATGGGTCACCCGCAAGATGATAGTTTTCACCATTCAACATCACCGAGGGCTTGCCATCGGATGTGGCGGGATCGACAAGATAAATATCCGGCCGGTAGGGCATTTCCATCACATCGGGCATGTGCGCGGTGGCGGAAATATCGAGAATCGCAAGGTGGTGGCCGGCGGACTCGAAGACATCCATCACCGTTGCGCGCAGCACGCCGCTGTGAATCGCGACAGCCTCGCCGGGCTCAAGCCAGACCTCGACGCCAAATTTTTCGCGAGTCTCGCGCACAAGTCGGATCAATCGCTCGCGATCGTAGAATGGTTTGGTGATCCAGTGGCCGCCGCCCATGTTGAGGTAGGTGAATTGCGGCGCGCGAAGCAGGTGGCCGAATTTTTCATCAACCGCGACGAGCGTTTTTTCGAGGTCATCCGAATTTTGTTCGCAGAGGGTGTGAAAATGCAGGCCGGAAATGCCGGTGAGGTCGGCGTCGGCGAGCTGATCTGCCGTGATGCCAAGTCGCGAGCCTGCGACGCAGGGGTCGTAGATCGGTGTGTGGCCGGTGGAGCATTCGGGATTGATGCGCAGGCCGCATTGCATTTCGCCGCTCACAAATCGCGGATGCGCCATCACTTGTTTGCGAAAGCGAAACCATTGCGACAGGGAATTGAAATCGAGATGGTGGGTAAATTCGCAGAGCAATGTGATATCGGCCTCGTCGTAGGCCGGCGAGTAGGTGATCACATGCTTGCGAAAATGCTCACGCGCAAGCGTCGCTTCCCACAGACCGGACGCACAGCAGCCATCGAGATCATCACGCAGCGCGGGAAATGCCTTCCAGCAGGAAAACCCCTTGAGCGCGAGCACTAGATGGCAGCTCGCCGCCTCCTTAACTTCGCGAAGAATGGCGCTGTTGCGTTTGAGGGCTGGGATGGAAACTACGAACATGGGAAGTGTCGGAATCAAGGCTCAAACCTCTCGGCGGTCGAGAGGATTTTCGATCCGGCATTTGCCCTCGCATTGGACCGTGATGATCGACATGGAAGGAAAAGAGGTCCCACGAATGGCTCGTGGCTGCAGATGAATCGCAAAAAACTTTGGCTCAGCCTCGGCAAAAATCGGCGATACCCCTTGAAACAAAGCTTCTGGGAGTGCTGAATTTTTTTTTAGAAAAGGTATTGACGTGTGGGGGTTGGGGAAGATAGCTTCGCGGGCCGCCACAACGGAGGGCGGCCGAGAGACAGAACGTCGATCGTGGTGCACAAACACCCGATCGGCTTTTTAGTCCCCTCGAAAGAAGTTCTTTGACAGTGTGGCTTGGTGACAGGCGGCGGTTTTGAAGAGTCCGGCAACGGATTTGGAAATGATCGTGGCGATGTTCACCAGGAAGAGAAGAAAGATTGAATTGTGCGCTGCGCGCTTTTGTAGAAAGGCGCGCGGAAACGGCAGATCTCCCGCAAGGGATTTTTGCCAAGGTCAATTTGGAATACGGTTCCTTTTTTATTAAAGGAATACGCCAACCGAATTTTTTACGGAGAGTTTGATTCTGGCTCAGAACGAACGCTGGCGGCGTGTTTAAGACATGCAAGTCGCACGGGACTATTTGAGTAGCAATACAAGAATAGTTTAGTGGCGCACGGGTGAGTAACACGTGAATTACATGCCCTGCAGAGGGGGATAGCCCAGGGAAACTTGGATTAATACCCCATGGTATCGCAAGATTAAAGGTGGCCGCAAGGCTGTCGCTGCAGGATTGGTTCGCGCCCTATCAGCTTGTTGGTGAGGTAACGGCTCACCAAGGCTACGACGGGTACCTGGTCTGAGAGGACGATCAGGCACACTGGAACTGAGACACGGTCCAGACACCTACGGGTGGCAGCAGTCGAGAATAATTCACAATGGGGGCAACCCTGATGGTGCAACGCCGCGTGGAGGATGAAGGTCTTCGGATTGTAAACTCCTGTCATCCGGGAGTAAGACCTGGCGATGAATAGTCGACAGGGTTGATAGTACCGGAAGAGGAAGGGACGGCTAACTTCGTGCCAGCAGCCGCGGTAATACGAAGGTCCCGAGCGTTGTTCGGAATCACTGGGCGTAAAGGGAGCGTAGGCGGCGTGGTAAGTCAGATGTGAAATCCCGGGGCTCAACCCCGGAACTGCATCCGATACTGCCGTGCTAGAGGATTGGAGAGGTAGCTGGAATTCACGGTGTAGCAGTGAAATGCGTAGATATCGTGAGGAACACTCGTGGCGAAAGCGAGCTACTGGACAACTCCTGACGCTGAGGCTCGAAGGCCAGGGTAGCGAAAGGGATTAGATACCCCTGTAGTCCTGGCAGTAAACGGTGCACGCTTGGTGTGAGGGGAATCGACCCCCCTTGTGCCGGAGCAAACGCGTTAAGCGTGCCGCCTGGGAAGTACGGTCGCAAGACTAAAACTCAAAGAAATTGACGGGGACCCGCACAAGCGGTGGAGTATGTGGCTTAATTCGATGCAACGCGAAGAACCTTACCAAGGCTTGACATGCATCTCTAAGCGCGTGAAAGCGCGTGACCCTTCGGGGGATTTGCACAGGTGCTGCATGGCCGTCGTCAGCTCGTGTCGTGAGATGTTGGGTTAAGTCCCGCAACGAGCGCAACCCTTGTGATTAGTTGCCAGCGGGTAATGCCGGGAACTCTAGTCAGACTGCCCAGATCAACTGGGAGGAAGGTGGGGACGACGTCAGGTCAGTATGGCCCTTACGCCTTGGGCTGCACACGTACTACAATGCCCAGCACAATGAGAACCGAGACCGCGAGGTGGAGGAAATCTGCAAAACTGGGCCCAGTTCGGATTGGAGGCTGCAACTCGCCTCCATGAAGTTGGAATCGCTAGTAATGGCGCATCATCTACGGCGCCGTGAATACGTTCCCGGGTCTTGTACACACCGCCCGTCACATCATGGAAGCCGGTCGCACCCGAAGTGCCCGTGCCAACCGCAAGGAGGCAGGGTCCTAAGGTGTAGCTGGTAACTGGGATGAAGTCGTAACAAGGTAGCCGTAGGGGAACCTGCGGCTGGATCACCTCCTTTCTATGGAGAAATCCGCACTACCGTTCTCACGGTCACTGCGGAAGGTCGAGGCCCTCTGAGTAAAAGCTGAAAGGCTGAAAAGCTAAAAAGCTGAAATGAAGAGTGGCTTGTGATGAAGCGATTCATCACACCTAAACGCTTATTTAATAATCCGCGCGATCCCGGAAACGGTCGCAGCGCACAATTCAATCTTTCAACGATTCCACCAAAAGCCGCGCATCACGGAAAATGCACCCTCGGCGCCGAGCAATTAGGCGCCCGAAAAAAGGGGGTTTAGCTCAGTTGGTAGAGCGTCTGCTTTGCAAGCAGAATGTCAACGGTTCGAATCCGTTAACCTCCACCACTTTTCAGGTAAAACTGAAATGCTAAAAAGCTGAAAAAAGAAGCTCTGGATTTCAGCGTTTCAGGATTTCAGCATTTTAGCTTTTACCAAGCTGGGCCTGTAGCTCAGTTGGTTAGAGCACCGCCTTGATAAGGCGGGGGTCATAGGTTCGAGTCCTATCAGGCCCACCATTTTCCACCCAAGTGAAGCGTTGGCAGCAAAGCCACACGAGATAAGCGAACAGCTTAAAACGAGCTCGCTCTTTGACATCCATATGGAGAGTAATATGATTTAATTGACTGCAAAAAAGATTGTAGCAAATGGGAAACAATCCCATGAGCCGTTCTTGCGGTCCTTGAATATATTCTGATTCCCAAACATCAAATTTTTTACGGCAACACCGGCAGCGATGCCGGTGCGTTAAGGGAAGGATCCGGAGCAGTCCGGATAATTTCCCAAACAGCTGATTTCAAACATGGAATCAAGCTTTTTAGGGCACACAGTGGATGCCTTGGTGCCAACAGGCGATGAAGGACGTGACAAGCTGCGATAAGCTTCGGGGAGCGGCACATGCGCTTTGATCCGGAGATTTCCGAATGGGGTAACCTGATGGCGTTAATACGCCATCGTCTTTTCCTGAACAAAGATAGGGAAAAGCACGCAATACCCGCTGAAGTGAAACATCTCAGTAAGCGGAGGAAAAGAAAGAGAATCGATTCCGTCAGTAGTGGCGAGCGAACGCGGAAGAGCCCAAACCGGGAGCTTGCTCCCGGGGTTGTAGGACCCCGATGTGGGACCGGCAACGATAGGTCAAGGAGATGGAAAGCTCCGGCAAAGAGGGTGAAACCCCCGTGACCGAAATCCGAGCCGGCCCTAGGGTGTTCCTGAGTAATACGGCACACGTGAAACGCCGTATGAATCTGCGCAGACCACTGCGTAAGGCTAAATACTAGTTGGCGACCGATAGTGAACCAGTACCGTGAGGGAAAGGTGAAAAGAACCGCTGTGAGCGGAGTGAAATAGAACCTGAAACCGTGTGCCTACAAGGTGTCAGAGCAGGTTTTTCCTGTGATGGCGTGCCTTTTGCTTAATGAGTCTGCGAGTCAGTATGTGTGGCAAGCCTAAGTCCTTATGGGACGGAGGCGAAGCGAAAGCGAGTCCGAATAGGGCGACATTAGTTGCACGTGCTGGACCCGAAGCGGAGGTGATCTACCCTTGGCCAGGTTGAAGCGCAGGTGATACTGCGTGAAGGACCGAACCGGTGAATGTTGAAAAATTCTCGGATGAGCTGAGGGTAGGAGTGAAAGGCTAATCAAACCCCGTGATAGCTGGTTCTCCTCGAAATGCATTGAGGTGCAGCGTCGCGTGTTTATGAGTGGGGGTAGAGCACTGAAAGGGCTAGGGGGCATACCCGTCTACCAACCCCTATCAAACTCCGAATACCACTCAACAGAACGCGGCAGTGAGACGGCGGGGGATAAGCTTCGTCGTCAAAAGGGAAACAACCCTGATCAGCAGCTAAGGTGCCCAAATCATGCTAAGTGGAAAGGATGTGGAATTTCACAGACAGTGAGGATGTTGGCTTAGAAGCAGCCACCATTTAAAAAGTGCGTAATAGCTTACTCATCGAGAGATTCCGCGCCGAAAATGATTGGCGATTAAGCATGATACCGAAGCTCTGGGTGCCATACCCTGGGGTATGGTGCGGTAGAGGAGCATTCTCAACGCGTCGAAGCGCGATGGCGACTGACCGTGGAGTGTTGAGAAGAGAGGATGCAGACATGAGTAACGATAAGGCGGGTGAAATCCCCGTCCGCCGTAAACCCAAGGATTCCCGGGCCACGTTTTTCGTCCCGGGGTTAGTCGGGACCTAAGCCGAGGCGGATACGCGTAGGCGATGGACAGCAGGTTAATATTCCTGCACTTGCGACCCTTAACCCGGATTGACGCATCGATGGAGGCAACTAAGTGATTGAATTCCGAGGTGAGGCTACGGCCGATCCGCATTGCCAAAGTCGGTGCCGAGAAAAGATCCGGTGTATGCTAAGCAACCCGTACCGCAAACCGACACAGGTGGGTGGGTAGAATATACCAAGGCGCAAGAGTGAACCCCGGTTAAGGAACTCGGCAAATTAGCCCCGTAACTTCGGGATAAGGGGTGCCCCGCCCCTCTTCAGCTTTCGAGCGTTGTGCTCGAAGCGACAAGAGGATAGTTCCAAGCCATGTTCTATGTGTATGTGCTCCAGAATCCGGCAAGTGGCTCGATTTACATCGGCTACACCAAGGATCTCCGGCAGCGAATGGCCCAGCATAAAGGCTCGGAACACCCGGGCTGGCAGCTGAAGTACTACGAGGCGTATGCCTCCAAGGCCGATGCACAGGAACGCGAAAAGCGCCTCAAACATCACGGAAGTGGTGTCAAGGCGCTCAAGCAAAGGCTGAAGCAAAGCCTCACGAACGAAAGTTGAAGTGGGGCGGGGCCGCAGTGAAATGGCCCAACCGACTGTTTAGCAAAAACACAGCATTCTGCCAAGCCGCAAGGCCAAGTATAGGATGTGACACGTGACCAATGCGGAAAGATTAAGGTAAGATGTTAGCAGCAATGCGAAGCTTTGAGCCCAAGTCCCCGTGAATGTCGGCCGTAACTATAACGGTCCTAAGGTAGCGAAATTCCTTGTCGGGTAAGTTCCGACCTGCACGAATCGTGTAACGAGTTGG
>Ga0208481_1000410_pt1 | contig 13086 bp, 13 predicted proteins | sample LakMenEpi02Jun10_FD_150662 | JGI IMG/M metagenome (GOLD analysis project Ga0208481, IMG submission 150662) | Freshwater microbial communities from Lake Mendota, WI - 02JUN2010 deep hole epilimnion (SPAdes) | ecosystem: Environmental > Aquatic > Freshwater > Lake > Epilimnion/Euphotic zone ... | reverse complement strand
TGAAATAGCAACTCTTGCTAAAGAACCTAGAGTTCGAGCAATCGGTGAAACAGGACTTGATTACTTTAGAACCTCAGAAGAGTTCCAGTTCCTTCAGCAACACAGCTTTGAAGAACACATTCAAATAGCTAAAGAGAATAACATCGCTATGCAGATCCATGACCGTGATGCTCATGCCGATGTTGTTGAAACCCTGCTTAGAGTCGGAGCTCCTGATCGAACTGTGTTTCACTGCTTCAGTGGCGATAGAGAACTAGCTCAGATACTTATTGAAAACGGTTGGTATGCATCCTTTGCTGGAACAGTTACTTTCAAGAAGAACGAAGAACTAAGAGCAGCTCTTGAGCTACTGCCTCCAGAACTTATCCTGATTGAAACAGATGCACCGTTCCTAACCCCAGAACCACTTAGAGGAAGACCTAACTCTCCTTACCTAATTGGCATAACCCTTAGGGCCATGGCCAAGGTAAGGGATGTGAGTGTAAATAACCTAGCCGCTCAGATCACCAAGAACACCGAGAACGTCTATGGTTCATGGGCAGAAGGCCTAAATGGTTGAGTTACTAGGAGCAGCAGACATCAGAGCCCTAGCGCAGTCGCTAGGAGTAGTTCCTACTAAGAAGCTAGGTCAGAACTTTGTTACTGACCCAAACACCATTAGAAGAATTGTTCAGGCAGCAAAACTAACTGGATCAGAAACAGTCGTTGAAATTGGCCCTGGCTTAGGCTCACTAACACTAGGTCTTTTAGAGCAAGCCAAGAGTGTGATTGCAGTTGAGATAGATAACAAGATGGCAGCTGCAATTGAACAGACAGTTCAAGAGCGTGCTCAAGGCAAATCATTTCATCTTGTTTCAGCAGATGCTCTAAAGGTTACTGAACTACCCTTAGATCCAGATGCTTTGGTAGCCAACCTGCCATACAACATCTCAGTTCCGGTGTTACTTCACTTTCTAGAGCAGTTCCCATCTATTCACTCAGGTCTTGTTCTAGTTCAAGCGGAAGTTGCTCATCGACTTGCAGCAGTTCCTGGTTCAAAGGTTTACGGTGTTCCTTCAGCAAAGCTTGCTTGGTATGCCAATGCGAATCTTGCAGGCAACATCGGTAGAAACATTTTCTGGCCGGTTCCTAATGTTGATTCAGCTCTGGTTTACTTTGTGAAAAGAGATGTAGCCCTAGGTTCAGAAGAGCTCAGGTTAGAAACCTTTTCTGTTATCGATAACGCTTTTGCGCAAAGAAGAAAGACTTTGCGTCAAGCTCTTGCTGAATGGGCAGGGTCAGCAGCTAATGCTGAGGAGATTCTTGTTAGAGCAGGAATTGATCCAACTAAACGTGGCGAAGCGCTCACTATTCTTGACTTTGTTTCTATAGCCCAAGCAAGGCAGGGCTAAATGTTCAAGAAGAAAGTCAAAGACACCGGTATCTTCGATGACCTTCCTGTCTTCCAAGGTCATCCTTCAACTCAAAGAGAAGAAGTCAAGAAATCTGGTCGCAGGGCTATGCTCATCCCAGATAAGCCAGCCACAGCAGATCTAAGTTCAGATCAACTATTTACCAACACCGGTAGACAACGCGAGGACTGGCTAGAGATTATCTATCAATCAGCTCATCGTGAATCAAAACAGAAAGATATCGCAACTTGGCTTCAAAACTCTTATCGGGTTCAGAAGTGGTGGGCTAACTCGATAGCGCTGATGTATTTGAAGTGGCGAGAAGCGCCTAAGACCAATACTGGTAGTGACTCTGTGCTGAGAGTCTCCCAGAGAATAGAAGCGTCTGCATCTAGGGCCTTCAGTATCCTCAATTCTGAAAAGCTCTACGGTGAAGATTTCAAACGCTTTCTCAAGCAAGTTGACTCTGAGCGACTAGTACTTAGTTTTGAAGATGAGACGCGAGCAACTATCACCTTTCAGGCTGCTGGCAGTGATTGCGATGTCTTGGTCGAGCATGAATTCATTCAGGGTAAAGCAACTGTTAAGAACAGAACTGTATTCTGGAGTTCACTACTCAATCAGGTTGCAAGTCAGGTATCTCGATGAACAGAATCATTAGAGCTTCTGCTCCGGCTAAGGTGAACCTAGTTTTTGAGGTAGGGCAGTTAGCCAGTGACGGCTATCACCCAGTCAACTCTTTGTATTTTGCTTTAGACCTGCGTGAAGATCTAACTTTGGTCAGAGGCGAAGCAGGTACAGGCATCAGCATTTATGTTCACGGTGATTCACTTCCTGAAGCACACATCAATTCAGTGCCAACCGATCAAAGCAACCTAGTTCACAAAACAGCAGTGCTGTTCGCTGAGAAGCTAGGTACGCCAACCCCTGATCTAATGATTGATATTCATAAGCGCATTCCAGTTGCTGGTGGTATGGCAGGTGGTTCTGCTGATGCAGCAGCAATGTTAGTTGCCATGAATGAGTTCATGCATCAAGAACATGGAACAGCAAAACTGTCTATAGAAGAGCTAGCAGTCATTGGAGCAGAACTAGGATCTGATGTTCCATTCTGCCTCTATGGAGGAATGGCAATTGGTACAGGTCACGGAGATGTGATCACACCACTTGCAAACCTGGAGTTTGAAACCAACTGGGTTTTGTGTGCGAGTAGTAAGGGGCTCTCAACTCCAACTGTTTATGCTGCCTTTGATGAGATAGGCCAACACAGTGCCTTCACTGACCTCAGTGACAGTTCTGAACTCTCAAGCGTTCAGGAGTTAGGTTCAAGGATGAGTAATGACCTAGAGCCAGCAGCCTTCTCTTTGATGCCTGCTCTAAGTGAACTAGTTCACCAGCTTCAAGAGCTAGGGGCAACTAGGGCTATGGTCTCTGGATCCGGGCCAACCATTGCAGCTCTATTTGACTCTGAGGCTAAGGCTGAAGAGGTGTCTAAGGTATTGGTTGATCAGGGCTTCGTTGCCTTGACGGCTAAGGGTGGGGCTCAAGGCTCCAGACTAGATGGCTAACTAAAGAAAAAAGAGCCCTAACTTCTGGCAGACTAAGCATGTGTTAATCGCCTAGGTGGTTCACAATGCTCCCTAGTGTAACGGCAGCACGGCACCCTTTGGAGGTGTTCGGTCCAGGTTCGAATCCTGGGGGAGCAGCAACAAAGCACATAAAGGAGGTTAGATGAGCGAGCAGCACTTAGCCGTAATCGTGCTAGCCGCTGGTGAAGGCACCAGAATGCGCTCATCAACTCCTAAAGTTCTTCATGAAATAGCTGGCCTACCTATGTTGGGTCATGCTCTTGCTACAGCAACTGCCCTAGGTGCTCAAAAAGTCGTTCCTGTCATTAGACATGAAAAAGACAAGCTAGAGGCATACATCAATGCTTTCTACCAAAATGCACACATTGTTCACCAGGATGAGATTCCAGGTACAGGTCGTGCTGTTGAGTGTGCACTAAATGCTTTCCCTGATGATTTCTCTGGAGCAGTAGTTGTAACCAGTGGAGATGTTCCACTACTTGATGTTCAAACCATTGAATCAATGATTGATGTTCATCTTTCAACTGGTGCAGGTGCAACTCTGCTAACTGCAACATTTGATAACCCAACTGGTTATGGTCGAATCGTTAGAGATGACTCAGGTTCATTTAGATCAATCGTTGAAGAACGCGATGCAACAGAAGAAGAGCGTGAGATCACTGAAGTCAATGCAGGTGTTTATGTCTTTGACTTCAAGTTACTAAAGAGCGCTCTAGCAGCTATTGGTTCACATAATGCAGCAGGGGAGAAATACCTAACCGATGCTGCTGTTGAGATTCTAAAGTCAGGTAGTGAAGTTCAGGCTCTTGAGGTTTCTGACAACTGGCTAGTAGCAGGGGTCAACAACAGAGTCCAGTTACAAGAAGTTAGCGCTGAACTAAACAGAAGAATCTGTCAGGGCTGGATGTTGGCTGGAGTGACAATTACTCACCCCGAAACAACATTCATTGATATCACAGCTGCTTTAGCTGAAGATGTGACCCTGCTTCCTGGTACTCACCTAAAGGGAATTACAAGAATTGGTAGCGGTTCAACTATTGGGCCTGAGGTAGTTATTACTGATACTCAGGTTGGTTCAAACGTAACCATCACTAAATCTCAGATAGCAGGATCAGTAATTGATGATGAAGCAACTGTTGGTCCATTTAGTTACCTAAGACCTGGCACACACCTAGGTGCTGGTGGCAAGATCGGGACCTTTGTTGAAACCAAGAATGCTGTTATTGGTGTTGGTTCTAAGATTCCACACTTGAGCTATGTAGGCGATGCCACCATCGGTGAGCACACCAACATCGGGGCTGGAACCATCTTCGCTAACTACGATGGTGTCAACAAGCACCACACAGTCATTGGTTCACACGTTAGATCAGGCTCTCACAACGTATTCGTGGCTCCAGTAACCATATCTGACGGCTCTTACACAGCAGCTGGAACAGTAGTAAGAAAAGATGTTGAATCAGGCTCGCTAGGGATGAACGTTGCTCCGCAACGTAATCTTGCAGGGTGGGTAATAGCAAATAGACCAAATACAGCATCAGCAGATGCTGCTAAAAAAGCAACCGAGTAATTAGGAAACGAGAGTAGCAATGCCGAAGAAAGCAACTGGAGAAAAGCGTTTACTTCTAGCTAGCGGAAGAGCTCACCCAGCTCTTGCTCAAGAGATTGCTATCTTGCTTGACACTCCTATCGTGCCAACTACTTCCTATGACTTTGCCAACGGTGAAATCTTTGTTCGCTTCGATGAGAGCGTACGTGGTGTTGATGCTTTCGTAATCCAGTCTCACTCAGCTCCTATCAACGACCAGTTGATGGAACAACTAATCATGATTGATGCTCTAAAAAGAGCAAGCGCTAAGCGCATCACAGTTGTTTCTCCGTTCTTCCCTTACGCAAGACAGGACAAGAAGCACAAGGGACGTGAACCTATCTCTGCTCGTCTGGTAGCCGACCTATACAAAGCAGCTGGAGCAGACCGTCTGATGTCGGTTGATCTTCACTCACCACAGATTCAAGGTTTCTTCGATGGTCCTGTGGATCACCTTTGGGCACTACCTCTGCTAGCGGACTATGTGAAGGAAACTTTCGGCGGAGAAAACCTAACCGTTGTTTCTCCTGACTCAGGTCGTGTAAGAGTTGCAGATATCTGGGCTGACCGACTTGGTGCTCCACTAGCCATCATCCACAAGAGACGTGACCCTAACAAGCCAAACCAGGTTCAGGTCAACGAACTTGTTGGTGAAGTTGAAGGTCGTATCTGTGTTCTAGTTGACGACATGATTGACACAGCAGGCACTATCGTGGCTGCTGCTAAGGCACTTAGAGATAACGGTGCGGGGCGAATCATCGTAGCTTCAACCCACGCAGTGTTCAGTGATCCAGCAGTGGAGAGACTTTCTGGAGCAGATGTTGACAATGTGATTGTTACCAACACCTTGCCAATTGACCCATCAAAGATGTTTGACAAGCTAACTGTTCTATCTATTGCACCTCTTATTGCTAGAGCTATCTCATCAGTATTCAACGATGACAGCGTAACTAGCCTGTTTGACGGTCACGTCTAAACCTGAGGTTGCCAATAAGGCTATAAGCCCAATAGACTTCAGTAGAAACAACGGCGAGGGTTACAAATCGTAACCGTAATCGACGGGGTCAAGGCTTTAGGGCCAGGGTTCCTCGCGTAACACGCTTGAGTTGAACACCTAAAGAAATGGAATAACTCATGTCAGAAAACAAACTAGTCGGCGAATTCCGTACCAGCTTTGGTAAAGGATCAGCCCGTAAGTCAAGAGCAGCCGGTAGAACTCCTGCTGTTATCTATGGACACGGCTCAGAGCCACGTCACATCACACTTCCAGCTCACGAAATCGCACTTGTGCTTCGTCACAAGAACGCAATCATCGAGCTAGAGCTAAACGGCAAGAAGGAAACTGTTCTAGTAAAGAGCGCATCTAAGGATGTTGTTACTCAGGTTATTGAACACGTTGACCTTGTTGAAATCGTTAAGGGTGAAAGAGTTCACGTTGAAGTTCCAGTGCACGTTGTTGGAGAGTCAATGTCAGGAACCGTTATCGATCTAGAGCACAAGACTCTAAAGCTAGAAGTAGATGCAATCACCATTCCTGAATACGTTGAAGTTGTATTCAACAAGGAAGGTCTAGGCTTCCACGTAACCGCTAAGGACATCGTTCTTCCTGCTGGTGCAAAGCTGGACTTCGCTCCAGATGAGTTAATCGCATCTGTAGTTGGAACCGGTGCTGGTGCAGCTGAAGAAGCAGCTCCTGCAGCAGAAGCACCTAAGGCAGAGTAGTTATCTCTACTAAGACTTATCTAATAGTCGGGCTCGGTAACCCCGGGCCCGACTATTCTCACAACCGGCATAACGTCGGTCAGATGGTCTTAGACGTTCTGGCTCAAAGAACAAGTGCAACATACAAACAACACAAAGCTCATGCTCTAGTTGCCGAAGGCAAACTAGGTGTTGGCTTTGATGCACCAAAGCTAGTGCTAGCTAAATCACTCGGATACATGAATACCTCAGGTGGACCAGTAGCTAACCTTCTAAAGTTTTATGATATGAAGCCAGAGAACCTAATTGTTATTCATGACGAACTAGACATTGATGCAGCAACTCTAAAGATCAAATTCTCCGGTGGACACGGTGGCCACAATGGACTTAGAGATATCATCAGCGCCATAGGTAATGACTTCATCAGAGTCAGAGTTGGTATTGGTAGACCACCGGGACGCATGGAAACTTCAGACTTTGTTCTCCAAAACTTCAACTCAACCGAAAGAGAAGAACTACCAACAACCCTTGAAATAGCAGCAGACATGGTTGAAGCAATAGCAACCCTTGGTTTAGCTGAAGCTCAACAGAAATACCATTCCCCAAATTAGTAACAGCTCATCTAGGAGGCTTGACCATGATTCGCACTGTTAGTAAAGAGATGGGTGACTATCACTTCAGCATCGATTTTGATTCTGAATCAGATGTCTACGAATACAACAAAGACGGTGGCGGGGAATGCGTCCATGATGTCCACCGCCAACTTATTCAGATGTGGGCAACGGATCTTGGCTATGTAGAGGGGGAAGATCTATTTGTGTTTGTGGAGAAGAAAGTAGAAGAGGGACACGGGCAGAGCCTTGTCTCGCTGATTGAAAGTGCGACCAAACCAAAATTCTCTTATATGAGTGGCGATGACATCGAGGATTTGCTCAACTCAGGACCCGACAACTAATTATCCAATCCCGTGCGCTGCTTCTAATTTGTTAATGCAATACTTGAAGCAGCTTCAAGGAGATACTTCTGGTTCTGCTCTAGGCAGCCTTCATTCCAGTAATCCACGACAATTCCATTTACGTATAAAGCTGCGGTCATAACTTCTGGATCACCTTCGTTAGGTACGTAGCAGTCGTATAGCAGCGGGTAATCATCTAAAGATGTTTCAATGTACTCATAAGGGCCACCGCTCTTACGCTGTTCGATGGAAGAAAGCCAAGCCTGGTCCTTGTCAATCTCAGGGGTGTAATAGTTGACGTCTGAGTAATGAACCTGTGGGCCAATACCAATAAAGGTTTCACCCATCCAATTTCCTACAGAATCTCCAGTGCAGTAAAAAGTACTCGGATCTATGCCTTCTTCAGAAGGAGCTCCACCTTCGGCTAACAAGCCATAGTCAGCTTGAAGTTGAGGAAGTTCACAACTAGTAGGAAGTATTGCAATCTTCTCTGCGTTGCTATTGGCTAGCATCTGGAAGGCAAAGAAGCCAACAGCAATAGCAGCTACAGCGGTGCTAGCAATAAGCACTGATCTAAAGCGCTTAGGGGAGCTTGCTTTAGGGGTGGTTCCTGAATCTTGTGACTCCATTGACTCACCTTTACTTTTGGCGGTAGAAACACTTTGAGTTTACCTGTGCATGCCTAGACATAGACTTGATGCCATGGACGCGATAAGAGTTTCTGAGGGGTGCTCGCGCCTTGTCGCACGCGTTTCAGATGCATATCCATTCGTTCAGGTCAGTAAAGCCTTACAAAACAAGCGTGTGGAGATAGTTGCACCAACCGGTGCCCAGCCTTGGATTTTGAGTGCTGTTGCTGAACTGCGTGAGTCTAAGAAGTTATCTCAGCAGTGTTTAGTTGTTGTTAGCTCAGGTCGAGAAGCAGAAGATCTGGTTGAGTTTCTAAACACCACTAACCCAGATGCTGAAGTTCTAGAGTTTGCCTCCTGGGAAACCCTGCCTCACGAGAGGCTTTCTCCTTCTGCTGAAACTGTTGGTCGAAGACTAAAGACCCTGCATAGACTCAATCAACTCAACAAAGAAAAGAACACCAAGCAGGTCTTTGTTATTGCCTCTATCAGGTCTGCTCTGCAGCCGGTTGTTTTAGGTTTAGCTGACTATCCGCCACTGGAACTCAAGGTGGGTGGAGAGTACTTACTTCCTGAGTTGACTTTGAAGCTAGTGGAGATTGCTTACCAAAGAGTTGACATGGTTACTAAGCGTGGCGAGTTTGCCGTTCGTGGTGGCATTCTGGATATCTTCCCAACGACTTCAACTCATGCCATAAGGCTTGAGTTCTTCGGTGATGAACTAGAGCAGATGAGAGAGTTCAGCGTTGCTGATCAGAGATCTCTTGATGGCAGACCAGATGAACTAGTTATCTATCCAGCAAGAGAAATCATCATTACCCCTGAGGTCGCCCTTCGTGCTCGTGAGATGGAACATGAGTTCCCTAATCTTTCAACCATGCTTGCCAAGATAGGTCAAGGAATACCTGTTGATGGCATGGAATCTCTAGCTCCAGCTCTAGTTGGTTCACTAGGTCAGATCTCCGACTACATGGCTAAAGATGCCTATTTTGTTTTGCTATCTCCAGAGAAGTCAATGGCAAGAGCAGCCAACCTGATTGAAACCAATGAGGAGTTCCTACACGCAGCCTGGGATGCTGCGTTAGAGGGAGCTAAGGCTCCTATTGATCTAAGTGCTGGTGGATTCAAGACCTTGCATGATTTCACAACAGCACTAGAAGATAGACAACTAATCAGCGTCTCTGCATTCCTAGCTGATGAAACCCAACAGATACAGCTAAACCTTTTAGAGATACCTAACTTCAAGGGATTAGACGTTGAACCTGTTGATTACATCACTGACCAGTTAGCTCAAGGTCAGCAGGTGGTTATTGCATCTCCTGGTCATGGAACAGCAGAGCGCATAGCTGAGTTACTTCATACAGCCAAGATTCCAGCAAGAGTAGTAGAAGAAATTCCTGAAGAAATTGTCAGTGTTGAAGCACAGGTAACTGAAGTCATCTTGATCCAAGCACCAATAAGAAAAGGCTTTGCTTCAACTGAATCAAAACTTATCTTGCTAACCGATAGTGACTTCTTTGGTAGAGGTGCTGGCTATAACCAAGCTAAGCGACCAAAGCTTGCTGCTAAACGTGGGCAAGCTGTTGATCCACTAGCTCTCAAGGCAGGGGATTATGTTGTTCATGAGATTCATGGCATTGGTCGCTTTGTTGAGATGGTGCAAAGACAGATGGGTGTAGGTGTCTCAAAACACACCAGGGAATATCTAACTATCGAATATGCTCCATCAAAAAGAGGGTTAGCTGGAGATGTTTTGTATGTTCCAACTGATCAGTTAGATTTCCTAACCAGGTATGTTGGCGGCGAAGCACCTGTTCTTTCTAAGATGGGTGGCTCTGACTGGTCCAAGGTCAAAGGCAATGCTAGAAAAGCTGTTCGGAAGATTGCTATTGACCTAGTGAAACTTTATTCAGCAAGAATGAATGCCAAAGGCTATGCATTCTTGCCTGACACTCCTTGGCAAAGAGAGATGGAAGATAGTTTCCCATTTGTTGAAACCCCTGATCAACTAAACACCGTTGAAGAAATCAAGCGAGATATGGAGAGGCCTGTTCCTATGGACAGGTTAGTTGCTGGAGATGTTGGCTACGGTAAGACAGAGATTGCTATTAGAGCAGCCTTCAAGGCAGTTCAAGACGGTAAGCAGGTTGCTGTTCTTGTTCCAACCACACTCTTAGTTAGACAACACGTTGAAACCTTCATTGAAAGATTTGCAGGTTTCCCAGTGAATGTCAGAGCGCTGTCTAGATTCCAATCAGCAAAGGAATCAAAAGAAACTATTGCAGCACTTGCAACCGGTGAAGTTGATGTTGTTATTGGAACACATAGATTGCTCTCCTCAGGAGTGAAGTTCAGAGATCTAGGGCTAATCATCATTGATGAAGAGCAACGCTTTGGTGTTGAACACAAAGAGAAGCTCAAAGACATGAAGACCAACGTTGATGTTCTCTCCATGTCAGCTACCCCTATCCCTAGAACTCTAGAGATGGCCATCACAGGCATTAGAGAGATGTCTACTCTGGCTACCCCTCCTGAAGAGCGCCACCCAATCCTTACTTACATCGGTCCTTATAACGAAAGACAAGTAGCTGCTGCTATCCATAGAGAACTCATTAGAGAAGGCCAAGTGTTCTTTGTCCATAACCGAGTGGACTCAATAGATAAGGTTGCATCTCAACTAGCAGAGCTAGTACCTGAAGCCAGGATTGCTGTTGCTCACGGTCAGATGAATGAAGGCCAACTAGAGCAGGTAGTTATTGACTTCTGGGAAAGACGGTATGACGTCTTGGTTTCAACAACCATCATTGAAGCAGGAATAGACATTCCTAATGCAAATACTTTGATTGTTGATAGGTCAGAGAACTTTGGTCTTTCCCAGTTACACCAAATCAGAGGAAGAGTTGGACGTTCTAGGGAACGTGCCTACGCATACTTCCTCTATTCACCAGATAAGCCACTATCTCCATTTGCCTTAGACAGACTCTCTACCATTGCTGCTAATAATGAACTTGGTTCAGGTATGCAGGTAGCTCTAAAGGACCTAGAGATACGAGGGGCAGGTAACCTACTCGGGGGAGAGCAATCAGGTCACATCGCAGGAGTGGGCTTTGATCTATACCTAAGAATGATTGGTGAAGCAGTTGATGAGTTCAAGGGGATAAAGCATGAATCTCCTGCAGAACTCAAACTAGAGATTCCAATAGATGCTCATATTCCTATTGAATATGTTGATTCAGAAAGACTAAGGCTTGAGGCTTATCACAAACTTTCAGCTGCTAGCGGTGAACTAGGAACCAGAGCCCAACTAGATGCGATCTTCCAAGAACTAGAAGATAGATATGGAAAAGCTCCTCAGTCTGTAAAGAACCTGATTGATGTCACAGAGCTCAGGCAACAGTGCAACAGATTGAATCTCAAAGACGTGATGATGATTGGTAATCAGTTCAGACTTACTCCTGTTGAACTTACCGAAGCGAGACAGATTCAACTGAGCCATGTCTATCCAGGACTTAGATATCTAGCCTCGGCAAAACAACTATCCGTGCCAGCACCTAAAGATGCTCAAGGTGAGATCCTTGAAGATAGAGCACTGATTGATTGGGCTTGGGTGTTCTTAGCTCAGGTATTTGTAGCTACAAAGGATTAGTTTCTTCGAGCATTCTTGATTTGAAGCTTGAGGTCTAGCACATGCAGGATTCGACTAACAGTAGTTATCGTAGGGTTTCCCTTGGACTGCTCGAGAAAAGAGACATCGCGCTGGCTTATGCTGGCCAGTTTTGCTAGTTCTCTTTGAGTTAAACCAGCAGCTTCTCTTTTGCTTCTGATTTGCTCGGCAAGAGAACGTTTAAAATGCAAAGCCGATTCAACTGCTTTGAAGGGGAGAAGGCCCAATAGTTCCTCTGGCGAGTAATTTGCCTCAATCTTGGACCAGACTTCTTCATGGCTGCTAGTTTTGCCTGACTTCGACGATTTCATATATGTAATCATCTACTCCTCCTCCTTAAATGTCAACAACTTCTTTCTAGCCATCGCAATGGATTTGGATTGCCTTGCACCAGCTCCGTAACGCTGTTTGTCATAGAGCCCGAACACTATGATTTGCCTTGTTTTGAAAGTGCAATAGACCCGTACAAGAACTTTGCAGTTCTGTTCGAACTTGATAGTTGAGTCGCCAGCCTTAGACAAAACAGCCTTTGCAGAAGGTCCAATTCGAAATTCCCATAGAGAACCACCTAGGCTCTTTAGCCATGGTGTTCTTGCTAAGGAAATCGCTTCTTTCAAGAGAATGAGATCCAATGCAAATCTGGTTATGAACCTCGCCTCATATGTCAAACCACTTACTTCTCGCAGAAAACTATCTTGATCAAAGTAGGTAATTGACCAGGCGGGGTCATTAGATGGCATGTTTGCAAGTACAGCATGTTTTCGAGTTCACTACCTGAGTTATCCCCAGCCTCTGGCAAACTAGCACCATGAGCGAACTAGACAAACTAATCCAAACAGCAAACAAACTTAGATCTCCAGGTGGATGTCCTTGGGATGCTGAACAAACCCATGAGTCTCTAGTTCAATACCTTTTAGAAGAAACCTATGAGCTTATAGATGCCATTGAGTCAGGCACTAGAGAAGATGTCTTAGAAGAACTAGGGGATGTTTTATACCAAGTGGTCTTCCACTCAGATCTAGCTCAAACAGGGTCACTAGGAACCCCTTTCAACATCGAGGATGTTGCCAAGCTAGCTAGAGAGAAGATGGAAGGTAGACACCCTCATGTATTTGGCACACCCGAAGAACTAGAGAAATACAAAGCCAACACCGGTGATGATGTGATGCTCAACTGGGACAACCACAAACAAAAAGAGAAACCTGAAAGAGCCTCAGTATTAGATGGCATACCTCCAGCACTACCTGCTCTAGCACTAGCTAGCAAAGTCATAGGTAAAGCCCAGAAGATCAACCTCTTAGATAAACAAGCAGAATCACCCATCCAACTAGAAGATGAAGAACAACTAGGAGCTCTACTCCTAGCCATAGTCCAAGCAGCTAAGACCAACAACCTAGATCCAGAGCGAGCCCTAAGAACAGCAGTTAGAGACCTCTCCGATGACATCAGGAAAGCAGAAGTCCTAGCTGCTAGTGATGCTGGGGTTATTGGGGTTGAGGACATTTAAAGTTTGAAGGCGCTGGAATGATTCCAGCGCCTTCTAAGCAGATGAAGCTAATTACTGAGTGACTT
>Ga0208481_1000408_pt1 | contig 13106 bp, 10 predicted proteins | sample LakMenEpi02Jun10_FD_150662 | JGI IMG/M metagenome (GOLD analysis project Ga0208481, IMG submission 150662) | Freshwater microbial communities from Lake Mendota, WI - 02JUN2010 deep hole epilimnion (SPAdes) | ecosystem: Environmental > Aquatic > Freshwater > Lake > Epilimnion/Euphotic zone ... | reverse complement strand
TATGCAATTCGTCCGCACCCCCGATGATCGATTCCACAATCTTCCCGACTGGCCATACAGCCCCATATATACGGACGTTTCTGCCGCCGACGGAAGTGGCGTCTCACTACGCGTTCATCACATTGATGAGGGTCCGCGCGACGCAGCGAACACCATTCTTCTCATGCACGGAGAACCAACATGGGGCTACTTGTATCGCAAGATGATTCCAGGCTTAATTGCCGCCGGGCATCGCGTGATCGTGCCCGACCTCATTGGTTTTGGGCGCAGTGATAAGCCAACGCAGATGAGTGATTACACATACGAACGTTTCGTCGTGTGGATGTCGGAATGGTTAGTGAAGAATGACTTCACCAACATGACATTCTTTGGACAGGACTGGGGCGGTCTTGTCGGACTTCGCCTTGTCACCGCATTCCCCGATCGCTTCCGTCGCATTGTTGTCTCGAATACCGGCCTTCCTACTGGCGACCGACAGCCCACGGAAGCATTCTTGAATTGGCAGAAGTTCAGCCAGACATCGCCCGAGTGGCACATCGGCCGCATGGTCGAGGCAGCATCGAACTCGAAGCCGCTGGGTGCCGAAATCGTTGCCGCCTACGACGCCCCCTTCCCTAGTGATGAATTCACTGCTGGTTCGCGCATCTTCCCGTCACTCGTTCCCACCGGCCCCGATGACCCCAGTGCCCAAGCAAACCGCGAAGCCTGGAAGGTTCTTGAAGCGTGGACCAAGCCACTGCTCACTGCATTTAGTGATGGAGATCCCGTCACTGCCGGTGGACACCGAATCTTCCAAAGAAGCGTCCCAGGAGCACAAAATCAGCCCCATACGACGATTATCGACGGTGGACACTTCGTTCAAGAAGACAAGGGACCAGAGCTCACGGCCATCATTAACGAGTTCATCGCCTCTACCCCGTACTAGCCCAACTAGCGTGGGAGCCATGTCTGAAACCCGCACTATTGCCCCCGCCGATGGAAAGCTCGGTGTTCTCACCGTTGGTCTTGGCGCAGTGGCATCCACCCTCATCGCTGGCGTTGAACTCGCAAAGCGTGGACAGGGCCAACCCATTGGCTCCATGACCCAGATGGGCACCATCCGTCTGGGCAAGCGCACCGAAAAGCGCACCCCTCTCGTCAAGGACTTCGTTCCCCTTGCTCGCCTCGAAGACATTGTCTGGGGCGCATGGGACGTGTTCCCCGACGATGCCTACGTCGCAGCATCACGCGCTGGCGTGCTCGAGCAGGGCAAGCACATCGAGGCAATCTCTGACGTACTTCGTGAGATCCGCCCCATGAAGGCAGCCTTCGAGCGCAAGTATGCGCGCAACCTTGATGGCGAGCACATCATGGCCACCACGAGCAAGCGCGCAATGTTGGATGGCATCCGCGCCGACATCAACCGCTTCCGTGATGAGAAGAAGGTCGACCGTGTCGTGATGATTTGGTGTGCGAGCACTGAGATCTTCATTGAGCCAGGCGCCGAGCACGAAACAGTCGAAGCATTCGAAAAAGCCATCGATGCCAACTCTGATGTCGTTGCTCCATCGATGCTCTATGCATACGCAGCAATTCTTGAAGGCGTGCCCTTTGCAAATGGCTCCCCCAACCTTGCAGTTGACATGCCGTTCCTTCGCGACATGGCCACTGAAAAGGGTGTTGCAATCTCCGGTAAGGACTTCAAAACAGGCCAGACCCTGATGAAGACAGTTCTTGCACCAATGTTGAAGGCTCGTCAGTTGGGTCTTGCTGGTTGGTACTCCACCAACATCTTGGGTAACCGCGACGGTGAAGTTCTTGACGCTCCTGAAAACTTCAAGACAAAAGAAGAGTCAAAGCTTGGCGTTCTCGAAGACATTCTTGACCCCGCCAACAACCCAGACCTCTACGGCAATGTCTTCCACAAGGTGAGCATCAACTACTACCCACCACGTGGCGACAACAAAGAAGGTTGGGACAACATCGACATCTTTGGCTGGATGGGTTACCCCATGCAGATCAAGGTCGACTTCCTCTGCCGAGACAGCATCCTTGCTGCGCCTCTTGCGCTTGACCTCATTCTCTACTCCGACCTTGCACAACGTGCGGGACTCGGCGGCATCCAGGAATGGTTGTCGTTCTATTACAAGAGCCCTCAGGTTGCACCTGGTCTTCATGCAGAACACGACTTGTTCGTTCAGCTCGAGAAGTTGCACAACACGCTTCGTTGGATCATGAACGAAGACCAGATCACGCATCTTGGTCGCGAGTACTACGACGACCCAGCCTGATTCAGCCATGAATCGCGTTGCGCTTCGCAGTCTCGCTTTTGACTGGGTGTGCGTGTTGGCCATGGCCATCATCGGCACCAATAATCACGAAACAGATAACGGAATCTCCGGCGTTCTGTTTGTTGCTGCACCTTTTCTCATCGCCACGACACTCTCGCGAGTGTTGATGCGTGCGACAAAGAAAGACGAAACAACAGTCGCCGATGGTGTCACAGTTGTTCTGTTTACTGTTGCAATCGGCATGATCTTGCGACGCTTCGCATTTGATCGCGGAACGGCAACTGCGTTTGTGATTGTTGCAACTGTTTTCTTGGGAATAACGATGCTCGGTTGGCGTGGCCTGATGGCTCGCCGTTCAACAACGAAGTAAATCACTTCGCTGCCGTCAGGCAGCCATCGCCATCAGGTCACAGACTTGTATGCGTTATCCAGCGAATAACGGCAAGAAGGTGTGTACGTCCTTGCACTGAGCCAATGCTTTTGTGAACGTCGACATGTGCGCTGTCATGTTGGTGATTCCCTCAGCCGGGAACTCCACAACAAGACGCACCTCGCCATCGCGTAATGACACACGAGCACCCACCAATGCGTCATTGAGCTTGTTGATTTGGCCATAGACCCCCAGAGATTCTGGAACATCGTCCGACAAGATTGCCGTGAGACGCACAGTCACCGACAAATCATCTAACTCATGCAGTGAGACGTAGCACAGGTCGCTCTGATTGAGAGTGAAAGTCATAAACGACGGAATCTGCTGTGACTTCCAGTTGTCTACGTCAACGCCGACGTTCTTGAGTTCGCGCACCACTTTGTGGTTCCAACGTGCCAAATACTCAGCATCCAACAAGATACGAATGCCCCAATCGTCGCCGACGAAGTACGCGTATTCTGCATTTTCTCCATCGATGAAAATGTGAGCGTCACCATCGCGATCTTTGGTGAGTAACACCGCAGCCATTTGGTACGGATAAAACGTGGCAGTAATTGCTCCCACTGTGTTTGCAGGTACTGAACCCGTAAAGCGATACGAATCTTGACGACGCCAATCCATTGTCCACGCCAAGGTGTCCTTGTCCAGTGCCATCGCCACAAACGGCATCACGTCATTGGGTGGCCAATCGACTCCACTAGGAAACTTGAACAGAAACTTTGCAAATTGAACGATGTCGAGCATCCCGACCGTTGCAATTGCAGGACCGTTGTGTTTGCGGTCGGGGTTTCCGAGATATGGGAGATCTTGCCGCTTGAACTCCACGTTCTGTGGATGATCAATGGAGAGATACGAACCATTGTCCGAGCGCGCCACGATGGTGCCTTCGACCTCATTGCAGAACAAGTCGATTCCATCTCCTCCTGCAATCATCTCCATGAGCTGCTCAATGAAAAGCTCCGGAATCGGAAGTGCAAACGTGGGATCAGTTGATTCGCCATCAGCTGTCACCCAGGAAAGAATCGAGCGATCGCGGATAATCCACAAGCGCTTTCCGTTCTCTCCCTTTGTCACCCACACCACATGGTTGGGACGCATCTTCTGATTGATCGCGCTGAGAGTGAGATGCACTTCCAAGATTTCACGCAGTGAAATACGGATGCGCCAGTCGGAACAATTTGCTTCAAAATCCGGGACCATTACTTGCGCACCACACGAACATGAGTAGACGGTACGAAACGCAATGACGCTGCATCGCCAACAATGCTCGGCCCGAGGTCGGGCTGATACTGGCTCGATGATGGAGCTGCGACATCAATGTCATCAAGGATGCGGTAGACGTCGAGGAAACGATTGGACAACTTCATTCCAGACTTGATGGAGACCTGCTCGAAGCCGATCACGAACTCGCCTAACTCTGTGCGAGCCAAATACGCCCAGTTACCGGTCTCGTTCTCAGGACAAGCACCGAGCACATCAATCATGTGACGGTTCAGATCGCGGATCTTTGGTTCGAGGTCGAGAACTACTTTCTCGATTTCCTCGATGCTCTGAGAAGGGTCGAACGGTTCGAAACCGTCGCCAAATGGGGAAGATGAATGGGACATGCAGATGCTCCTTGTGTAGGGAAATCGGTTTATTGGATGAAGAAAGTCCGAAAACTGAATCTCGGATAAGTCAGGCCGAGGCTTAGTTTTTGGACATTCGTCTGCACCGATCTATTGACATCTGCTCTCCTTTCAGGACGGTCGTATTTGGGGGGACTTAACTATAACAGGTGATTAGAGACTCATTGACCTTATTAAGGAAAGGTCAGCCAAAATACCTGAAGACTTTTTCTCTAGACGATTGCTAGAGGAAAACACCGACAACCTCCGCAACAACTTTTGATTTCATCACCAGGTCGATGACAGCTTCCGGTGTGAGCTGCATCTCTTCCGCAACAACGTCACGAATTGCAACAAGGTCAGTTTCATGACGAACCAACTTCACGTTTGTCCATTGGTTGTTCCAACCATTGATCTCTGATGCAATCTCCAAGTTCCACGGGGAGCCTGGAAGAACAACTGTGGACAAACGGAAGTAATCCTGCTGCCCATCGAGGCCCTTCACGATCTCCACCGCAACATCGGAACCCTCGAAATGACAATTCACGGTCGGGCTCCAGCCGATGCGCTCGTCTTTGTCCACATCGATCTCGTTTTCAGACAGGGTATGCACCAACGCACTGCGATATTGATGCACGGTTTCATTACCTAATTCGATGCGGATGCCCCAGGAAATGCCATCGAGAAAGGCAATGTTCGGAGTCTCTTCAGAGAAACACAACTTCACTGATTCATTCCCATAGGTGTCTGAAAAAAGAAGTTCACGCGGCAACGCGCTGGGGTATGAAGAGAAGGTTCTCGGAGTTGCACCTTCTGCAGTGATCGAGACCGAGATTGTGGGACCCCCAAAGCTTGTCCAATCGCGCTGTGCAATCAATAATCCGTTTGAAAAGGAAAAGTCAACGAATGGAAGAGGCTCTTCCTGGTGGTCAAAATCAATTGTCACGGGAAACATCAGATGGGCATGACCCAACTGTTGAAGTTCGGCGACATCAACCGTGATGTAGGAAATTGCCGCAAATGAAAGATCGATTGGGGCGATGTCTTGCTCTGGCAGATCTAATTCAACATTGAGCAAACCATTAACAAGTTCGATTCTCCCCTTCTTGAAATCAACGCGGACAATTGTGGGGAAAACATCGGGGAAGACATTGGTTGCGAACTCCAACACGTTGATGGGAAGAGTGAGATACCCCTCTACTGGGCCACCATCTCGATCGAATTCACGAAACCCTGTGATGTTCTGCTCACGCATCACCCACCGACGAGTTGTTTCACCGAACTGCAACTGGAATCGAAATCCCATCCATGGGTCTGGTGCATAGCGAACCGCCAACTCCAAAATGCTCTTTGCCTCCTCATGGGACATCTCGAAAGTGAACTTCTCTGGAAGCCCAGCGGGATTATTGACAGCAGTAATGGAGGAAGGATCAGACATTGGATTCGCATCTTGACAAAGGGGTGCAACAGGGTTTGAAACCCCTACCTGGCTTGGATTCCGCCGTTCTAGAAGCGTCGGCGGTCGACCACAATCTTGACGATTCCGAGGATGACCGATGAAAGTGTTTATGCGGTGGGGTTTGTGATGGCACCCTTATCGGCACCTTGCACAAGCATCGCGAACTTTGCCAACACGCCTGTGGTGTAACGCGGTGGGTTTGGCTTCCAACCAACCTTGCGCTTTTCCAACTCAGCAGCATCAACAAGAAGGTCGAGAGACTTCGTGGGCACATCAATACGGATGATGTCGCCTTCATTCACAAAAGCAATCGGTCCACCGTCAACAGCTTCTGGAGCAACGTGACCGATGCAGAAGCCCCACGTACCGCCCGAGAATCGACCGTCTGTGATGAGAGCAACTGTGGCACCTAACCCTGCACCCTTCAATGCGGCAGTGACTGCCAACATCTCACGCATGCCAGGACCGCCCTTCGGGCCTTCATAGCGAATCACAATCACATCACCGTGCTTGATTTCTCCGGTCATGATTGCGTCCATTGCGCCATCTTCACCATCAAAGACTCGTGCAGGACCTTCGAACTGCATCTGATCTTTTGTCAGACCAGCAACCTTGACAACACTTCCGTTTGGCGCAAGTGAACCAGTGAGGATGTTGATGCCACCTTCGGTGTGAATCGGATTGCTGAGCGGATGCACCACATCACCGTCTGGCTGCGGTGGATTGATGTCAGCCAAGTTTTCAGCCATGGTCTTGCCGGTGCATGTCATGACGTCGCCGTGCAAGAGACCAGCATCAAGAAGGTGCTTCAACACAACAGGAACTCCACCGATTCGGTGAATATCTGTCATGTGGTACTTGCCGCCTGGCTTTGTGTCTGCAATGTGCGGCACTTTGTCAGCGATGCGGTTGAAGTCTTCCAACTCCAAATCGACACCTGCTTCATGCGCAATCGCCAGCAAGTGGAGCACTGCGTTTGTGCTTCCGCCGAGTGCACTCAAGATTGCAATCGCGTTCTCAAATGCCTTCTTCGTCATAATGTCGCGCGGACGAATACCAAGGCGCAACAAGTTGACAACAGCCGCACCAGCGCGACGCGCATCATCTTCACGTGATTTATCAACTGCAGGTGCAGAAGCCGAACCAGGAAGACTCATACCGAGTGCTTCAGCGATTGATGACATCGTGTTCGCTGTGAACATGCCGCCACATGCACCTTCGCCAGGGCATGCAGACTTTTCAATCTCCGTCAGCTCTTCTTGAGTCATTGTTCCAGCAGCAACTGCGCCAATTGCCTCAAAGACTGTGGTGATGTCAATGTTTGCCCCATCGTGATGACCAGGCATCGTTGATCCGTTATACACAAAAACACTGGAGAGGTTGAGACGAGCAGCAGCCATCAACATGGCCGGAATGCTCTTGTCGCATCCTGCGAATCCGATGAAGCCGTCGAAGCGTTCGCCGTGAATCACTGTTTCAACGGAGTCAGTGATCACTTCGCGAGAAACAAGCGAAGCGCGCATTCCTTCGTGGCCCATGCTGATGCCGTCCGACACAGTGATGGTTCCGAATTCAAGCGCAATGCCACCGGCTGCGCGGACACCTTCCTTGGCTTTATCCGCAAGTCGACGCAACGTCATGTTGCACGGCGTCACTTCATTCCATGCGTTTGCCAAACCAATCTGCGGCTTTTGCCAGTCATCATCAGTGAGGCCCACTGCTCGCAGCATTGCTCGGGCTGCGGCCTTCTGGTTGCCGTCAGTGACGTCGCGACTGCGGGGTTTGACATCGATGGGGGTGCCGTCAGAAAAGGACATAAATGCAACGGTACTCCCGAGGTCAAGGCACCCATAGAGAATCAAGGGTTGTAAATGTTGTTAGGTCAGCCTATCATCTACTTTGTTAGGAGAACCTAACAGGGAGATACGCCATGAATTCACTTCAGAAAAAACTCGTAGCTGTTACCGCGCTTATTCTGACCATCTCTGCCTGCGGCAGTTCTGGCTCAAACTCAGACTCCACCACACCGACGGCCGATACTCGACTCACTGTGTACAGCGGTCGCAGCGAGGAACTAGTCAAAGATCTCTTCACTGCTTTCACCACCGAGACTGGAATCTCCGTCGATGCTCGCTACGGCGACAGTGGCGAGATGGCTGCACTACTTCTTACTGAAGGTTCCTCAAGTCCTGCTGATGTCTTCTTCTCCCAAGATGCAGGTGCCCTCGGCGCAGTAGAGAACCTATTTGCTGAGCTTCCAGAACAATCATTGTCGAATGTTGACTCGCAATACTCTGCTGCAAGCGGAAAGTGGGTTGGTGTTACCGGCCGTGTTCGCGTTGTCGTCTACAACCCATCACTCGCTCCCACCCCACCAACCACAATTGACGGACTTCTTGATCCACAGTGGTCAGGCAAAATTGGCTTTGCTCCAACGAATGCGTCATGGCAATCATTCGTCACTGCACTGCGAATTCTTCGCGGCGAGGAAGCAGCGGAGAAGTGGCTCACTGCATTCGCTAAGAACAAGCCAGTTGCATTTGAAAAGAACGGCGCAGTACGTGATGCAGTGAATACTGGTGAAGTCAGCCTCGGACTTGTGAACCACTACTACCTACTGGAAAAAATTGCTGCCGAAGGCGCTTCTGCTGTCACGGCCAAGAATCAGTTCATGGCAGCTGGCGACGTTGGTGGATTAGTGAATGTTGCAGGTGTAGGAATTCTCGCTTCAGCGAAGCACTCCGGTGCTGCCCAAAAGTTCATTGACTTCTTGCAGAGCGAAACAGCCGCTGAGTATTTCAGAACCAAAACGTGGGAATACATCTTGACCAAAGGCGCGACTCAAGCGGAAGGTATTCCTGCATTCGCAGATCTCAAGGCACCCTCCATTGATCTCTCTGACTTGAAGTCACTCGACGTGACACAAGAGTTACTGCAGAAGGTTGGCTTACTCACCAAGTGAGTGGCCCAAACGAACACGAAACATGCGACAGACGCGCGCCTCACTGATCCCTTTGGGTCTCGCGTTTGTTGCAGCTTTCATTTCGCTTGTTCCCCTCTGGTATCTCGTGACGCAATCTCTTTCAAAGGGCTTGCAACCATTTCTTGACGAGGTCTTCCAGGAGCGAACCCTCTCCCTGATTATTCGCAGCACGGTTCTCGTGTCAGCAGTGACATTGATGAGCGCAATCATCGGAACCTTCACAGCGTGGGTTGTGACGTTGTCGGGTGTCCGCGGACGACTAATACTCACAATCGTTTTCTCACTTCCACTCGCTATCCCCTCCTACCTGTCTGCCTTTGCATGGATCTCCTGGAAGCCCGGAATCTCTGGCTTCTTTGGCTCATTCATCGTTCTGACATTTGCTTGCTACCCGTATGTCATGCTCCCTGTCTCTGCAGCAATGAGCAGACTTGACCCCGTTCATGAAGACATTGCGCGCACCATGGGACGTTCTTCGTTTCAGATCTTTGGTGAAGTGGTATTGCCGCAGCTACGCCGCTCGATCACCTCGGGCTCACTCCTCGTCGCTCTCTATGCCTTTAGTGACTTCGGAGCTGTCGCCGCAATGCGTCACGAAGTTTTCACATGGGTGATTTATGGGGCATACCGTGCGGGCTTTAACCCAACGCGAGCAGCATCACTTTCCATCGTTTTGATCCTTGCGGCACTTGCATTGACATATGCCGAATCCATCTCACGCGGACGCGATGATTCTGCAAAGAAAGCGACAACGGCACGGCGACGTCGGCGGAATACTTCATGGCCTCTTGCACTGCTCACATCTGTAGGAACACTCGCCGTCGTCATTCCCGGAGTAATCATTCCCGTTACAAACATTGCTTCGTGGCTCGGACGTAGTTCTTCACGATCCATTGACTGGAGTTCAGTGTGGAGCGCAACAGGACAGTCGTTCCTCAACGGCAGTGTCACTGCAATTGTGACGTTGCTGTTGGCCATCCCTGTTGCATGGAGCGCAGTACGCCTCACAGGGAAACTCGCAGGCATCCCGGAACGACTGACGTACATCACTCATGCACTTCCCGGAATCGTTGTTGCGATCTCGGTTGTGTACGTGGGAATTCGAGTGGCACGACCCTGGTATCAGGAATTTCCACTTCTTATCTTTGGTCAAGTGATCATCTTCTTGCCTGTGATGGTTGCTTCCTTACGTGCCGCCTTTGAAAAGACTCCCGTTTCCCTTGAAGAAGTCGCACACAGTTTGGGAGTGGGAAGAATCTCTACATTGCTTCGCGTGGCGCTTCCCATTGCGCTTCCAGGAATCCTCGCTGGTTCTGCTCTCTCCATGCTTGCCGCAGTGAAGGAACTGCCGGTCACGCTCCTGTTGCGCCCCACCGGAATGGACACGCTCTCCACCAAGATCTGGGACTTCAGCACCATCTCTGATTACGCAGCTGTAGGCCCGTATGCGATCGCCATCCTCCTCCTTGCAGCACTTCCTACTGCACTTCTTGGCACACTGTCAGTTATGAAAGATGCGTCTTCATGAGTTCGTCTCCCGCTCTTGAATTGAACAACGTCTCCCATAGTTTTGGAGACACACGGGTGTTGCACGACATCAATCTTCATGTGCAGCACGGAAGCATCACAGCATTACTTGGTCCATCGGGCGAAGGAAAGACCACGCTTCTTCGCATCATCGCGGGGCTTGAGCGCCCACAACATGGTTCTGTTCTTATCAATGGCCTTGTCGTTGCCGATGACAACACATGGATCCCAGCACATGAGCGTGGCGTTGCACTTGTTCCGCAAGAAGGCGCGCTCTTCCCTCATCTCACAGTTGCAGAGAATGTTGCATTCGGGCTGAAGAAGCGACGTTCTGCTGCCGTAAAAGCTCGCGTCGCAGAAATGCTTGAACTTGTCGGACTTCCGCAATCTGGAAACGTACGACCATCTGAATTGTCGGGCGGCATGCAACAACGCGTCGCGCTTGCACGAGCACTTGCAACACAACCAACTCTCGTTCTTCTTGACGAACCGTTCTCTGCGCTTGACGCAGGTCTTCGTGAATCATTACGAGATCAAGTCGTTGAGATTCTCCGCACAGCAGAAGCCACCGCCATCTGGGTCACACATGACCAAGATGAAGCACTCTCCACCGCCGATTCTGTTGCAGTGTTGCTGAATGGACGCGTCGCACAGAAAACTGACCCCGTCAGCGTGTATCGAACACCACAGTCTCCAGAAGTTGCTCATTTCATTGGCGAGACTGTTCCTTTCGAAGGAACTGTTCTAGAAACTGGCGATTCCGTTGACACCAGGTTTGGCACCATCGGTCTATTGCAACCGCATCAACCTGGGCCAGCAACTGTTCTCATCCGACCGGAACAGTTTGAGATAGTCGCTCCGGAACATTCGGATGCAGCCGTTGTTGGCAATGTCATCGCGACTCGTTACTTCGGCCACGACGGCACTGTCGAGGTTCAGTTGCCAGATGGTGTGATGGCAACAGTTCGATTGCATGCACGACTTCTTCCCGATGTGGGGTCTTCCGTTGGGGTCATCGTGAACGGACGCGTGCTGGCTTTCCAGCCGTTGTCGTCCTAGCGGCGTTCTTTGGATCCGCCGAAACCAAAGAGATTGCTCGCCACTTTGCGCATCTGAATCTCTTCAGAGCCTTCCGTAATGCGGTAACGACGGTGATGTCGATAGATGTGCTCAAAAGGCATATGGCGGCTGTATCCCACGCCACCGCATGTTTGCATCGCGCGGTCAGCTGCGTCACATGCAAGACGATTAGCGCGATAGTTACACATGGCAACGAGATGCGTCACCTCCATGTGATGTTTGTGGTCAAGCATCCATGCGGTGTATCGAATCATCTGTCGCAACATTGCGGCTTCTGTATGTAGTTCGACCAACGGAAACTGAATCCCCTGATTCGTACTGAGTTTTTTGCCCCATGTGATTCGCTCATTCGAATACCGCACTGCTTCATCAATGCAATACTGCGCTGCGCCTAATGAACTCGCCGCTTGTCGAATGCGGTTCTCATGAACGAAATGTTGCGCAAGGGCGAGACCTTCTTCAAGTGGTCCGAACACTGCATCTGCGCCAACACGAACATCAGTCAGGCTCACCTCTGCGTGGTCTGTGGGCATGTTGAATGTCCACCAGAAGAACTCCACTTTGAAGCCTGGTGCATCGGTGGGCACTAGAAATGCAGTGATGCCCTTTGCGTCGCCTTTGTTTCCGCTAGTACGAGCAAAGATGATGTCGTGCGTGGCATGGTGCAAACCACTATTCCAACGCTTCATGCCGTTGATGACCCATTCATCGCCATCGCGATAGGCAGTTGTTTCTAAATATGTCGCGTCACTGCCGTGATCAGGCTCTGTCAGACCAAACGCGAGGCGTTTTGTTCCATTGAGGAAACCAGGCATCCAGTTCTTCTTTTGCTCTTCGGTACCGAAGTCGCGCATCATCAACACTGTTGGGAAGTTGCCGACAATGCTGCTTTCATTCTGCAGATCGTTATGCAGACCAAGACCCTTGGCCGCAAGATGTTCACGTATGACAGCCATCGTGAGGTTGCTCGCACTCTTGCCACCAAACTCTTCCGGCAATGCGAGACGCAACCATCCGGCTTTGTCGGCACGCTGGCGCATCTCACGTAGTAACGCTTCCCAATCAGCCGTGGGGACACCGTCGTTCTCAAAGTCAGTACGCGACCATTCACGCCGATGGTCAAAGAATCGTTCGTTGTCGTCCTGAGCCTGCAACGGTTTGATTTCTGCGTCGATGAACGCATCAATCTTGTTGAGGGTGTCCTGAATCTCTTGCGGTACGGCGAAGTCCATACGCGAACAGTACGCCGATTATGAAGAACCCCAATTACTGAGTGTGTCTACCCGCGTCGGGATTGCATGATGGCAGACACGACTTTCCCGTCTGCCTTGCCCTTGCTGGCCTTCATAATGCGGCCAACGATGGCGCCGGCAGCTTTTTCTTCCCCAGCGCAGTACTTCGCCCATGCATCAGGGTCTGCAGCAATGGCTTCATCGACCATGACTTCAACAGCAGATGTATCCATCGCTTCAAAGCCCTTTGAAGCTGCAATCGCCGCGGCATCGCCACCACCATTGGCAACGATTTCTGCGAGCACTGTCTTTGCCTGAGTTGCCGACAATTTGTTGTCGCGCTCGAGAATTGTGAGAGCTGCAATATCTGCCGCTGGAACAGCCGGCGATGCACCTGCTTCAGCGAATGCCTGCGTGACATAGATAAGAGCCTTCACAGGGTCACCACCTGCATCAATAACTGCCTTGACGTACTCATGCTGACCACGCTCAACAGCAACAACAACTGCTTCACTGCG
>Ga0208481_1000405_pt1 | contig 13154 bp, 9 predicted proteins | sample LakMenEpi02Jun10_FD_150662 | JGI IMG/M metagenome (GOLD analysis project Ga0208481, IMG submission 150662) | Freshwater microbial communities from Lake Mendota, WI - 02JUN2010 deep hole epilimnion (SPAdes) | ecosystem: Environmental > Aquatic > Freshwater > Lake > Epilimnion/Euphotic zone ... | reverse complement strand
TCACACGCCACCGGGCCGACCGGAAATCTCGTTCGCCCGTAACCGCATGACCCCCCAGCGCGATCCGCGCGTTGCGGCTCTCCTCCCCGAGGCGCAGGCGACCATTGATCGTGTTGCGCGCAGCTTCGCCCTTGCGGCGCGCTTCCTGCCGCGCGAGGTTCGCGACGACATCAACCTGCTCTACTTGGCGCTCCGCCGACTTGATGATCTGGTTGACCTTGAGGCGCCGAGCGGTTCGGCGCAACGTGCCGACGCCCAGCAGCGTCTCGCGGCAATTCGCAGCTGGATCAACACAGGAGCAATCGACCAGGCTGGCGGCGATGAGTTGGCGATCTTCGTTGATCTGCAGCGACGTACCCCATCGCTCCCAATCGATGCGATCGGCGCCTTCCTCGACGGCATGGAGGGTGACCTCGCCGGGCCGAGCATCGAGAGTGATGCCGATCTTGATCTCTACTGCTATCAGGTGGCGGGCACCGTCGGTCGACTCATGGCGGCGCTCCTCGGGGTGCGCGCGAGCGACGCAGCAGTGGCAGATCGCGCTGCCCGCGCCCTTGGGGCGGCGATGCAGCGTACGAACATCTTGCGCGACATCGATGAGGATCTCGCGAACGGGCGGGTCTACCTTCCCGCCACATCGCTGCGACGAGTTGGTCTTGACCCTGCAGCCGTGAGTGGCCCAACGTCGCTTCGCGACGGTGATCGACGCGCTCTCTATGCGGCGGAGATCGCTCGCGCCGATGCCGAGTACGAGGTTGGTGCTGCTGGGATCCGCCACCTACAGAACGGCGGTCGCTCCATTCGCGTGGCGGCGAACCTGTATCGCGAGATCTTGCGGCAGATTGAGCGCGATGGCTTCGGCGTGCGACGGCCGCACCGACCGGTGGTGGGGCGAGTGCGCAAGGCGGCTGCGCTCTTGCGCGCGATGGGGGCGGCGTAAGGGGTCTCGTTACCTCAGTGCGCGCGAGCGTAGCGCGCGAGGAGTGAGAGCGAAACCACGACGATCGCGGTGCCGAGGAGCTGTATCGGCGTGGTCACATCGTTGAGGAAGATCACACCACCAATCAGCGCCACCACGGGTACGAGCGTTCCAAATTGGCTCACCGTTGTGGTTGGAATCCTGCGCGTTGCCTCGAGGTACAAGATGAATGGGGCTGCCCCGCCGAAGATACCGGTGGCGATCGTTACCGCCCACTGAATGTCGTTTGCAGGGAGCTGCGGATCGCCGCTGAGGATCACCACTCGAATGAACCAGACGATCGCCGAGGCGACGGTGGCGACCAAGAGTTGGAGCGCGACGAGCGGGAGTACGGGGACGGTGCGCACGAGCTTTGATGACATGAGGCCATACGTCGCTGCACAAACCAGACCGCAGAGGGCAAAGATGATTCCGAACGGGTGGAGCGTGCCGTCAAATCCAGCGCCGCCAACAACGAGCGCCACACCACCAATCGAGACCGCCATGAGAATGGCAGCGGGTCGGCTCACCTTCTCACCGAGGTACGGCGCAGCGAGGAGGCCGATCAGGACTGGGTTGAGCGATGAGACCAAGGCGACAAAGGCACCGCTCGAGAAGATGATGCCGATATTGCCGAGCGTGTATGCCCCCCACGGCTCAATGAGCCCGGTGCGTGATGCGCGCAGCAGCCCAGGGAAGCGGAACGCCGCAAGTTCGCCGCGAAGCGCTGCAATCAGCACCAGTGCGAGGAAGCCAATGCCGAGCTCAACAACCAAGAAGGTGTCATTCCCGATCCCAGCTGACAACGCGTAATCCGACGTCGTCGATCCGAAGCCCCATGCGAGTGAGGCGCCGATCGCGGCGAGGATCCCAACCGTTCGCTGGGAGGTTCCGCGAGCGGCGCCCGCGGTCCCCCCAGCGTTACTCATGCCTTCGGCTTGACCCAGTTCGGCATCTCGGCCTCAAAGACCGGGAGTGGAATCTGGCCGTGCCCAATGGCGTGATCGTGGAACGACTTGATGTCGAACTTGTCGCCATCGCGCTTCTCGATTGCGGCGCGCGTGCGCTCAATGGCACGCTGCCCAACCTTGTAGCAGAGCGCCTGGGCTGGCCAGGCGATGTAGCGGTCGGTCTCGATCTCGGCGTCGGTTCGTGGCAGCCCAACGGACTCCATGAACGCCACACCCTTATCTCGGTCCCAGCCGAAGGCGTGGAGACCGGTGTCAACGACGAGGCGCGCCGCGCGGTGCGCCTGCCCCTGAAGCATGCCGAAGCGCTCCATCTCGTTGCGGTAGAGGCCGAGCTCGTCGGCAAGTCGCTCCGAGTAGAGGCCCCAACCCTCAACGTAGGCGTTCCCCGCAAGGTGCGAGGCGTGCTTGCGCAGGTCTGGCAAGAACTCCAGCTCCATCTCTAGCGCGATCTGGAAGTGGTGGCCCGGAATGGCCTCGTGATACGTGGTTGGCGCAAGGGCGTGCAAGAAGCGCGACGGCAGGTCGTAGCCGTTCACGTAGTACGTCCCTGGGCGCGAACCATCAGCCGCAGGGCTGAAGTAGTAGGCGGCGGGTGCGTCCTTCTCCTTGAAGTCTTCGACCGCCTTCACATCGCAGCCAGCCTTCGGGAATCGCCCAAAGACCTTTCCGGCTTCGGCATAACCGCGCTCGATGTCTTCCTTGATGCGCACGATCAGCGCCTCTTTTGACGCGGCGACGTTCGTTGGATCGCTCTCGGCCGCATCGCGCAGCTTCTCAATGGAGCCACCGAAGCCAAGCTTTGTCGAGATGACCTTCATCTCCTCCTGGATATCGGCCCACTCCTGGAGACCAATCTCATGCAGCTCCTTCGGATCCAGTTCTAGTCCGGTCCAGCTGCGAATCGCCACCTTGTAGAGCTCGGCACCATTTGGTGCGGAGCAGAGGCCCGGCACTTCGCGCGCCTTGGTGCGGTAGCTGCCGCTGACCGCCTCGTAGTAGCGCTTGATCTGCGGGTCAACATACTCCGCAACGATCTTGACCAGTTCCGCCCGCTCGGCATCGCCCGCAACGTTGGCGGCGGTGACGATAGGTGACTGGTCCGCCGGGATCGCCATCAGGCCATCGAGCTGAGCGATGAGTCGCTCCGTTGAAATCTTCGAGGCCACGAGGCCGCGCTTCTCCGCCTCATGTACGTCCGCGATCACCCCGTCCATGTACTTCGGGAAGGCCTTGAGTCGGCTCACCAGCTTGGCAAACTTCTCCGGAGTCGTTGCATCCTGGAAGGTCACGATCTGCGGCAGAAGTGTCTGCACTCCATCCATGTGGTCGACCGAGGAGAGGAGACCCATGCGGTGGTCGTCCTTCTCAATGGCGATTGAGCCACCGACGGCGATCAGGTCGCGCGTGATCTTCCACTCAATGTCGAGCCCCTCGTCGCCAATGGCCTTCGCCGCCTTCGAATACTTCTCCCACATGGCGCGGTCGCGCAAGCGCGCAGCCTCAGAGGTGTCGTCGAGTGCGCCGTCGTTCACCTCAATGCCGAGGAAGGTCCCCCAGATTGGAGAGTGCGAGAGCATCTCCTGCCAGAGGTCATCGGCGAGGGTCTTCACGGCCTGGTCGTTCGCGGATAGTGGCTTCGACACGATCTGGGCTCCTCCCCGGGGTTCCGGGACTCCTGCGCTCAAGGGGTGAGCGCTTTCCGCTCAGGATACGGCTTGTGCCCCTTCTCGGGGGTGGCGGGGGCGCAGGGCGAGGTGCAGGAGGAGCCCGAGTGGCCCGAACATGAGGGCGAGCGTGAGCGCCGCAATGCGCAGCGGCGCGCCGACGCCTCGGCTGAGGCCATCGAGCCAAATGAATCGCCCCGCGATGAGGTCAAAGGCGAGCACGTGCAGCCACACAGCAAGGCTCCCCTCTGGGGTCGCGAGTGAGGCGGAGATTGCACTCAGCGTTGGGTTCAGCAGGGTCTCAAGAATCGCACCGGCGCTGGGAATCACCAGGGCTGCATAGATGAGTCCAATAGCAACGACGGGCCACGGGGTCATCATGGTGCGCCGAGTGACCTCTGCGTTCGGACGTACGGCCATCAGGAACCAGAACGGCCCAACGCCGACCGTTGCAACGAGGAAGAGTGCGCTAAGCACATCAGCTGAGAGGTTCATGATCCACTCCTTCTGGCGTTTCGCCACGTTCTACGCCCCAGCCCATCGAGCCGAGGTCGAGTTGTGCCGCATCTCGGGCGGGCGGCTCGGCGCCGAGGTGCCCTTCGAGATCGGTGAGTCGCGGCGCTGCCAGCCGGGAGAGTGCGGCGACGCGATCTGCAGCGAGGAGGTGCCAGTTCCCCGCCTCCCACGCCGCGCTCAGTCGCTCGTCGCGCGCGAGTCGAAGCTGCAACAGTGGCACCAGCGCGGGCGCTAGCACGAGCAGTCGCACCACTTCGCGATCACTCGCAATCAGCGCGTGCCGGTGCAAAAGGAGTTCGCCGATGGGGAGCGGACCGGTCACGACTTCACAGAACAGCACCGCACGTCCACGTCGATAGAGAACGGCATCAACCGCGTCGTAGGCAGCGCGATCGGAGCGAAGGCGCAGCGGTGGCGACGAGTCGATCGGATCAACGGTGGTGCGCGCGCCAAGGGTGCGCCCCGCAACGGCGGTGGATGCCAGCGCGGGCGCAACGGAAACGTGCAGGCCCATCCGTGGGCCCAGCTCCAAGAGCCCAGCAGCGATGGCGAGGCGCTCCTCTTCCAGAGCGGCCACCGTGCGGAGTGGGTGTCGCACCCCGTCAGCCACGCTGGTATATGCATCGAGCATCGCGCTGCGCAGCTCAGGGCTCATGCCGATCGGATCGGCATCGAGGGCCACGAGTGCCTCGTCTACCCCCTCCCCCGCCTCCAGGGCGCCAACAAGCGCGAATGCGGCGGCATCGGCGCGATCAGCGGCTGGGGTTGCCAGCCGTTCACGCTCGGCCCGACCCTCTACAAAGATGCGTCCCTCGGCGAGAGCGATAAGTTGATCGAACGATCCAGCGGGGCGGAGCTTCGCGTGGAGATCAGCAACGTCGCGCAACTCATCTGCAAATGCCGCCGCATCAAGGAGCTCCCCCGAGGCGTGGGCTGCGCGAGCGCGGGCGGCGGCATACGCCGGGAGGAGCTGCCGTGGCGTAACGGGCTCACCATGAGCCACCACCAGATCGCTCATCAGCGAAAGCTGGCTGCGTGGTTGCAGGCCAATCGCAGGTGGCTCACTCAGCCGCGCCGATACCGTGAGCCCAGGGGTGCGGTCGTCGTCGAAGCGACGGAGAACGCTCCCTGTTCCACCGGCAAGACTGATCGCAGTCAAGACGCCGGCCAGCTGTTCAGGGTGATCATCAAGGTCGATCACAACGAGAGGATCGTGGCGCATCAGCGGATTCATCGCAACGAGGAGGCGCGCCAGCGCGGAAGCGATGGTCACCGCATCGTTTGATTGCAGCGCAACAAGGAGTGGGTCGGCATCACTCTGTTCGCCTGACCATCGCGCGGCGATTGCACGATCACTGAGTTCGTCGGCACTGCCGCCCACGGTGACGCGCAGAAGTGCGACACGGATCGCCGGGGTGCGCGTGATGAGCGTTGCGAGCGAGGTGCGCGCGGCCACACCACCACGCACCACAACTGCGCCACCACCTGGGTAGGTGAGTGCCGAGAGATCACTACTCATGGTGAGCTGCGACGGAACAGGCTGCGCCGTTAGGTAGATCCGCCGCCGCGCATCGATGGCGTCAAGGAGTGCCTGCCACGGCGCAATCTCCCACCACGTTCGGCCGGCCCGCTGCGGTCGAGCCATCGCCGCCGCCGCTTCGGAGAGCGTGAGGCGCAACGCCCCTAACATCACGGCGCTCTCGCTCGAGCGCTCCAGTGCGCTGCTCAGCGCATCAAGGGAGCGCAGCTGTCGGGTGCTCCAGCGCGCGGCAGCCCCGTCTACCGCGCCAGCAAAGCGGGCATCGACTCGGGCACGAACCGCTGGCTCAAGGAGCCCAGCAGATGGAACCTCATTGGGGAGCATGGTCGCGGCATCACCACCGCGTCGCCCGAGTGCGCGGCAGGCGGCACAGGTGGCGCGGCGCGCCGTAGGCTGCCCGCGCTCCTGGTCGGCATCGAGTGCCTCCTCCCAGCGCCAGGCGGCAACGCGTACCGCCTGCCCACAGGCGGCACAGCTGCTCTGCCATCCGGCATCAAGCGCCTCTGATGCTGTGGCCAACAGCTCTGCTGCGGCCGCCTCATAGGCGCGCACTGTTGGTGGTCGAAGCTCGGCTGCAATCGTCCACTCATCCATCGCGTCGCGCGCATGCAGGGCGCTGCGGAGCTGACGATGCGCACTCGCCAAGGCCAAGGCACCAGAGCGCGCAGTGAGATCAACCGTCAGGTGATCCTGCGTTGTTGCGACGGGGCTCGTTGCGGATGGCGCGAGCGCGGCGGTGAGTCGGGCGGCGCTGCGATCCACGTGAACGCCCTCCGCCTACCTTCGACTAATCGTCGTTGTTGCTGCCAGCCTCTTCGCTCTCAGGAAGGAATGCGTCGTCAGAGGTCTTCTCTGGTGGCTCAACGCTTGGTCGCTCTGCGACTGGCGTCTCCTCTTCGTACGTATCCTCGTCATCGTCGGCGAAGCCCTCGTCATCGCGGAAGAACGAGCCCTTCGTATACGGTCGCTCATCGCTGGTGCGCGTGGCGGTTGGGAAGGAGACCTTGCCCACATTGCCAGCGCTCACATGCTCTTCGCGAATGATGATGCGAATGTCGCCACCACTGATCGAGGTGATCCCCGAGGTGTAGCTATTCCCATCGCCGATCAACTTAACGAGTCGTGCAGCGATGCGCGGCTCAACGCGACCGATCTCAATGCCGTTCGCCTTAGCGATCAGTCGATTGCCGAGAACGATTAGCTCAACCGAGTCGCCAGGGTTTACCTGGGCAAGGGTTCCCGCATCGGCTACATGGGTGAGTGCGGCGAACCCGGTGGTCCCCGCCTCTTGAATAAAGATGCCGGCGGGCGTCGTTGCGCCCTCGGTGCTGGCGGTGGTCTTCTTACCAACCTGCTTAATGAGGCCCTTCAGGCGCTCAAGGTTGCGCTCGGCAATGCGATTGAGTGGATCAAGGGCGAGGGTTGCCTGGTACTCCTTCTTAGAGCCGGCGAGGTCGCCCTGCTCCCAGAGGCACTTGGCGAGACGGTTCTGCGCTTCGATGCGCTCCTCCACCTTGATGGCGTCACCAAGGGCGAGAATCGCGTTGTTCGCCTCGCTCGCCTCCTGCCAACGACCGGCGGCTGCGGCCTTCAGCGCGATGTCGGCCTGCTCCTTGGCGGTGCGGCTCGGCTTCTGGGTGGTTGGGGTCTCGTTGGCGAGGGTCACGGGCGCCTCCTCAATTCAGTGCATGCGGGCTGATGCCCCCCGCTATGACGTTGGGGAAGGATAGCCGATCGTTAGCGACCGACCCCGATCCAGAGGAGGGCCACCCCTGTGGCGAGCGTGAGGGCGATGATTTCGAAGATGAGGCGTGGGTCGCGGCGCTCCCCCTCGGGGGTTGCCGCCCAAATCTCACGGGCATAGAAGAGGATAGCGAGACCCGCCGGGCCAGCGAGCCGTGCGACGCCGACCGAGGCGAAGAGGATGGAGGCGGCGCCGTTCAGCGCGGCAGCGCCGAGGGCATCCCGCACGATCGCGGAGGTTCGCTCGCGCCGAAGGCTCGACATTCCCGCGGCAAGAGCGGCGGCCACTACGGCGCTACCGATACCAACGGCCAAGACGGCGAGGGGTCCCACAGGATCTGGACGCGCCGACGGGGTGCCAGGGAGCGTGACGATCCCAGGCACGAGGGCGGAGATACCGATGGAGGCTGCAAAGAGGACCAGGGTAAAGACGGCCAAGCTGACCACTCGATCGCGATGCAGTGAGCCATTGCTGCTGCGGCGCAGGCGTAGCTGCCACTCGATAACGGCGCGAAGGATGCCGATCCCTGCGGTGATCGCAATCACGGCGCCGATCCCCGTTGGGACGAGGCGCACCACGCCGGCAATGGCGAGGGCGATGAGGCCACCGAGCACCACCTCCGTACCCATTGGTAGGTCGCGGACCTCGGCACGTCGGACGGCGTTCACTCCGACCGCACCGAGCAGCGCAGCACCAGCGCCGGCCAAGACGGTTCCTGGTCCGGTCGCGAAGTGGGCAACGCCTGCAGCGACGGCAACGGCGACGATCGTCTCGGCCCAGGGACGCGAAACCTCAACCTCGCCAATCTCTGCCGCCGTGTCGGTGAGGGCGGCAAGGCGTGCCGTGGCGAGGGAGCGGGCGTTACGACGAGTCGATGGTGATTGGCTCATGTGATCAGGGTAGCGCGAGGAGGGGCTCCCGCGTAGACTCCTCGTGACCGCAGGAGCCGGCGCACAGCATTGGAGGGCAGCATGCTCCACCTCTCACGACTTATTGGGCAACCCGTGCGTGACAGCAGCGCCGACACGATCGGCGTCATCGACGACCTCATTGCCGCCGTTGGAACGAGCCACCCCCCAATCACCGGGCTCGTCGTTCGAACAGGGCGCCGCCGCATCTATCTCGGCTGGAGCAGCGTGGAGCGTATGGATGCCGCAGGGGCCACAATTTTGGCGACGCGCGTCAACATCAGCCGCTTCCGCCGCCGCGACGACGAGATCCTCCTTAAGGGCGACCTCCTTGATAAGCAGATCGTTGATATCGACGGCCGCAAGGTCGTGCGCGCCAACGACGTGATCCTCGACTTTGTTGAGGGGGCGATGCGCCTGGTTGCCGTTGATGTTGGCACCGCCGGACTGCTGCGCCGACTCGGCCTCCCTGACACCTGGATCAATCGCCTCTCAGGCGAGCAGTCGCGCGTCGCCTCGTACATTGATTGGGAGGATGTTGACCCACTCGGATCCACCATTGCGAGCGTACGGCTGCGCGTTCCGCACGCCGGCCTCTCGGAACTGCACCCGGCCGACCTTGCGACCATTGTTGACCAGCTGACGCCGCGCGACCGCGCCGACATCTTCAGCACCCTTGATGAAGAGGTTGCCGCCGAGGCGCTCGAGGAGTTGGAGCCAGAGACACGCACCGACCTGCTCGAAGACTTGGAGCCAGAGCGCGCCGCTGACCTCTTGGAAGAGATGAGCCCCGATGAGGCGGCCGACGCTGTCGCCGAACTCTCACCACTGAGCCGTAAAGAGATCTTGCGCCTGATGACAAAAGAGGAGCGCGATGATGTGCAGGAGCTGCTCGCGCACCCAGAGAAGAGCGCCGGTGGTCTGATGACCACGGAGCATGTTGCGTTGCGTCCGCAGGCTACCGTGGCGGAAGCGCTCTCCGCAATCCGCCGTCACGAGCCCGATGCCGAAGTTGCCTTCGCCGTGTATGTCGTCGACGGCAAGCGACGGCTCTTGGGTGAGGTGACGCTGCGCGACCTGGTGCTTGCCGCACCGAACACCACGGTCGGTGAACTCATGGAAGACGATCCGGTTGCCGTTGAGCTGTTGGCACACTCCGATGAGGTTGCCCGCGTCGTTACGCGCTACGGCCTTGTCGCCGTTCCAGTCGTTGATGCCAACCATCGACTCATGGGGGTGATCACCGTGAGTGACGCGCTCTGGGATGTGCTCCCTGAAGAGTGGCGCCGCGAGATGCCACGCCGCCTCCATGCCGACAGCCTCGCCGCAGCCGGACCACAAGAGGTACCCGCACGCACCACAGCAAAGCGTGGCGCAAAGGCGCCAGCGAAGCCACGCAAGACGCAGGCGCGAAAGAAGAGCTCGGTGAAGCGTGGCTAGCCTCGGCCTGCGCGATCTCTTTCGCCGTCGCCGCGGACCACTCGCCTTCTTGGCGGTCGTTGGGCCTGGCCTTATCGCGGGCGTTGCGGGAAACGATGCGGGCGGTATCACCACCTACGCCACCCTCGGCTCGCAGACCGGACTGCGCTTCCTCTGGATTCTGCCGCTCACGGCGCTGCTCCTTGCGCTGGTGCAAGAGTCGGTGGCGCGGCTCGGCGTGGTTACCGGCCAGGGGCTCTCTGACCTGATCCGCGAGCGCTTCGGCGTGCGCTGGGCACTCTTCGCCATGGTCGTCTTGCTGCTTGCAAACCTCGCCAACACCGTGGCAAACGTTGCGGGCGCCGCATCCGCCATGGCGATCTTCAACGTGCCCATCCTGCTTACGGCACCCTTCTCCGCCCTGATCGTTTGGCTGCTCGTGGTCTACGGCAGTTACCGCAGCGTGGAGCGAATCTTCTTGGCGCTCACCGCTGTCTTCTTGGCCTACATCGCCGCTGCACTCTTGGCGAATCCAAACTGGGCGGCGGTTGCCTCTTCACTCACGACGCCAAGCCTTGCCGGCGTTTCGGGGGCGGAGATGCTCCTGCTGGTGGCGGTCGTCGGAACAACCGTGACGCCGTATATGCAGTTCTACCTGCAGTCTGCGGTCGCCGAGAAAGGGATCGGTGTTGAGCGGCTCGGCGCCGCTCGCGCCGACGCGATCCTTGGCTCTATCTGGACGAACTTCATCGCCGCCTGTGTCGTGATTGCCACGGCGGTCGCCCTCGGTTCACTCGGCAAGCCGATCGGTTCCGCGGCAGAGGCGGCGGTCGCCCTCGAGCCGCTCGCTGGCGAGTTCTCGAAGATCCTCTTTGGTGCTGGACTCTTTGGCGCAAGCCTGCTGGCGATGGCGATCATGCCCCTCACCACCGCCTTCGCCCTCTCTGAAGCGTTCGGCTTTGAGTCGGGCGTCGACAAGCGCCTGAGCGAGGCGCCGATCTTCTACGGCATCTTCACCGCGATCTTGGCGATTGGCGCCATCGTGGTGATGCTCCCTGGGCTGAACCCGATCGGCGCAATCATCAGCAGCCAGTACCTTCAGGGGCTCTTCCTGCCGATCGTGCTCGCCTTCATTGTGAAGCTCACGAGCAGCAAGTCGCTCCTCGGCGAGCATGTCTCACCGCGCTGGTTGCGCCTCGCTGGCTGGAGCTCTGTGGCAATCCTCGCCGTCTTGAACGTGGGGATCGTTCTGGTGAATATTCTCGGCCTCGCCGCCTAGCGAGCAGCCCGCGCTACGGCGCGACTGGCGGCCCTTCGTTGAGGTGACCGGCAACGGGCCCGAAGTAGGGGGCAAGCCACGCCGTCGTGCACTTCATCGTGTTGTCAAAGTTTTTCAACGTAGCCTTTGTGGTCGACCCCTTCGCGGAGAAGCGCATGCCGCCACCGGCAATCGTGCACTTCTTGGCGCTGTAGGTGCCGCCGGACATGATGAGCGACTTCCAGCCGCCCGCCACATCGGGTCCGAGCAACAACGCTGGCTTCGCGAACTCGATCACATTAAAGATTGCCTCGACGTTTGCCGTCGTAATGGTGCCACGCACGAGCGGCGGACCCTTCTTGTACCAACGCAGATTCATCAGCGAGGCGAGTGTGGCAGCGCGGAATCGCCCCGCCTCAAGCACGCGCAAGGTGATCCCCGCCACTAAACGAGGGTGACGATTCGCCCGCTGTATCACCCCATCAAACTTTCTGGATCGACCAAAGCCCGACCAAAGATTAGATGGCACGCGGAACGAGCAGCTCTCGTTCGTTTTGGCAGTCAGCAGAGCGGTGATGTCACAAGAGCCCTCCACAAAATACGGACTTGTGGTGCGCACTGTCTTGGAGGTGTTCGGTTCTTTGCAGTTGGCGTAAAGCCAGCCGTAGTTTTTGCTTTTCGGCCACCAGTCATCGACAGGACCTGGTCGTAAGAAGAGCAGGTCACCATATTTTGCATTTGATGCGAGGTTTCGATCGAGGGAGCTTGAGCCGCTCCCTCGAATTTTGCGCAGGGTGTTGGTTCGGCAGGCGGCGAACCGGGTCTTATCGTCTAGCTGCACGATGGTGTCGGCAGGGACGCCCTCATCAAGGCGATCAAGAGTCGCCCCCATAATGTCAGCGGTGCCGAACGTCGTCAGGGTCCAGTCGTCGATCTCTATGCCGAGGCCAAACGCGATGTTCTCTGCAACGAGGTTACCCGCGACGACACTGCGCTCCCACGCAAGCATATTGCTCCAGGCAACCCTCTGACTTTTTGTCTTCATGTTGGTTCCAGCGTATTGCTGGGCGCGGACAAAGAGTGCGTTGACCGGCTCGTTGAAGGTTGCTGATCCAGCCCGCCCAAAGGATTTCGCAATCGAGCGCTTCAGTGGAAAGCCAACCAGATCACGCGGAATGCTGTAGGCAGCGGTCTGGCCGCTGAATGGATCAACCGTCAGCAGCATGATGACGTCGGTGCGCTCAGAACCAGCCTGGCTTTTGGGCGCCTTGTATGCCCTGTCATTTCTTGGGGACCAGGTCCACTCGGTGGTGTCGACTGTGCCTGTGGCGCAGCGCTCCGTCATAACCGTAATCCATTTCTTCTTCACCTTGACGCTTTTGGGGCAGCGCTTATCACTACCCAGGAAGAGCAGCGTGTAGCGCCCATCGGTTCCGAGAATGTTCGCCGGTGTCGCGGTTGCAGCGTTCGGGGGCGTGCTCGCCCAGATGACGGTGGCGGTGAAGATTGTCGCCAGTAGGGTGACGGCGAGCACGTACGGGCGGGCGGTGCGAATCACTACATCATCACCAGTCCGCCGTCGACGCCGAGCACCTGTCCGGTGACGTACGAGGCCTCACGCGATGCAAGGTAGATCACGGCGGCGGCGATCTCATTCGGCTCACCGAAGCGGCCGAGTGGGGTTGCGGTCTTCACGCCCTCTTTGATCGCCTCAGGAAGATCGGCGGTGAGCTCGGTGACGATGAAGCCCGGTGCCACCGCGTTCACGGTGATGCCGCGGCTCGCCACTTCGCGCGCCGTTGCCTTAGTGAGGCCGATCATGCCGGCCTTCGCCGAGCTGTAGTTCGCCTGACCGGCGTTCCCCGCCTGGCCCGAGACGCTGGTGATGTTGACGATGCGCCCGCTCTTGGCGCGCAGCATCTCTTTCACCGCGGCCTTCGTCATATAGAAAGCGCCAGAAAGATTCGTGTCGATGACCTCGCGCCACTGCTCTGGGGTCATGCGCAGAATGAGCGTGTCGCGGGTGATGCCCGCGTTGTTCACGAGCAGGTCGACCTTGCCGAACGACTCCATCGCCTTGGCGACAACGGTGACCGCCGCATCAGGATCGGCGGCATCGGCCTGCATGGCAATCGCCTTGCGGCCCTTGGCGATGATCTCGGCAACGACAGCATCG
>Ga0208481_1000404_pt1 | contig 13201 bp, 8 predicted proteins | sample LakMenEpi02Jun10_FD_150662 | JGI IMG/M metagenome (GOLD analysis project Ga0208481, IMG submission 150662) | Freshwater microbial communities from Lake Mendota, WI - 02JUN2010 deep hole epilimnion (SPAdes) | ecosystem: Environmental > Aquatic > Freshwater > Lake > Epilimnion/Euphotic zone ... | reverse complement strand
TGCTCCCTCTGCTCTTTGTAGAGCTTCCTGAGCTTGCTGTTGTGCCTCCTTGGCTTGCTGTTGTGCTTCCTGAGCTTGCTGTTGTGCTTCCTGAGCCAGTTCATGCTCCGTAGGTAACAGAACCCCATCCAAAGTTGCCCACCGACACCAAACAGTATCGGCATAGCCAAACACCCCCGACCACTGCACTAAGGCTAACCCTAACTGCTTACTAACCAGTCTATTTTGGTCATCGGGAATTATCGGTTCATAACCATCACTGCCCATACTAAACCCAGCAAAATCACTAGGGTTAAAGGGATCAAACCAGAAATACTCTGGTACTCGCAGCCGTTTTTGGTAAATTTCCTTTTTCTCTGTTTTATCCCGCGACGCGGTGCTTGAAGACAGTAACTCTACTACAACATCTGGACTTTTACCCTCTTCCCAAGTTACCCAGCATTTACGCTCACCTTTGGGAACATCTAACACGGCAAACATATCTGGACCGCGAAAATCATGATTTTTTAATTGATGGGGGCTAAAATAAACAAACATATTTCCGCCCACAAAGGCATTGCGATCGCGTAGCCAATATGACAAAGGATCAACTAGTAAATCCATTTGCATTTTATGGCGGTAAGTCTCCATGGGAATCCCATCATCGTAGAGTAATTCGTCTTGTGTCGGCGGCTTAACAAAATCTGGTGATAAACTATCTATCTGTGTATTTAGTTTAGACAATGTTGATTCAGTCATATATCCTGCGATAGCATTCCCATAGGGACTAATTTAACATTGGTGGCGGGGAGATAACTTCTCTAAGGTATTGCTTAGTTAAGCCATTCTCAACCAGCCAAATACATCATCAACAGTTAATTTTAACTCTACTCCCGCCAATACAGGCAGAATGTCAGTTTTTTCCATCAGTATTGGTTGGCGATCGCATAAAAATACTAGAATACTTAAATCATCAGGATCAAGAAACCATCCCAATTTACACCCATGCTCCATACAATACAAAATATTGCCAATCACTTTATTTGATTTCTGTTCAGGAGACAGAATCTCAACTACCCAATCGGGGGCTAGTTCAAATCTATCTGGGACTTCTCCACTACTAAGGAAAGGAATATGTTCCCATGTAAAAACTGCTATATCAGGAACAATTGAGCGATTACCAAAGCTACACCTAAGTTCAGGGAAAGCATAGGCAATTTTTTCAGATTCACTCACCAAATTAATTTCGCTGCTAAGTTTCCCTTGCAGTCGGCTGTGTCTTCCTTTCGGCATAGGTTTTTGAATAATTTCCCTACCCAAGAACTCCGATGCTGGCTTTGTTTCCGGTAGTATCAGAAACTCCTGCAATGTGAGAGATTTTATGGTACTAATGGTCATAAAGGATGATTATTGTAGCCCTTAGTCGACATCGTTTTGATAATTATACCATAATTTTAGACATAGCTTTCCCCTACTCCGGCCTCCCCAGTTACGAGCAGGTTGCGAGGGAGGAACTGAGATCAAAAGACCATCAAAGCTCAACTCCTAAAACACAGATAATTTAATTAATCTTGTCAGAGGTCAGTATAAGAAGTTACACTCGACCCCAAAACCCTTACCGCACACTAGCCTCCGCGTGCTGCTTATTCCGCTCTCCTTTGTCCCCGTAATAACCACTAGAATAGTAATATCCACCATAACCGCTTTCCTTGACAATACCATTCACCACCATGCCTAAAATAGGTAATTTAGCCTGAGTGAGTAATGACTTCGCCGCATTTACCGCTGAATACTCCACCTTTCCAGGACGGACAACCAGCAATAATCCATCTACATACTTACCAACAATCAGAGGATCAGTAACAGCCGTTAACGGGGGCGTGTCAATAATTACAAAGTCATAATCCTTACTAGCTTCTTCAACCAAGTCAGCCATGCACTGGGAATCCAACAGTGTCACCGGGTTAGGAGGAATTTTTCCTGCTGGTAACATCTTCACCAGGGGGGATACTTCCTGAACCGCATTTTTTAACTGCGTCTGACCGGCTAAGATATTGCTTAACCCCAGCAAATTGTGTATTTCCCAAACCCGGTGCTGACGAGGACGACGCATATCCGCATCCACTAACAATACTCGTTTTCCTACATAAGCTCCTGCTAGAGCTAAATTTGCTGCTACAAAAGACTTACCTTCTCCAGGGGTTGCACTAGTTACCAAAATTACCCGTAATTCCTTGTCAGAGACGGTGAACCCCAGGTTAGTCTGGAGCATTTCAAAAGACGTACTAACTGGTGAATAGGGGTCATCCAACAATGGTAACTCTTGCCGACCTTCCTGCGGATTTTTCGGATTCTTTTCCCCATGTTGAGGAATTGTCCCCAGTAAAGGAAAGCCCAACAGCCGATTGGCCTCTTCAATATTTTTGAGGGATTGATTCATGGATTCCAACAGTAGCGCCGTGCCCGCGCCTAAAAGCACCCCTAAAAATCCGCCTAGTGCTAAGTTGAGGGGAATCTTAGGAAAGACGGGAAGTTCAGGAACTAAAGCCTCGGAAATTACCCGGGAATTACCTACGTTCTGATTCTCTAATACTTGAACTAACTGGTACTGCTTCAGAAATTCTTGGTAGGTGATTTGTGCGACAGTTAACTGTCTCTGTAGCTGTAGCTGTTGTTGTTCCAGTCGAGGTAAGCTATCTAAACGTCTTCTGTTAAATATAAATACCCTTTGCAATTCCTCAACTTGTTTTGTTAATGCTAACCTTTCTACCTCCGATTTGACAAGGTCTTGAGTTAATGTTTGTTTCAGTTCTCCTATTTGCAAATTCTGTTGAGATAGGGACTCAAAATTACCAACGGTCTGGCCGACTCGTTCTTCTAGTAATTTTTTCAGAGATGCCTCTTTCATGACTAAATCCACAACTTTTGGATTATCATCAGTATATAGTGTTCGCGCTACTGCTAGTTCCGATTGCGTTTTTTGGTATTCTGTGAGAACCTGTTGTACACCACGGGATTGACTTAATGTACTCAAATCTACTGCCTGTTGTCTATCCAGTTTCATTTCATTCTGTAAGGCTACGGAACGAGTCAAGGCCGCCGCTAATTGCCCTTGGCTTTGGGTAATTGCTTCATTCAGCCTTCCTAGAGATTCCAGACCAGTTTTCGCTTCTACATCTAAAGCTACTACTCGGTTATTTTCTTTAAACCTCCGCAGGTTCATTTCTGCTTTGGTAACTCGGCTTTCAACCTCTGGTAATTGCTTGGATAAAAATTCTCGCGCTGATGTAGCTTCTCTACGGTTAGTGCGAACATTACTCTCTAAGTAATATTTCATCAAGGAATTCACCACATTTGCTGCTTCCTGGGGATTTGTGCTTTTATACGAAAGCTGCATTACATCTGTTCCTCGGACAGTCTTCAACTTCAGTTTTTTGAGAAAAACTTCCAAGGAAAGTTGTTTGCCTTGATCATCTGTCAACTTTAGTGTGGTAATAGTTTTTATAACGATAGGGTAAGAGCGGATGATCTCAGATTCCGTGTCTACTGGGTTGCTAAGGTTTGTCAGTGCACCCAATTCTCCCATCTGTTGGGATAGACCTGAGAGTGATGAAGCCCCACTTTTTTTAGTAAAAACCAATTTCCCTTCCGATTCATATACTGGTTTTGTCAAATAAGTGACCAGGGCTGTAGCTCCAAAGACGGAGGCAAAAACAATTGATGCTACCAGCCAACGTCTTTTGAATATCAGCCAGTATTGTTGGATATCAACAGAGGAATCTTGGGTTTCTTGGTTAATGGACATAAATTAATTTAATTTCAGAAAATACCCTAAGTATAGAAATTAGGCAGTGTAAAAATTATAGATCATTTGTCCGAACAAAAACTAGTCATCAGTGGTTTTTGGCATTTAATTTTTTCCCAAGCGAGAAAACTGGAGATGATATTATCTAGATTATTATACTTAGGTTGCCAATTCAATACCTGCTTAATTTTTTCTGTAGCAGCAGTCACACAGGCTGGATCTCCCGGACGACGCGGTACTTCGATGACTGGAAAATCTACCCCAGAAATCGCCTTAACCCTTTCTACAACTTGTCTGACACTATAACCTTGTCCATAACCACAGTTGAAAATTTGACTTTCTCCATCCTGTTCTAGATAGCGTAACCCATCAACATGGGCTGTGGCTAGGTCTTCGACATGGATATAATCTCGAATTCCTGTACCATCTGGGGTGGGAAAATCAGTGCCAAATATCTTAAATTCTGATTGGCGTTTCAGGGCAGTATTACAGGCATTGGCAATCAGATGAGTTGCATTCCTGGAGTTTTGTCCGATTCTACCACCGGGGTCTGCTCCCGCAACGTTGAAATAGCGGAGAATTACATATCGCAACTGAGATGCTATTCCATGATCTTGAATCATCCATTCACTCATTAGTTTAGAGCGCCCGTAGGGGTTAATCGGTAATGTGGGAGTAAACTCTGTGACAGGATTTTCTTCAGGTTCGCCGTAAACTGCGGCTGTACTAGAAAAGATCAATTTGTCAACACCCATGATACTACAGCACTGGAGTAAATTCAAAGTATTCCGGGTGTTATTGGTGTAGTAATCTAGGGGATGGGCAACGGATTCTGGTACAATTAGACTGGCGGCAAAGTGCAAGACTGCACTAAATTGATGTTTGGCAAAGACTTGGTAAAGGTGGTCTATATCTCCTAAGTCGCCAATAATTAGTTCACCATGCAGTACAGATTGAGGAACACCCGTAGAGCAATTGTCATATACAACTAGGTCATAACCAGCTTCACCCAGTTGACGCACGACATGAGAGCCAATATAGCCGGCACCTCCAGTTACCAAGATCTTTTGATTCATCTGCCTTTACCCAACAAAACAACTCTGATGGTTTTCAAGACTATCACCATATCCAAGAATAAAGAATAGTTCTTAATATAGTAAAGGTCGTAAGATAGCTTTTCATAAGCATCTTCCAGGGAAGCCCCGTAGGGATAAAGCACCTGGGCCCAACCAGTAATTCCTGGTTTGACTAAATAACGCATTTCATAATAAGGAATTGCTTCTTTGAGCTTAACATCAAACTCTGGCCTTTCTGGACGAGGTCCAATTAGGCTCATTTCTCCACGTAACACATTTATAATCTGTGGTAGTTCGTCAATTCGCAGAAGTCTAAGCCAATGTCCTACCTTGGTAATGCGTGGATCTCGTTGACTTGCCCATTGTGCTCCTCTTTTCTCAGCATCTTGATACATGGAACGAAACTTGTAAACCCGAAATGGTTTACCATATAATCCTGTTCTTAATTGGCTATAAAAAATTGGACCTGGGCTATCTAATCTAATTATGAATCCGACAATTACCATGAGTGGTGACAGTAGTAAGAGTAATAGCCCGGTTAATAAGATATCTGTACACCGTTTGATTTTGAGACTAGTACCACAAAAGACTAAGTTAAAACCATTGCTAAACGCAAACCACTCATCCTCAAGTAAAGATGACGGTAGTTTATACCATAAAGTTTCCCAAATGTCAGGCAACCGATAAATAGGTATGCCTTTTAGTCGCAGTTCCATCAGACTCTGTAGCTGTGCATCGGTGAGGCCTATTTTTGTCCCTACTACTACCCCTGACAAGGGTTGTTGACTCCAATAAGATAATTCGCTGAAGCAGCCTTCATGACTGAGTTGGGGCTCTATTTCTGCTAAGTCAGAAAACTGTTGAGGATTTTCAGTAAGAATCACTAATCGCCCTAATGGATTCCGCGTTAAGAACATTTGGGCAAATTTTATGGCATGATTACTAGAGCCTAGCATTAACCAACGACCTTGTTGGGACTTTGATCGCCACCAATTCAAGGACAATAGTCTTAATATAATTGCCCAGATTGTAAATATTCCTAAGTTAATTAGCAATATACTCCTCAGTCCTCCTGTATGCTGTTGCCAACTTCCTGATAAATAAATTATCAAGGAGGTGATGACAGTAACTACTAAACTGTTGAGGAGGATGCGAGCTGGAGCTTGTAAACCTGCAATTTCTTTTTCTGGATGGTATGTATCTAACAAATACATTCCAGTTAAAACCATTAATATAAATCCATACACAAATAAGTCAAATCCCGCCAATGGATGATCCAAAGTCAAGTAGGAACTAATTCCCAAACAGACAAATAGGCCAAAAACATCGCCCACAATCAGAAATAAAGGTATAAGGCGTGGAAGTTTTACTAACTGAATACCGCCTCTATGAGTCTCAAATCCTATCTCCAGCATAATTATTGTTTTTGATTTGCTTTTAGAAACATGAACTTGTAACAATCCTCTTCTGGTCTTTGCGCTGATGGTAAGCTAAGAACATTAAAGATTCTTCTTTAATAGATCTGAGATGCTGGTACACAATGGCGCACGCTAACCAATGATGAAAAACCCGTAAAAATACTGTTGCATGATTTTTTAATTTTAATTGTTAATTCTACCCTCTGATACCAGTGTATAATAAAGGAAACTGTATTGATCAGATCTTCGTGAATAAATACACTTTTCTAGATTACGGTATTTTGTGATGATTAGTGAGTGAATTTGATTAAATACATTTACCCAATATTAGGTGTTTAATCAGTGAACTTTTAAAATATCTAGTTTGAATCACCCTAATAATTCAGGTGGAATGCTATGTCTCTAATCATTTCGCGCTTTTTGGGGTTTTTCCCTATAGATGCTCTCAGTCTTCAGCGGTCAGCAATCAGGGGTAAAACCTTTTGGTATGAGCTTCTAGGATGAAAATTAGAATATTATGCCAGTGCATACCACTGTATTTACTTCAACTGTTGAGATATTAAATAGGTATATGGAAAAACAGAACTATGTAACGAAAAGTTAAAGTTCCCAAAATCTCTTTTCTATTCCGTGTTTCTTTGCCTTTAGGACAAATTTTGACGCTAACCTGTTGACTGTGCTCGATTCATACCTTCACCAAAACTCTGAAATCTTAATGATGTCGTGAGAATTGGATTGGGTTTCAAGCCTATTTTTGGAAAATACCTGATGTATTGCCCGACATTAAATATTTAATCACAGCCTATACTAAATTGTAAAGCCCCTAACCAAATGAAAAAATGTCGAACACCCTTAAACGTGCGTCTGATTCAGGAGGATACACCTACGGATACGCCACGCAACCTATCAGACAAGCTATAAAGGCTAGTTGCACACAAAGACATTTTATAGATAACAAGGCAGAAACTATGCTGAATATTCCCAAAAATCTCATCAATTTCACCCAAACTCCTCACAGTGGTTATCATTGGGATGGTGGTAGTCGCCGCTTTTTTGAAGGTTGGTATTACCGGGTCACACTGCCCGATATTGGGCAAACTATCGCTTTTATGTACTCTATCGAAGACCCTATGGGTAATCAGCCTTACAGCGGCGGAGCAGCCCAAATCCTGGGTATAAATGATGAATATCTTTGTCGTACTTTTCCCGATGTTAACAAATTTTGGGCGAGTCGAGATGTTTTAGGATTAGGACATTGGGGAAAAACTAACTTACAAGTTGCTCCTCTGTATCTTATCCGTGATGAATTTACACATTATATTCAGGAGGGTTATCAAGCTACAGCTATTTTAAATCAAGGGATAATTACTGATCCTGCTACTGGTAATTACTGTCGATGGGAGTACGAAATTCAACCTATATACGCATGGGGGAATCAAAATACTTTTCAGCAATCAACAGCAGGTTTGTTATCGTCTTTACAGATATTTGAACCAGGATGGCAAATTTTAATGGCTCATGGTTTAGCTAAAGGTTGGATAGACTGGCATGGTAAGATTTATGAGTTTACTAATGCACCTGCATACTCAGAAAAAAATTGGGGTGGTGCATTTCCCCAAAAATGGTTTTGGCTAAATTGCAATTCTTTTATTAATCAATCGGATTTAGCTTTAACGGCAGGTGGTGGCAAACGTGGTGTATTATGGTGGATGGAATCGGTGGCGATGATTGGTATTCACCACCAAGGTAAGTTTTATGAATTTGCTCCCTGGAATTCAGAGGTAAAATGGCAAATTCAGCCCTGGGGTAGATGGCAAATGCAAGCTAAAAACCTACATTATGAGGTTAAACTCACCGCAACTACCCATCTCCCAGGTACACCCCTCCGCGCACCAACAAGGAATGGATTGGCATTCTGTTGTCGAGATACTATGCAAGGTGAGCTAAACTTAGAATTGCGAGAACTTAAGGGCAGTAAATCTAAGGTGATTATCAATGCCAGTAGTAATCTGTGTGGCGTGGAAATTGGTGGTGATGATTGGGATCATGACTGGCACTCTCACTAAAAATACTGCTATTATGGTATTTAGTTAGGTCTTTGGGGTTGTAGCTCAGTTGGATAGAGCGAGCGCCTCCTAAGCGCTAGGCCGTGCGTTCGATCCGCACCAATCCCATTTGTATATGTATTAATAGATTCTGGGCGGGTTTCCCCGCCCCTAATGCTATAATTTGGCGTGAGCGGCCAAAATAATTCTTTCTGTTTCTTCCCAATTAATACATTTATCAGTTACGGAAACACCATATTGTAGGTCTTCACGATTTCCTGTAATCGGTTGACTACCTTCATACAAATTTGATTCTAGCATCATTCCTACAATGGAACTATTACCATCAACTATTTGCTGAATAATATTCTCAAAAACCATAGATTGTAATCTGTAATCTTTATTAGTATTACCATGACTACAATCAACAACTATTCTGGGTGATAGGTTGGCTGCTTTTAATTGTTCCTCTACTAATTTGATGTTTTCTGCATCAAAGTTAGGCTGAGTTCCACCCCGCAAAATTACATGACCATGGGCATTTCCCCGAGTTTGAAATACGCTTACTTGTCCTTTTTGATTAATCCCTAGAAAATTATGTGGTGTTTTTGCAGATTTGAGGGCATTTACAGCTACTTGAATATTCCCGTCTGTACCATTTTTAAATCCGACGGGCATAGATAGACCACTAGCCATTTCTCGGTGTGTTTGCGATTCAGTTGTTCTTGCCCCAATTGCTGACCAGGATACCAATTCGCTGATATATTGGGGTATAATGGGATCAAGTGCTTCTGTGGCGGTTGGTAATCCTAAATCTGCCAACTTTAATAATAAGTTTCTGGCAATTAATATCCCTTTTTCTACATTAAAGGAATCATCCATTTCTGGATCATTAATTAATCCTTTCCAACCTACAGTAGTTCTCGGTTTTTCAAAATAAACCCGCATAATTAACAGCAATTTATCTTGAACTTTTTCGGCTAAAGGTTGCAATTTTTCGGCATATTCTATAGCGGCTTTGGGATCATGAATGGAACAAGGACCCACGACAAGGAATTTACGTCTATCTTGAAAATCTAGAATATGTTCTATTTGTTGTCTGAATTTTAAAATTGTATGTTCAGCGGTTTTGGTTAAAGGTAATTTGTCCTTAACTTCATTAGGAGTTAGCAAAACATGAGAACTCTTAATATTAGTGTTAATTAATTTATGAATCATGGCAGAAATCTCTTGATTTGTGTTATCGGTTAGCAATCCTATCTAAAATATTTGTGAAAACGTTTCTTATTCTCTTTAAGCGTAAAGTAGTTAGTTAGAAAACCAGGTTGCACAAATTTAGATAAGGTTACTATATGCAAGGGTATAATATTTTATTATACACAGTTTTTCAAAAAATACAAGATAAGTCCGTGTTATTTCCATGATGTTTAGATATAAAGGAATGATTTAACGTGATTTTGACGGTGATTAAAGGTTAGAAAGCTTGTACAGAGAGGATTTAAGAAATGGAAGATCAAAAAAATAAATAAGATTGATGGAGAAAAACTACTGATATTTAAGTTAACTTCTGCCATTTTCTACTTCTATCAAATTTATATTAAATTAGCGTTTCTGTGGTTTATTTTCGTTATTATCATCAAAATCATCATCTTCAAAAAAATCCCAGTCATCATCATCGGTTACTTGATTTTTGCTTGATTCTTGATAAGGGGGAACAATTACCCGATAATCAGCATCATAAATCGATTCGGTTTTACCTACAGCAGTATTTTTTGGCGCTTGGGAACTGTAGGAATAAACGGAACTAGTTCGGGAATTGTTTTGAGAGGTCTCTGGTACTGATTGATAATTATCACCATCATCCCAATCATCTCGATTTTGATTTGTATTCCAATCATCTTGATCATGAAATTGACTAACTGGGGGTGGAGGACTTTGAGAAGGTGGAGTATATGGTCTAACACGGGGTGGGGTGGGAATTGATTTAGGTGTAGGTTGTTGTTGTAAATTTAAATCCGTCGCCAACTTTAATAACCTGGTAATTATTAAAGATGTAAAAATACCAGCAATGATACTCAATAAAATCCACAATCCTAATGGTAATGATTGACTTCGCATTCCCAAAAATACTAGGGACAGTAAGGGCGATAAATTTTGGGCTAATATGATTATTAGTCCCAGTATTGCCGCCACTAAGATAATTAAGCGAATTACAGCCATAAAAAGTTCAAAATTGCTGCAGAAATTGAAAATACATCAGAGAAACAAACCCCTAACGGGGAAAGGCTATAAATGACCTTGCCATCGCTGAATTGGTATACAATCAACGTCTAATTGATCCAGAGCGCGAGCAACAACAAAATCAACTAAATCCTCAATGGTTTGAGGGTTGTGATACCAAGCAGGAATAGCCGGGACAATTCTGACTCCAGTTTCTGCTAAGGTGGTCAGGTTTCGCAGGTGAATTAAACTCAAAGGAGTTTCTCTGGGGACAATTACTAGTTTACGTCCTTCTTTGATTTGTACATCTGCGGCTCGTTCTAGTAAGTCGGAACTTAATCCACCAGCTAGTTTGGCGACTGTACTCATACTACAAGGCATAATGATCATCCCCAAAGTGCGAAAAGAACCACTGGCAATACCAGCGCCAACATCACTCCAAGGATGACAGCGGAGTTTGCCTTGTGCGGGAACTCCCGCTTGTTCCCGCCAAAATTGTGCTTGTTTATCTGGTTCTCCTGGCATTCGGATTTCCTGTTCTGCTTGCCAAACCATGTAAGTTGATTTAGAGGCTACCAGTTCAATCTCGTATTCTGCTGCTAAGAGAAATTTAAGAGCGCGAACGGCGTAAATTAGACCAGATGCACCTGTTACGCCCAGGATTAAAGGTTTTGTGTTATTAGTCATTAGTCAGTGGTCGGTGGTTGGTAGTCAGTATTTACAGCGTTTTCCGCTGAAGATGAGGTACAAGGTTGAATTATGAAACTCCTGTGGTGCGGGCATCTTTCCCGCTAGATATGTACCTCATAACACCGGGAAGTGCTGTAATAACAATGGATGGACAACTGACAACTGGCAAAGAATAACTGACTATTCTTTATCATTATGGTTCTTGGTCGAAAGAGTCGGTTTCATTGGGTGAATAAATGTCTCCTAGATCTTCATTATTTATATTTGCGCCCATGCTTTTAGGTAAACCATCTGCGCCAACGGTAACTAAATCAATTTGTTGACGGTAATAATCAACACTCTTGACTTGCACCATGCAGCTATCGCCGAGTCGGTAGGAAGCTCGATTTTTCCGCCCAAATAAAGCTTGTTGTCTAGCCCGATATTCATACCAATCATCTTTGAGGGAACTGACGTGAACTAGCCCTTCTACCCGTAAGGTATTGGCGAGATTGCCCCGGATCGGTGCTTCTACTGGGACTTCGATTTCTACAAAAAAACCATAGGATTGAACACCAGTAATTACTCCGGGAAATATTTCGCCAATGCGTTGTTTCATCAAGGAGGCTTTTTGCAGTCCGGCTAAATCAGCTTCTGCTTCTTGGACTTCTTTTTCTCGGTCATTAATCTGAACAACAACTCTAGTTAAGTCACTTTGGATTTCTTGTTGGAGTTCTGGGGGAAGAACGTTCCAATTAATTTCTTCATGACAATTGGAATGGCGGAGATTAATTCGTTCTTTGACGCGGGTATTCCGGCGATCGCGCCCATGTTCTATTAAGTTATGATACACCCGTTGTAAGAGGATATCTGGATAACGACGGAGGGGGGCAGTGATGTGGACATATTGAGATAAGGCCAGTCCAAAGTGAGAACTCTTGGTGACGCTGTAGACAGAGGGCTTAAGAGTGTCCTGTAACAAGTAAGTGAGAACTTGTTCCGATGGAGATTCGGTAAAAGCTCCTGTCAAGTGTTGATAATCTAGGGGTTGGATTTCCAATTCTGGGTCTAGTCCTAATTCCACACCTAAATTCACAGCTAGTTTGAGCATTTCCTGAACATCTTCGGGGTCAGGTGTACCTTGGACTCGCCATAGACAAGGAATGTCTAGAGCGTTGAGGTGGTTGGCCATGAGTTGGTTAACTAATATTACCAACTCTGTGATCAGCGACGCTGGTGGTAAGTCATTTAGTACCACAGATCCCATTGATCCTTCATCATGGTAAGGGTTATGAGTGGGTGGGAGATTTAACTGTAAACTACCCCGCTCTAAACGTACCTGTTTAATAGCCATAGCCAAAGTCTGCAAATCTAGCAGTTTCTCTTGAACTTCGGCTGTCACTTTGGTGGTTTTACCTGTGAGAATGCTGACTGCATTTGTTTGACTTACAGATGTATCTACACTAATGACACTAGGTTGAATTTCCCATTCCTCCACTTCTCCCGATTGGGGGTTAATGGTAATGATAAAGGAAAGAGCCAAGCGATCGCTACCAGGGATCAGAGAACACCGTTCTGTCACCGCTGCTGGTAACATTGGCAGTAAGGATTCTCCTAAATATACTGATTTACCGCGCTTCAGGGCTTCCCTATCTAAGGCTTCATCTGGTTGGATATAGTGGGACACATCCGTAATATGAACAATTAATCGCCAATTATCAGCGGTAGTTTTTTCCAAACTCCAGGCATTTTCCACCACAGATTCATCACTGTTGACACTTTTGATCGTGAAGGTAAAAATATCACGTAAATCGAGACGATTTTTCAGGTCTGCTTTCAGGAGTCTTTTGGGTAACTTTGTGGCGACATCGAGGATTGCATCAGGAAAAGTTCGGGATAAATCATGTTTACAAGTTACCAAATCTATATCTGCTGCGGCTTCAGCATCACTGCCCAGAATTTGCACCACTCGACCCAAGGGGGGATATT
>Ga0208481_1000397_pt1 | contig 13331 bp, 12 predicted proteins | sample LakMenEpi02Jun10_FD_150662 | JGI IMG/M metagenome (GOLD analysis project Ga0208481, IMG submission 150662) | Freshwater microbial communities from Lake Mendota, WI - 02JUN2010 deep hole epilimnion (SPAdes) | ecosystem: Environmental > Aquatic > Freshwater > Lake > Epilimnion/Euphotic zone ... | reverse complement strand
TGGAGCACAAAGTTAATTGAATAATTGCGTAAGAAATTTTCTTAACTTACTTTATCAATACAATAACAGTGACAGAACGTAGAAAGTTTATCCAAAAAATAGCCGGCTTAACCGCAGCTTTTAGTACGCCCAGCCTTATACAGCAGGCCTGGGCCGCAGATTGGGAAAAAGTACATCAAAAAGCCGGGGGGTTAACCCCTCAAGCGCTTGCCACCGATGAAGATTACTGGTCCGTAATTCAGCAGGCTTATACAGTAAACCCCAATATGGTCAACCTCAATAATGGGGGTGTAAGCCCCTCGCCAAGGGTGGTTCAGGAAGCTGTTGAGCGCTTTAATCAGCTCTCCAACGAGGCACCTTCTTACTATATGTGGCGTATTTTGGACCAGGGTAGGGAGCCGGTTCGTTATAAACTGGCCACATTAGCTGGCTGCTCTCCCAATGAAATTGCCATTAACCGCAATGCTACAGAAGCCTTAAATACCGTCATTTTTGGCTATCCATTTAAAGCCGGAGACGAAGTGATTGGAACCAAACAGGATTATCCGAATATGATTCAGGCGTATCGTCAGCGCGCCCTTCGTGATGGCATTGTTTACACGCAACTTAGTTTTGATTTTCCCATCGAAGATGATCATTCCATTGTAGCCGCTTTTGAAAAAGCAATTACACCACGCACTAAACTTATTCATATTACCCATATCATTAATTGGGTAGGACAAATTATGCCCGTTAAAAAAATTGCAGCGATGGCCCATGCGCGCGGCATAGAAGTGATTGTGGATGGTGCACATTCTTTTGGACTACTTGATTTTAAAATTCCGGATTTAGAATGTGATTATTTTGGCACCAGTTTGCATAAATTTTTATCGGCACCTATTGGGAGTGGTATGCTTTGGATTCATGCCAATAAAATAGAAAAAATTTGGCCACTACTTTGTAACGATAAGCCCCTCAGTAATGATATTAGAAAGTTTGAAACCCTTGGTACTAGAAGCTTTCCGATAGAACAAGGGATTGGCGAAGCCGTTAATTTTCACATGGCTATTGGATCAAAAAGAAAAGAAGAAAGGGTACGTTATTTAAAAAATTATTGGGCTACAAAAGCGCTTCAAATTCCAGGTGTAAAAATTCACACTTCGTTAAAAGATAAGTATGCCTGCGGTATTTGTGGTGTTACCATCGATGGTATGACACCCGCCGCACTTGATAGCGCACTTTATACGGGTTATAAAATTCATACGGTTGGGATTGTTTGGGAAAATATCAGTTGCGTTAGAATAACGCCGCATGTATATACAAGACTCGAAGACCTAGATAAACTGGTAGTAGCGCTAACAGAAATCGCTGCAAAACAAAAAGTATAGTTCCATAAAATAATAAACCCCCAATTTTGGGGGTTTATTATTTCTTATGCTTTAGCAGCAGCTTTTGCAGTTTTTACAACAGCTACTTTAGCTGGTCGGCTTTTTCCAAATGAACCTTTGAATCTCTTGCCTTTAGCGGTTTTTTTATCACCTCTACCCATGGTTTAATTTTTTAAATGAACAATCTTGAACTGCAAAAATAGAAAAACCCCGCGAAAGCGGGGTTCAATTCTTTTTGGAGGCAAAAATTAAACTTTGCTGCTTAATTCTTTACCAGCTTTAAAGCGAGCAACTTTTTTAGCTTTGATTTTGATTGCTTCACCAGTTTGTGGGTTACGGCCCGTACGAGCTGCACGCTTAGAAACTGAGAAAGTACCAAAACCTACTAAAGTTACTTTATCACCTTTTTTAAGTGTTTTAGTAACAGTGTCTACGAAAGAGTCTAACGCTGCGTTAGCTTGTACTTTTGTGATACCAGCATCTTCAGCAAGTTGCGCGATTAATTCTGCTTTGTTCATAAATGATTTTTTAGTTGTTTGAATAACAAAACAAATGTATTAGCTTTTTTCGTTCAGCAAAATTTTTTTATTAAAAAATAAATTCCTGGGAATGCTCCAAATCCTTTAAACAAAGGTATTACAGGCTTTTTTGAAAAACCCTCCTCTTCTAAATTAACATTCATAAATCGACGAAAGCCTTTGCTGCAAAGGGTTTCAGGCTATATGACCTAGAATTCAATGCCGGTAAGGGTTCTAGAACAATATAATGAAGATTTGTGATTACCAAAATCATTTTTAAAATCTATCCACACTCAATTCACAACTGCCATTAATGACCTAAAACCAATCATTAATTGGCCCCAAAGCTGCGTGCTGTCTTGTCTTAGCGCGGATGCGTATGTTTCGATATACCTGTCATACTGCGCTCTATTTTCTATAAAATATTGAACGGCATAGGTAGGTCCATCACTTTCATCGATGTCTAAAACTCGAACAAAATGGTAATGGGTAAAACACCCTGATTGCATCACGGCCGGAATGTGTTGGTCTTTCATCCAAGCCACCCATTTTTCGTGAATAGAGGGGTCAATTTTTGTAGTGACGTTGTAAATCAACATGATAGGTAGGTATTAAGTGGGTTATTTGCCCTTTTTTAGGCTTAATTCGACAAAAATAGGACAGTGGTCACTGTGTTTTACGTCTGGGAAAATAGAGGCGCTTTTTAAGGTACTAGATAGAGAAGCTGTTATAGCAATGTAATCGATACGCCATCCCTTGTTTTGTAAACGTACCGACGGGAAGCGTTGGCTCCACCAGGTGTAACCACCTACAACAGCTGGGTTTAGATGCCTATACGTATCTATCCACCCACTTTCTAAAAACTGACTCATCCAGCTCCGCTCTTCAGGTAAAAATCCAGAACTCTTTTTATTGCCTTTTGGGTCATGAATGTCAATTTCCTGGTGTGCAATATTATAATCACCTACTACAATAAGTTGGGGTCTTTTTTTACGAAGTGCCGCCAAATAGTTTTCAAATTCGGTGAGCCACTGGTATTTATAATTTTGTCTTTCATCACCACTGGTGCCCGAAGGAAAATAAGCGTTCACAATACTGATATCACCAAAGTCTGCACGGATTACCCTTCCTTCAAAATCGGATTGTTCAATGTTAGTGCCATACACCACATTGTCTGGTTTAATTTTTGTAAAAATCGCAACGCCGCTATATCCTTTTTTTTGTGCCGAAAACCAATAGCAATCATAACCTAATTTTTCAATGTCAGTGGTATCAACGTCTTCTTTAGTGGCTTTGGTTTCTTGCAAGCAAATAATGTCGGCGGGATTAGTTTGCAGCCACTCAACAAAACCTTTTTTTATGGCAGCCCTGATACCATTTACATTGTAGGAAATAACACGCATTTAGAGTAAAAATTTATTGTAAGCAATAAGTAATAATTCTTTCATGATAGACGCATTAGTTGCGTCATTAACAATGATAAAATTTTCTGGATCTGTTTTTCCTTTAACAATACCAATGCGTTTATTGTTCAGGTATATTTCTTTCATTTCATGGTTCCAAAAACTTTGTATCGTAAACCGCTCTCCTCTTATTTTTCCTGTTAATTGATAATCGTAAGTGACTTGAAATGGAAAGTCTTTCTTGCTCACTTTAGCCACAGAACTACTATCCATACCGTTGGTTGTTTTGTCTACATAAACTTGTTTGTTAGCGTCGCCTATATTTTTATTAATGCCAAAAATGGCGGCTGTGTCTTTTCCTTCTAACATGAGGTGCACTTCGCCTGATAAAAAATCAGAGAAAAGTTCTTTTTTACTTGATGCAGTGCTATATGGATCTATTTCTGTTGCAATTTTTATGGTGTAATTTTTGTCTTGGTATACGTCTCTGCATTCTTGTCTTAAATAAATAAAATCGGAACTTGCGGTATTACCTGTTTCTTTTATTTTTTTAAGAAGAAGCGGTGACGCAGAACTATCAACCAACTTTCGTTTCACCCAAATTTCATCAAAGAGTTGCTCGCCCATTCGTAATAATTCTTGGTTGCCTACAACCGTATAACCCCAAGTGTCTTTGACTGTGTTAACCAGTATTTTTGATGTGTTATTGATGTGACCCATCATAAAATTATCTGCATAATATACTGCTGGCGTTTTGATGTCTGCAACCATTGTTTCATTGTCTGGATTGAGTGCCATTTGTATGCCTACTTGTACGACAGATGCAAAACTTTTTTTCGTTAAAAAAATATTTTTAGGTCGAATGCCAAATCCTGCCGTTTCGGTATTGCTTATTGCCGCAAAAACACTTTGATTACTGATGATTTCTTGAAGCCCATTTGTGAGAATACAACTTATCTGAAATATGCTGGATGCCCCTGCAATGATGGCACTATCAGGCGCCTCAAGCGCAGATCCTGTTAAAAAACTAATGGGATCATATTCGTAAACTTCTATAAATAAATGCCAAGTGCTCGTATCGGCAATATTAAATTTTATGGTATTGTTTTTTAGCGCTTCGGTGCTTGTGTAATTTTCAATGGGTAGCGTTTCATTGGAAAGTAATAGCTTAAAATTTTTATTAAGTATGACCGAAAGTTTGCTCTTGATACTTGATTGTACGGCTGTATCCTCTAAATAGTACATGCTAGGGCCAAACATAGAAAAGCTTCTGATGGCCTCTACGACTACCTTATTTTGCGCAGGCAGCTTAAAAACGATGCATATAAAAAGAAGTAGGTAAACAAGTTTTTTCATCGTCGGCTAAATTACAACCTGTCCTTTATTATTAACAATTTTATTACAAGCCATTCGTTATCATTGTAAGATCATTATGGAAAATACAGAAAGAATCATACCCGCAAAAGAGTTTGTATATCTAGATGGCCCTAAGCCACGTATCAATGAACTTTGGTTTGCTTGGGACATTTTAACGCAGTTTATTAAAGGGTTTAGAGCGCTTCATTTTTTGGACCCTTGTATTACTGTTTTTGGATCTGCGCGTTATCAGCCTGATCATCCTTACTATAAAGCGGCTACCGAGTTTGGCAAGCGCATTGCAGCACTGGGTTTTACCACCATGACGGGTGGCGGTCCGGGTATTATGGAAGCAGCTAACAAGGGTGCTATGGAGGCGGGCGGAAAATCGGTGGGTTGTAATATTAAGCTTCCTTTTGAGCAACAGCCTAACCCGTACATGCACAAATGGATCACTTTCGATTACTTTTTTATTCGAAAAGTATTGATGGTCAAATATTCTTATGCGTTTGTGATCATGCCAGGTGGTTTTGGTACCATGGACGAATTTTTTGAAACATTAACCCTTGCTCAAACAGGCGTGATCAACGATTTCCCCATTGTAATTTATGGCAAAGAATATTTTGAGCCGGTGATGGATATGGTGGATGCTATGATTGTAAAAGGCACGATATCTCCAGAAGATAAAAAATTAATGCTTTTTACAGATGATATTGATGAAGCGATGCAGTATATACAAGCTTATGTCAAAAAAAATTATACCGTTAAGCCACGCAAAAGATTATGGTGGCTTTTCGAAAAAGTATAATGGATGACAACATTATTCAAGTACGGGTCTAAGCCAGCGTTCTGCTTCTTCTAGTGGCATATTTTTTCTGGTTGCATAATCCTTTAATTGATCTTGCATAATTTTTCCAAGCCCATAATACGTGCTTTGTGGATTAGCAAAATACCATCCACATACCGATGATGCAGGATACATGGCCAGATTTTCGGTTAGCTCAATACCAATTGCATCCTTCACATTTAAAAGTTCAAACAACTTATATTTTTCGGTATGATCGGGACATGCAGGATAACCAGGTGCGGGTCTAATGCCCACATATTTTTCGCCAATGAGTGCTGCGTTATCTAATTGTTCTGATGGCGCATAACCCCAATCTGTTTTTCTAGTTTGAAGGTGTAGGTATTCGGCAAAAGCCTCTGCTAGCCTGTCTGCTAGCGCTTGTAACATAATTTTATTGTAATCGTCATGCTGCGCTTCAAAGGCCTGAATATGTTTTTCAATTCCTTTTATCGTCACTGCAAATGCGCCCATAAAATCTTTTTTATTGCTTGAAGCTGGTGCTATAAAGTCTGCTAAAGAAAAATTAGGTTGACCTGGCGCTTTTTTAATTTGTTGTCTTAAAAAAGAAAGCTTTACAGGTTTATCTGCTACAACAGTTACATCGTCCTCATCACTGCTAGCTGGCCAAAATCCAATAGTACCATCTGCAGTTAACCACTTTTCGTTAATGATGGTATCTAATAATGCATTGGCGTCTGCGTATAATTTACTGGCTTCTTTTCCAACAACTTCATCGGTTAAAATCGCAGGAAAATTTCCGTGCATTTCCCAGGTAATAAAAAATGGTTTCCAATCTATAAAGTCTCTTAATATCGAAAGGTCAACATTTTTATACAGCTTAGTGCCTGTGTACGTTGGTGTAACAGGTTGATAGGTATCCCAGTCGATAGCCATTTTATTATTACGTGCGTCTTGATAGGCAAGGTATTCTTTGGTTGGCTTTTTATTGTCAAATTGATCTTTGAGTTTGGCATAATCATTTTGCGTATCACTCAAAAATGCAGCTTGCTGATCTTTACTTAATAAAGAACCTGCAACGGTTACACTTCTAGAAGCGTCAAGCACATGAATCACATCTTGGTACTCAGGTGCAATTTTTACAGCCGTATGAATTTTAGAAGTAGTTGCACCACCAATGAGTAACGGTTGTTTCATACCCCTGCGTTTCATTTCTTTAGCGATATGTACCATTTCATCGAGTGATGGTGTAATAAGGCCGCTAAGTCCAATAATGTCTACGTTTTCTTTTTGCGCTGCCTCTAAAATTTTATCGGTAGGTACCATTACCCCAAGGTCAATGATATCGTATCCATTACATCCAAGTACAACACCTACAATGTTTTTACCAATGTCGTGTACGTCGCCTTTTACGGTAGCGAGTAATATTTTAGCAGCACCTGCGGCTTCTGTATTGGTTGTACCTGCAGCCAAATGTGCTTGTTTGCGCTCTTCTTTTTCGGCCTCAATAAATGGTGTTAAAACCGCCACCGATTTTTTCATAACGCGGGCACTTTTTACCACCTGCGGCAAAAACATTTTACCCTCCCCAAATAAATCACCCACAATATTCATTCCATCCATGAGTGGCCCTTCAATGACATCAAGTGGTTGCGGATATTTTTGTCTTGCTTCTTCGGTGTCAGCGTCTATGTATTCTGTAATACCATTAATTAGCGCGTGTGACAATCTCTTTTCTACCGGTTCGTTTCTCCAAGCCTCGTCTTTGATTTCAACCTTACCTTTTGCTTTAACGGTTTCGGCGTGTGTAATTAATTTTTCGGTGGCCTCGTTATTGTCGTTGTTTTTATTGAGCAGTACGTCTTCACAGAGTTGACGTAATGTTGGTTCAATTTCATCATAGACCACTAGCTGACCAGCGTTTACAATGCCCATACCCATGCCCGCTTTAATGGCATGGTATAAAAACACAGAATGAATGGCTTCTCTTACGTGGTCATTGCCTCTAAAAGAAAAAGAAACGTTGGATACACCACCACTTACTTTGGTGAGTGGCATTCTTTTTTTAATTTCTCTTGTCGCTTCAATAAAATCTACTGCGTAATTATTATGTTCTTCGATGCCTGTTGCTACTGCAAAAATGTTGGGATCAAAAATGATGTCTTCTGGAGGGAAGCCAACTTTAGTCGTTAAAATATCATAAGCTCTTTGGCAAATTTCAATTTTACGGTCTTTGGTATCAGCCTGTCCAACTTCGTCAAACGCCATTACAATAACCGCAGCACCATAGGCTTTGCACTTAAATGCTTGTTCAATAAATTTCTCTTCTCCCTCTTTCATAGAGATAGAGTTCACAATACATTTTCCTTGCACACATTTTAAGCCCGCTTCTATAATTTCAAATTTAGAGCTATCAATCATGATTGGAATGCGCGCAATATCTGGTTCACTTTGTAGTAAATTCAAAAACGTTGTCATGGCTTCTACACCATCTAGTAATGCATCATCCATGTTTACGTCTAGCACTTGTGCGCCGCTTTCTACCTGCTGTCTCGCAACAGATAAAGCTTCTTCATATTGATTTTCTCTAATAAGGCGCGCAAATTTTTTAGACCCAGTTACATTGGTTCTTTCTCCAACATTTACAAAATTGGTTTCTGGTCTAACAACAAGTGGCTCAAGTCCAGCTAGTCTTAAATAAGGTTGTATCGTGATCGTTGAACTCATAAAAATCTGATTAAACTTATGCAATTGAAGTAGCTACGTTAGGTTTTTTTCGGGGTGCCATTTTTCTAACATTGTCTGCAATATGCTTGATATGATCTGGCGTTGTACCGCAGCATCCGCCCACAATATTTACAAATCCTTGCGCTGCCCACTCTTCAATAAAGTGTGCTGTTTGATGAGGCGCTTCGTCGTATTCGCCCATCGCATTGGGAAGTCCTGCATTGGGGTATGCCGATGTGTAACAACTAGCGATTTGACTTAATTCTTCTATGTGGCTGCGCATTTCGGCAGCACCTAATGCACAGTTTAAACCAACACTGAGTGGCTCTGCGTGTTTGATAGAGGTATAAAATGCTTCTAGTGTTTGACCACTTAAGGTTCTGCCTGACGCATCTGTAATGGTACCGCTAATCATGATTGGCAGTTCCGGAATATTGTTTTCTCTAAAAAATTCTTTGGCCGCAAAAATGGCTGCTTTTGCATTGAGGGTATCAAAAATAGTTTCGATCAGAAGTACGTCTACACCTCCGTCAACCAGTCCTTTAATTTGTTCTTTGTAAGCCACTACTACTTCATCAAAAGTGACCGCTCTAAATCCAGGATTGTTTACATCTGGAGAAAGGCTTAAGGTTTTATTTAATGGGCCAATAGCTCCAGCTACAAATTTGGGTCCGCTATCTTTATTTTCTAAACAATACTCTTCTACCGCACGTCTGGCGCAGGTTGCAGCTGCCACGTTTAATGCATAAGCATACGCCTGCATATCATAATCGGCCATCGCAATAGTGGTACTACTAAACGTATTGGTTTCAATAATATCTGCTCCCGCTGCTAAATATTGTTTGTGAATACCTACAATGATATCAGGTTGCGTGATGCATAGCATATCATTGTTGCCTTTAACATCGGTATGCCAATTTTTAAATTGTTCACCACGGTAATCGGCTTCTTCTAATTTGTGCCGCTGAATCATGGTACCCATGGCACCATCGATTACTAAAATTCTGTGTTCTAATTCGTTTTTAATACGCATCTCCTGGGTAGTTTACAAATGGTTGATCCACTTATTACATGATCTTGCTAAAAACGTAGGGAGCGTTAAGGGGGGCGTTGCTATCATACGTTTATTAGTTCGATTTTGTTCGAAAGTAGGGTTCTACTCGAATGTACAGGCTGAACAATAAACAAATCCGCCTGTGCAGGACGCAAAGATAGGTAAAACCCTATAATTGTGTGTAATTACAATTAATTTCTAGGTCTACTTTTTCGGTAACAGCGCTTGCATCAATCTTAAAATCTGACATATTGATGCTCATGGTGGCAGTAGCTGCAATTTTACCTTTACTGATGTTTAATGTTGCGGTGGTTTGAACTGGTTTTGTTACACCATGCATGGTTAAAGTTCCAACAACTTTGGCGGTATACTTACCATCTTTAGTAAAGTCGATGCTTTTTATATTTTGGATGGTACCCGCAAAACTTGCTCTTGGATATTTTTCACTCTCAACATATTCTTCATTAAAATGCGTTTGCATTTCAGCGTACTTGAATTGAAAGCCTTTAAATAGTAGACTAAAACGGATATCTCCAGTTGCACTTATTTTACTCGACACTTCGTTGTTAACAGCACTCACATCCGCGTCTGTGGGAGAGACAAATTTGATAGCCCCTTTTTTAGTAGAAAAATTAAGTATGGTGTCTTTTTGAACTGGCTCAACATTTGCGCTCACTTTTTTTGTAGTATCCATTTTTCCCTTAAATAATAGTACTGCTTCATTGATTACAATATTATTTTCCTCAGGAAAATAACCCGCGCAAATACCCTTATAAGTTATGCTGTCAAAGGGTTGTACCTGATCTTGTAAAGCGCTAAATGCAACGGTGATGCTGCCCGTAACCGTAGCGTTTTCAATATTGACCACCCATTTTCCAGCTTCATTTTTAGAGGCTTCTTTTATAATGCCAGAGAGTTCTAATACTTTATCGGTGTACTGTGTACTTGCTGTTTTTTCATTTTGTTTGAAAGCATCAAGTAATGCATTGGTTTCTGTTTTAACGGCTATTTCATTGTTAATATTACGCTGTGGTTTATGGTATATCCACCATGCAAATCCTGCACCAGCAATCACCACAATTACAATGAACCCGATGGTATATTTTATCCAAGCTTTCATACTGTACAATTTATTTTACGTATTGACCTACCGGTAATCTGTTGGTTATACTTCTAGCAAGTGTCATTTCATCTGCGTATTCTAGTTCGCCACCAAAAGCAATGCCTCTAGCAATGGTGGTTACCTTACAGCCAAGTGGTGCTATCTTTTTTTGTATGTAATAGATGGTGGTATCCCCCTGAATGGTGGGATTAAGGGCAAATAATATTTCTTCGGTGCTTTCTTTTTCTATTCTAGTAATTAGGCCCTCAATATTTAGTTGCTCTGGCCCAACACCATCTAAAGGCGAAATAATACCGCCAAGTACATGGTAAGTACCATTAAACTGACCGGTGCTTTCTATGGCAATCACATCTCTAATATTTTCAACCACACAAATGATTTGCTGGTTGCGCGCACTATTAGCGCATATCGAGCAAATATTGCCATCACTAATATTATAACAGCGCTGACAAAACTTAATTTCGTTGCGCATTTTTTTGATGGTATCACCAAACATGGTAACATCTTCGGTGTCTTGTTTAAGTAAATGCAAAACGAGGCGTAAGGCTGTTTTTTTTCCAATACCAGGCAGCTTGGCAAATTGGGCCACTGCATTTTCAAGTAAGGAAGAAGGTAGTTGCATACGTTTTTATTTTACCAAGTAACCGTTATTTCATTGTCCCAGTTATTGCGTACAGAAATAGGCTTTGGAATTTCTATAACAATTTCTGGCTGCCTTTTGTTGAGCTTAAAAGAACCCGTGTCCCAAATACCATTTTTATTGGCATCAAAAAGTATCCTGAGTTCGTAACTACCCGGCTTGTACCGTTTAACAATTAACTGGTTACTTGATAGTGGATAGCTATTGATGACTTGGTCCCTTTCAATAATTTGCAAAACGGGGTGGCGTGTTGTATCAATGTTAGGGAACTTAAATTTAAGTAGTCCGTAGTCGTTTTCTTTTTTTGTGTAAAAAGATAAGGTATCCGATTTAGCAGTGGTATTGCCAAGACTATCTGCAACAAAACCCTTTGTTAGTATGAGTTTGAAGGGTTCTCCAGCTGGCCAGTTGTTGCCAATACTTAATTTTGTAGCGGCGCTATCTAGTGAAAGACTATAGCCTTCTTTGCGTACGAAATTGGTGTCAACTAGTTGTATCGCTGCCGAATCTTTAATACTTACTTTTTTTGCAAAAGTTATTTCTAGTGGTGTTAATAAATCTTGCTCGCCATTGTTAAAGGCTACATTATATTTTAAACGCTTGTCTTCTTTTGGGTCTTTTGTATTGGCAGCTGCGTAAATCTTTTTTTCTATTTTTTTAAATTCTTCAAAAGCGTATATCGTGTCTGCTTTTGTTTTTTCAGACACCGTTACGGGCGCGTTTAAAAAACCAAAATAATTAGTGCTATCGTCATACTTTCTAGAAAAATTTGTAGGAATTATATAGGCTGCATATTTTCCAGGTGCAAGATTTCTAAAACTAAAATTGCCTTTGCCATCAACACGGGCATAATACCTTGGTGTGTTTTTATAAATAGACGTGTCGTTTAAATTATTGTGCAGAACAACAATTAGGGTGCTGTCTACTTTTCCGGTAGCGGCTACAATTACGTGCCCAGTATAATTGCCGTTATCAATGGTGTTACCGGTAGAAAAAATATACCTAAAACCCTTCGCTACATTTGACTCATTCACATCTACTAACGCTTTTCCAAAATCAAGTGTGTAAGTGGTATTTTCTTCTAGAGAGTCTTTAAACTTAATGGTAACGTTTTTAAGTTTATAGTCGATAATGGGATTGTTTTTGACGGTAGGGGAAACAATCAAATTTTCTTGTAAGCCCTGAAGGGTAACATATTCATCAAAACTGAGTAGAAAGTTTTTGGTGTGTACATTGGTGGCTGAGTCTTTGGGTAATGCAACCACTAATTTTGGAGGTAAGCTATCCCTAGGGCCTCCACCTGGTGGAATAATATTGGCACATCCTGTTATATACAAACTTATAAGTACAAAAAAAACAGCCGCACCAATTGATTTAAACATCTTATGAATTGAAAGCGCAAACATAGGCTAATCTCCAGATTCGTCCTGCTCTTCATTTAATTCATGAAGCGCGATGGATATCTTATTTGTTTTGACAAAATTACACCAATGGCATTCGTTTTTACCACAACCCGTGTAAAATTCCTTGTTTTTAATTTTTTGCCATACTGTTTCTATCTGGTGGGTTACAGTAGCGATGTCCTGAGGGGTCACCACTACTTTTTCCTGCTTATACACCCCGGTTTTATCGGGTTCAATAAAATCAAAAGTGGCACTGATGGCTTCCCAGTCTTTGGAAGGGTAATTGTCAATCAAAATTTTGTAGAAAACCGCCTGTCTCCAATAGTCACCCCCGTTAGGGTCTTTGTCATGCGGTGGTTTTATTTTGGGCCTAGCTTTATCAATATCTCCCGTTTTATAGTCTACTACATTGACGCTTTTGCCGTCAAATTCTATCTTGTCTAATTTACCTTTTAAAGGCACGCCTTTTACAACAACATTTCTAATATTGGTTTCTGCAAGCATCACTTTATTCCAGCTACCAATATTAGCGTCGTAATAATTGGTTAATACAATTTCTCCATACTCCATTCTTCTGTCAAATTGCTCTTTGGTGAAATTTTCTCTGTGACGGTGCATGTACCAATTAAAATCCGAAATAAATAATTCTTTGGATTGAAAAACGTTATTGTTTTTTTGCATTTTTTGAAACAGCATTTCAAGTGCAAAGTGAACCGCAGATCCAAATTCGGTGGCTTCTGATTTCCCAGAAGGTACTCTAACTAAATTGTTATAATAAAATTGTAACGGACATTTAAGGTAGTTGTTAAGCGCCGTTACATTCATGACAAATTTATCGAGCAGCTTGTCTACAAAATCCGCTTCTTCTTTTTCAATTTCAGGTGCTTGTTCTTTACTAAAACCAATTAGCGCAAATTCACTTAATTGTGCCTCAC
>Ga0208481_1000396_pt1 | contig 13332 bp, 8 predicted proteins | sample LakMenEpi02Jun10_FD_150662 | JGI IMG/M metagenome (GOLD analysis project Ga0208481, IMG submission 150662) | Freshwater microbial communities from Lake Mendota, WI - 02JUN2010 deep hole epilimnion (SPAdes) | ecosystem: Environmental > Aquatic > Freshwater > Lake > Epilimnion/Euphotic zone ... | reverse complement strand
GTTTATTCAAGTTTCTACATTTCTTTGGGATCAACACATTTCTTCAAACCTTTACTTTATTTCATTTATTATTTCATACCTAATTTTTTCGTTATTAACATCTCTGGATAAACACTAATGCTCAAGCCATCTTTGCAAAACATTCTGCTATGATTATATGTTTTGTAATTAGAAAACAAAAAAGCTTCTCAGCAAAGTAAACTATATAATGATTATTAACTTCTGCGCAACTATCTAACGTAAAACGTATTTTACAAATACAAAATATAATTAGAAGGTGCTGCCACCTAGAAATTTTAGGCTATTCCATGTATTATGAAATATTGAGAAAATATGTTAACCTCCGGAACACAGAAGAATAAAAGAGCTTTGATTTCTAACCTCTTATTGAAAATGTTAAAATCTTACAAAATGAATATACTTTATCAATCGTATTTTATCAACTTCTTTACAATTTTTAGTCAGTTTAAAATGAAGTACAATTAAGTTAATTCAAATTTTGGCACCTACCCTAAGTAAGTAAACATATTTTATTTTTATTTTTATTTTTAAATTTTATTTCAAACTTAAAGGTCGAACCTTAGCTTCACCCAATGAACGTCTAACACATAAAGACAGCTTTAGATATTTCGATAGCCTGTTTCTTTTCAGTTAAGAATTCCTTTTTTGTCTTCTTATAGCAAACATTACGTTCAGAAAGTTAAAACAATTAATTCAGCAACGGTATCGACAGTTATGTTACTTAACAAAAGAGCCATTAAATTTCCGTGGGATGTTGTTGGTTTGATGGATACACATACTACTACTATCTTCGCTCAGCTCTTCAGCAATTGGACACATTGGTTCATTATCGTACTTTTTTATAAGTCAACTAACAATATCATTACTTTTGCGATCAAACAAAGCCTTTTATGGTAATATCACTATGATTTAACAAAGTAAACAATAAAATTCCGTTAGTTGTTATCGGAAATTTATACATTCATTTATGAAATATAGGTATCAATGACATTAACTATTTGTTAATCAGGCGATTGACAAACATTACTTTCTGTTTAAATTATTATTAATCATTAACATTTTAATTAATTTATCTCTCACAGACGCATTAAACTTTGTAAATAATGCCAACTCGTATGCCAAGCGAATTCTTTTTAATTAAAATGTTAATTACTTGGTATTTCATTCAAGCATCAAGCTTTATCGTTTTAAATTAAAATTTAAGTATAAAAGGTTGGCTCCATTTCATTGCAAACATCAGTTGCGTCAAAGAAGTGTCTCGACATACACAAACGGAACATTACACTGCTTTAATAATGTCTTCTTTTTGGAAAACTTTGAGAAGCTCCTGGAAGAAACATAAGGAAATTCGGAAATCAAGGAGGCAAATTAGAAGGTTGGTGAAACTTTCGCGGCTCCTGCTTAAACACGGACGATTTGAAGACGCCCTCAAGGCTAATAAAATTGCTGTAGAAGTGTTTGATTACATGCGAGTCAGCCAGTTTACAACAACAGCAGCAAAGAAAAATTGTGAGTGGGAAATCATGGCACTTATAAAAGAGGGACAATTCATCGCGTCAGAACATCAGAAGAACAAAAAGCTTCTTGAATCACAAGAAGAAAAGAGAAGAACAAGATCAAAAAAAAAAGTATACTTCAACTGTACACCGGCGTCTACTATGAAACAACCAACACAAAGCCAGTTGATGGAGAAACAAGTCATCGAAGCATGTTTTAGCAAAGACACAGAATTGGCGAATCAGGCCAACGATGTGATGGAAAAAATCACAGAAAGCAACTTGGACAAAATACAGAAACTAGCTCTTATGCAATCCATTGGAAAAATTTATCAAAGAAACACTATTCTCTCTGCACAAAATGATCAACTTCTAGAAAAAGAAACTACTCCACTTCCAACAAAGGCAAAAAATGGTAAGCCATCGGATGAAGAAAAAGAAATAGAAGAAATAACAAAATCTTTAATGAATAACCTCAACGCAAACAAATCTTCGTACAAGTTCTCTGACGTCATTGGCATTGAGGATGCAAAGGATGCACTTGACATTGCTATCCGCCAGCAAAATATCTTCATTAAATATTACGAGTCTAAGGATTTGGAGAAATGCAAGGGAATAATGCTCTTTGGGTAATTATATTTATTTCACTTCAATTTTATTACAGTTCAATATCAACTTTAATTTTATACAAAACATACCATTTTTTACCGTTATTTGGTAGGACACAACATACTGTACAAAAAAATTCCGTGGGATATTTATTTCTTAACAACAACTTAATAAAGTCAGTTTTCACATCACACTTTGATTACTTTACTTCGTATACTAATCTATCGAAGTAATAACAGTCAATGCAGAGTAATTTATTTGTTATCATTTACTTGCAGTCCACCAGGAACCGGAAAAACAATGCTTGCAAAAGCAGCTGCTAATGAGGGAGGAGCGAAAAGCTTCTTTTATTTGTCAAAGCCAGATCTTGTCACTAAATGGGTTGGATCGTCGGAGAAGAGAATCAAACAACTTTTTAAGTTGGCAGCAGAAATTGCACCTTCGGTTATTTTTTTGGGTGAGATGATATTTGTATTACATAGTCATTTGTTGCCATTTACTGTTTCTTACTTTCCTTCACATTGTAAATTATAACAGTGACATTCACTTTTAAAACGATATTCTATATTTTCAGATGAGGCTGATTCTCTATTCGGAAAGAGATCATCCGATGGCAACGATTCTTCTACAGGCATTATTAATGCTCTTCTTACAGAGATTGAAGATAAGCCTGAAGATGTCTTTGTCCTTTGCTCCACAAATCGTCCGTGGGCGATTGACTCTGCATTTAGAAGGAGATTCAACAGACTGATTTATGTACCCCTCCCGGGACTGAGAGACAGAGGAAAGATCTTCAGACATCATTTGGAACAGGTGGAAAATATGTTGAGCGCGAGTGACTACCACTTTTTGGCAGAAGTTACTGACCAGTATTCACCCTGCGACATCACCAACATTGTCAGTGCAGCCAAAAATGAAAGATGGTCAAGAACTAAACGGGCAAAATACTTCAAGCAATGTCCTCGCATTGAATCAAACCCAGACATTGAGGGAAAGTATATGCCATGCAGAAAAGAAGAGGAGGGTGCGACGCGCATAACTGCTGAGGAGATTGAGGAGCTAGGAGGCAACATCTTTCTACCTCCAATCACTATGAAGGACTTAGAACGAGGCACATGGATTGCCAAGAGAACTGGAGACCCAAAGGACTTGCCCAAATTGAAGGAATTTGCCAACACCATCGGACAAACGATTCACGAGGAGGACGAAGCTGACTCTGAAGACGGCTCAGAATCGGAACCTGAGTCTGACTCTGAAGAAGAGTCTGAACCCGAGTCGGAGACAGATGAAGGCTAGCCTTTGAAGATAAACAGGAGGGATTCCTACGTATACCTTGCAGCCCCCCAATCTGCTGAAATCCTCCCTCCGTTTGACTTTGACATTGCCCGAGTAATAGACTGCAAGCTGTAATCTAATTATAATCCTGGCCAATAAAAGTTGTACTCAAACAAATATAGATAAACATTTATTTTTATTCATCTCCAACGCCGACTGGCATTACACTGGTATCAAATGACACTGACATCGACTCAAACTTTACTGGCCATTGGCATTGAAAATAAAACGGAAATATAAAACGTTTCATCCCTTGACGGGTAATTTTTTCTCTTCTTTGCTTTCGGTTGGCGACTTCTTCCTCCGTTTGTTGTCTGTATTCATTTTAAGAAGGAGCTCTGTTTGCACATCGTATCCAACATTTTTGCAGACAAGTAGAAAGAGAAATCTTTGGTTTAGATTTAATGGATTTGCTGCTTTCTTAAAACGAGTATTTTCGAAGCAAGTTGTAGTTAGGCATGTTACACATAGGATAGTGTAGATCATGTTTAGAAACACAGCAACAGCCAAAACTGGAAACATGAGCACAGCGCCGACGTGAATTGCTTCATTGGCATCATTGTAGGGGCTGTTACATTTGAATTCTTTGAATTGTTTGGACCCCGAAGGTCCGTAAAATTCAATGTCACAACCCATACTTCTTGGGAACATTTTAATCAAGGGGTCATCTCTGTATGTGTTGTCTTCTTTGTTCCAATAAATCAGTTGTAAAGGTGAGTATTTACCTCCTTCATTGGGATCGACGAACCAGTCAAACAGATAAAGGTAGAAAGCCGCAATAGCAAGCAGTGTAACAATGATAATAAGATGACTGAAACAATATTTGCCGAGGTAATTTTTTCTTTTCTTGAAAGTTTCCAAGTACAAAATCATATCTGCTATGATTGCATCCCTCTTTTCTGTATCGGTGTCTAACATTTCCCCTCTGCAGCCATCTGTGATGTACATGACATGGTTGCCTTCCATCAATGTCCATGAATGTATGCAGATCATCATTAGGATAAATTGGAACAACATAAATGCTGAGGAGAAACGCCAGTAAGGACTGACATGTGGCATTTTTTGTTTGTGTTTTCTGAGGCGATAGTCCGAAGGTTGGTAATTGGTGTGCTTCCTTTCTTCAGCATCAAGTGTAAGTTTTTCCGAATTCATTTTTAAGTCTGAAAAGAAAAAGAAATGATAATCAATTTTTGGTTCTTGTGTAGTGTTTATACATTACCTAACCAATTTGAAGTATGAAATCTAATACCAATTGATTTAAAATAAGAAGCAAACGAAATCTTCTCACCTAAAATATGTAAATAATTAGGAATTATATAATACCTGTTTTTTTTCTTGGATTAGGAATAGCAGGTATCAATCGCAAGGCATATCTGTTCAAGCAGTAGTTAACAGCAAATGACTCATGGATCTCGCTGTCTCCAGGTGATTGTGAACATCCCAACATCTTTCCCAAAGGTTGGAATTGTAAAACTGAGAAAGAAATTAAACTGTAGGCGGCTACTAATCTCAGTAGCGTGACCGTAAGTCCAAGGTGTAGGTTTGGCGTTTTATTAGCAGTGAACGACTTCCATATTTGTGCTGTAAAAAAGAAAAAATTGTATTAACGTATGAATTACTGTATTAGAATGAAAGTTAGCCAAAACCTGGATATAAAACAACAAGATGACTAAAAAAATTTAACATATAAAAAGATGGCTAGATAAACTGTAAACGTACCTGAATTGCCAACAATTTCTTCCGACGGTCCCATTTTAACTTGTTGCTGTCAGAATGAAGTGAATGAATTGAATGAAGTTAATGTCATACTTAATATTAAAATGTCAATGTTTTTTCTAATTAAAACTAAAATTAATCAAGTACGAAATTTAAATTAAAAAATCCGAGCCATTTGAAGAAATCAACTGAACCTTATTAATTTTAATAAATAAGATTAGGGTTAAGTTAATCGGCCAGTTAGTGAATATTAATATTAAAGATATAAGATAGTGTAATATATATAACTATAACTTACAATTCCCAGTATGAAAACAAAAAACGATGGAAAAATAGAAAAATCCAAACTACGGTAATAATGTACCAATTTTGTATTCTAATGTTAAAAAAAAATTCCGTAGTTTAGCAAATTTGTGTATTCTCACTTTTCGAAAATATATTATCAATCTCAATTCAACAGAGCCCTATTGCATAAATTAATTGTGGCCGGAAACGGCTGTGCTTAATAACACAATTAAATTTAATTGTAATTAAATGTAGTTTGTGTGTAGAATCGTCAGTTGGTAATCCACATCATTACTAGTCACAACAAAGAATGACTACTACTTTTGACGAAATTGTCGGTGGATCAGCAAAACTGTGGAAATCGTTAATAAGCAACCGGCGTGCCAATATTCATTTGTACCTCGAGAACTTCAACCTTATAGCCTTGGCATCATTCTTCACGGTCATCTCTTCCATTGCTGGATACGTAGTTGATAAAGGAACAGGTGAGCACTGAAAATAAATATAAGTGTAACGTTCTATTTGTTATTATTAGCTAAAAGATGAATAATTCTTAATTACTTTTGGCTTTAATGTAATCTATAGACATAAGTAAAGGTAAATAATTTACTAAGTACCAATATTTGAAATTTTTGTTTAATATATTCTTACTTTTCTCCTTAGTTCTGGACTGCAGTGCGACCCTTGAGTTGGATAGGCATGCCGCCACGCTGGCCGCACTTGGTCAAAATTATTACTTTCCTGTTGGCAGCAAAGATCCAAATGAAAAGCAACCCTTCACTTTGAAATGGTCAATTTTGTCATTCGTTTTCAGTGGGTCAACATTTGCCGTGTGCAAATTTATTTGGAAGCTATTTGAAAACAATCATGTTACTCACTTGTCATCAAATTGTCGAGAAACTTTATCAGATCCTGAGAAACGTGTGGCAATGGCAACCGATGTAGTGAATTACCTTAACAAGTGCGAAAGAGGACAATACTTAATGGTCAAGTATGTTATTGCCAACCTGATCAGTCTAGGCGCCATGATTGGACTTTTGATCTTGTACATGTCTTCAGTTGATTTTTTCAATAACCCATTCAGTTTGAGCGAATTTAACAAGTGGACCCAAACAAATGTAGAAGAGCGCACAGACATCATGATCAAGTTATTCCCCCGGAAGCTTGTGTTTCCCTATTCCAGTACAGGCAGTAGTGGAACTCTGCAGGGTTCCGGAATCCTCTGCACTGCCGTAGTAAACCATTTACTGGAGAAACTGTACGCCTCTGCCATACTATGTCTTTGTGTTATAACCTCCTTGCAAATAATGTCAATGTTATTAAGCATAGTTACCATTGGATTGTTCCACATAACTACCACAAGGAACTCTAAACGATTACTTGGTATCAGAAATCTAACCTACGGACAAAGGCTACTATTGGCACTCCTTTATAAGAATATGGACTACCATCTTTGGTGTTCAGTTCTGGATACAATCGAAGAAAACCAACATATTGTCAAAGAAGAAGTTTGAATAAATAAGGGCCACATGTTTAGAAAGCAATACGAAGAACATTATATTGATAAAATTAATATCTGACCTTATTACAACTTTGTAATCTTAAATGTATTGATTTTAAATAAAGCAGCTGAAACAACTGAACCAAAATTTCTATCAGATTTATTAGGTAAAGAACTAAGTAATAATGTTAATGTTTTTAATAGTATGCAGTTAATCGATTTTTATCTCAATTATACTTCAGTAAATGCGAACCAAAAATGAACCAGAGAAGCTTAACACAAATCACGGAATTATTTTATACAATTTGTTAACAAAACCTGTATTTAAATACCGTAGGATATAAATATAAAGTTATAATTAGACTTGCAATTATTTAAGTGTGTTTTGTTGGCAGAACTGTGGCTCGAACCAACAATTGAAAATTGTAATTTTAGAAACAAATAATAGACAAAAACTTAATCAGCAATATGTATTTAATTCGACATGTTATTTTCAAGATTAGTAGAAGTTTGTATAAAAGAAATTTGAATTTTCAACCAATTACTAAAACAGCTAATGTATTTGGGAGAAAAAGAAAACCCTCAAAAATATTACTTTTTAAGAAACTCATCCCACGGAATTTTTATGTCTAATTTGTTGCAAGTATAAAATTTTGCCAACCGTGCCAAATGACACTTGCCAACCCCCCTATAAATACAAATAGTCTAAACGATGATTATTTTTTGAACCTTGTGTTGCGTTCTCCACACAAGAGAATATACCGATATGTCACTTTTATATATAATTTTTTTGTAGAGGCGAAAATGTAATACATTTGAAAAAATTACAACTGTCCCGAAAATACTTGTAAATTTCGTTTGTTACCTCCTGTCTTGTCCAGCTAACTTGTTGAACTCAAGTAAGTAGTAAATTAGAACAATGTTTGAATAATTTTGATATTATTTATTACAATCTCGTAAACAATGACACAACAGTTAAAATTAAAATGTAATTTGGTATGTAAAAGATGAAAATGAAAGATGAGAATTGCACTTTATGCATTTTTTTTAATGTGTTCTTTGCAGCTTGCCTTCAGTAGCTCAATAGTTTGGTCTTGCAGCTGTGTCAGCACTTGATAGCAATTCACCAACTTATCCGGACTTGTTGTTTGATCTGAGTGTTCCCCATGTCCAAGTTCCTTGTATGATGAAATCATTTCTTGCAGATCTGTCAGCACTTGATAGGAATTCACTAACTTATCAGAACTTGTTGTTTGATCTGAGTGTGCCCCATGTCCAAGTTCCTTGTATGCTGAAATCATTTGAACTTGGAAGTCATTAATTTCTTGCATATGGTCAATAACCTTTTGTTGTTCCAGCTGACTTTCTCTTTTGGCTTTTTGGAGAGCTTGCTTAAGTTGCTTATCATGTTTGATTTTTTGTTTTTTTTGTTCCTTTTTTGTCTTTCTCAATTGTTTGTTCACGGTTTTGATTTCTTGTTTGCAGATTTCAAGTTCCTTGTGTTTTGAAATAAGTGTCAGGTTCATGTCAATCCTTTCTTTCTCACAATTTTCCAGTACCTTGTCTTTTTGTACAAGTAGAGCTTGCAAGTGAATGTTTTCTTTAATGGATTTTACAAGTGCCAGGTGTTGTTCAATGAAATTGCTTGTTTCCCTTACATGTCGACTAATGAAAGTCCGAGGCCTAGTTTTGGGTGATTTGTTAGATGGGCCGGTTTGGGCTTTAGGTTGAAAGTCATTTTGGTCAGAGTTTTGCAGCGGCTTGTCATTTTTGTTGTCACCGAGAGCAGCTTCTTGAAAGACAGATTGCGAAGTTGAGGGAGTTGATGGGTTACGTTTGGCTAAAGGGCAGAACTCTCCAGAGTCTCTTCGCTGTTTTTTGTTTGTTGGTTGATTTTCATTGTTGTCTGTAGTTTTTTGTGCCTCCTCAATGTTGGCCGATTTTTTTTTGTCTTGTTCATTTCTGTAGTGTTGATATAAGCCTACATATTTACGTTTCCTTGGTTGTGTTTTAGGTTGAAAGTCATTTGTGTCAAAGTGTTCCTGCGCCTTGTCATTTTTGTTGTCACAGAAAGCAACTTCTTGAAAGACAGATTGCAAAGTTGATGGGTTACATGTTGGTGAAGGTTCGAACTCCTCAATCTGTTTTTGAAGTTGAAGTAATCCTACAGAGTCAAGTTTTTTTGGTGTTGTTTGTTCCTTGTCATTGGCGTCGAAGTTTTCACCTTCGTCGTCACTTAGGTCAATAACTGGAATTGTTGCAACATTACTTATTTGTATGTTTTCCGTTGATGGCAGTGTTGCTTCCTTATCATTGGCGTGGGAGTTTTGTAGTTGGTGGTCCTCATTGCCTTCGTCATTGCCTTCGTCACTGATGTCAACTACTTCAATTGTGTTGTTATGTTTTTTCTCCGTTAAAGACATGATTGAACTGTAAGACAGTGTTGAAAGTCACAATTACTGTAGTAATACAAGTATGTGCTCTTGATAAGCAATAAGTAGGTAAATTGTAATGGAAGTTCTGAAAGTGAAATGTTTGTAGAATTGCAGTCGCTCCAAAATCAAACCAATTACTGATGACTGTTTTACTGTGAAGCCATTATTTATAAGAAGTTGTATAATTAAATTTGATTGTCGAAATTAAAACTTAGACTGTTATTAAATGAATCGGGTATTTTTGCATTTAATTAATAAAACGCTGAAGGCTTTTAATTAGCATCTGATTAAAAATATAACAATGGCAGTGCACCCCATTTTAAATGATTCGCCAAAATTACTGTATGCATTATAAACTTCGCCTAAAACCAATATAATAAGTTAAGAAAGATAAAAGATAACAAGAACAAAGATGACAAGCTACGGAAATTTAATACCCAATTTGTAACTGTTTTAAATGAGAAGAAACCGTAACATATTCATGTACATTATTATACAAGCATTTATGATACCGTCAAATCTTGTCGCAGTAAGTCAAAGCAAAATTTAAAGTTAGTTTATCTGCCTCTACTCAGAGTCTAAACTGGGTATGCTATGCATTAAGCGCGCACTAAACCAAATAGTAAAAGGGCAAATCACAACCCACGGAAATTTATTATATGTTTTGTCAAGAAAAAAAAAATAATAACCCTTCCGTTGTAAAAAAAAAAACATTTCCAAATTCAGATTCTAACCTACTACTGTCTCCTAAATATAGTTATAAATCTCAACGCCGAAGAAGATGTAATTATATAGGCTTCCTAAAGATTTGGTAATAAGCTCGCAATTGTTTATAAGTTAAAAAATTAAGTTAAAATTACAAATTAAAATTAAATTTAACCAAAAAATGTCGCGGCTTCACATGGCTCAAGGAGGCATTGGCTCGTCATATTCAGAAACTGATTTGATGAAACTTTATTCGTTTCTGAATCTTCTCGACTTGACTAGGACGCGAACTCGGGTCCGAAGAATGGTCAAGCGAGGTACGCATCAAGAGCGGCTGCGCTATCAACTTGACCACTGAAACTGCCGCTGAATGATGATGAAAAAAACTGTTACTGAACAAACAAATACATAAGTAAAAATGCATTTTGTGTACAATAGATGGCAGTCTAAGTATTTAATTTTAACAACTTAAAAATCTTTCTTTTCATCTATATGTCCGTGGCATATTTCATGGTCTAGTGGAGAGCGCTGCCGCTTCAAGAGCTTTCAGTCCCCAGTTCGAAGCTTACACTCGACTTTATTCGTTTCTGAATACTTCTCTTTAGATTGGAATCCTTACTTTATTCGTTTCTGAATCGACGCATCTTGGACGGCTCTTTATTCGTTTCTGAATCTTCTCGACCTGACTAGTACCTCTTCATAGGCGATGGAAATGTCATTTTGACTTTTACGAGAATACTTGTACTAAATGAGTTAGTTTAAACATAACATTATTGTAATGTTGTACTTTATTGTAAAATAAATTAAATGACAGGGTTATCATTCTTGACAAAACGGCCAATCACAACCCACGGTAATTTTATGTATATTTTGTCAATAAAATATTAATAACCCTTCCGTAGTAAATAACATCCAAATTGTCATTACTACTGTTTTCTAAATATCGTTATGAATCTCAACGTATGTGTGTTGCTGTAAAGAAATAGATATTATTTAAATGTAAAACGTAACAGCTTATTAATTTAATAAATGAATGAAGAAAAAATGAACGAAATGTAAACTGTTATTCGACAATTCAAAGAGTACCCTATTTTGTGCAACAGGAATCAGCATTTGTACAATGTAGAAAAGTGTCTTTGGTTATCAGAAAGTAAAAATTTATCATTCAGTTAAACGTGGTAGGCTACCAAAGAAGTAAATTAAACAAAGTTAATTAAAAAGACATTGTCTTTACTAGCATTGAAAGACATGACGCCAGTTCATTATTATTTATTATTAAGTTTTTAATTAAGTTTAGTTTAAAATCCTTGTTTTTTCACAGTTATCCGTCTGTTTTTAACAAGTGTTCAACCATACAACATATTTATCTGTATCCTAATATTGAACACAACATTTAACAATGAAGATCACGGAGCTGTTTCAAAATGAGGACAACCAGTGGACTGTCGAAGTAGCAGCTAAACCTGGATATTTTTATGGTTTGAAGTCGTCAGTCCAGTTTTCATTGGGCGAAAAGTTATTCAAACTGAAAATGAAGAAAAGCGGAGGAAATATTTGGGCCAAAATTAAAAGCTTGGACAATGTTCAGTTTGGTTTCAAAGCTAAGGTGACGCAACAACAGGACACAGTTGAAAGTTCAGACGAAGTATTCAGTCTTTGTGACAGTAGACACACCATAAGATTTTCAAAATCGCCAATTAATGCCTTTGGCAACAGCCAAACAGAAGTCCTGCTGAAATTGGTCTTCTGCGATTTTCAGTTTGTCTGCAATGACAAACATGTACCTGCCTTCAAGTGCGAACTTGTCAAGAAATCCAGAGTTTTTGAGAGAATGTTACAATCTCCAAGCTGGATTGAAACTCAGGATTCCAGAATGGTCATAGAAGATTTTGACCCGTCGACATTGGAGAGCATGGTGTACTTTCTTAACTTCCAGAAACTGCCAAAAATGACAACAAGGGGTCAATCCGAATTGCTATTACTTGCTGATAAGTACGACATGTCCGAGCTAGTGTATATGTGCCAAAGCGAACTCGCAGCTCAACTTGATGAAAAGAATTGTTTTCAGATTTTAAATTTGGCAGCTTTCATCAAGGCATCATACCTTCAGGATGCTTGTCTGTCGTTTATCTATTTATCTATTTATCGAGGTGGACATCCTTTTCCAAAAATGACCCTTTGGCCCTTCAACAATACAAGGAACTAATAATACAATTCTGCATCACCAAAATTACAAATTATCCAACTGTAGACCAGTTTTATGGTTCAGATGAATCAGAATTCTTTTTTGACTCTGTTAAATGGGCAATGGAACTAAATTCCATGAACATACACAACCAAAGAACCACCATCGCTTTGGGTTTCTACAATGATGACAATGCTAGCATAAATGTGCTCAAGGCGATAAGAAACCACCTTGCCGCAAGTCAATCTAATTAATTTTGTAAATTTGTACACTGAATTGAAATAGTTTTCTGTTTTAATTGTAAACAAACTTAACGTCCAAAATTATTGAAAAATAAAGTAATTAAAATAAAGTAATTGTCCCAATGTTATTGTTGATCAGTCTGAAATGGAAGAAGTGTATCATAGACCAAGAAAGAAGTAATTTTTTCCGATGAAGTACAAACTACGGAATTTTTGTAGCAATTTTGTCAAGATTAAAAGTAAAATGAAACCGTACAGTATAAACAGTGTTAAGTATCAAAGTATGGTAATTTAGTTGAATTGTATTTTGTATTTTGCAAGAAGTCGTGTTGCGAAAATGTAGTTAAAGGTTCTGATTTCACAGGCCTACAGCCAGTACATAGATACACCTTATAGAGGAATACTTTTTCTTCAGTTTTATGTTTCACTTCAGGGTATGTATTTTGAAATCTGACTTAGACTGAGTTTGTAAGAGAAATGAAATACTATTAACTTAAAGTTCAACTTCCTTCATTTGCAATTTCGAACTATTAGTAGTTAAGTAGTCTGCCACTTAAAACTTAAAACTTATAAGAAGTATATTCAATTGAAAATCACTAGGTAGGTTAAATTTTCATTTCATTGACAACCATTCGAATTTACTAACCGATATTAATAAAATATTGAAATATTTTTTAAAAATGAATTACATGTAAAACCATAAAATATAATTGAAATGACCATCGTCAGTGCACCCTTTTCCTTTTGTACAAAAATACAGAGCCTTATTATAATAAAGATCAAAACCATCTTTAAAAAAAGT
>Ga0208481_1000394_pt1 | contig 13384 bp, 10 predicted proteins | sample LakMenEpi02Jun10_FD_150662 | JGI IMG/M metagenome (GOLD analysis project Ga0208481, IMG submission 150662) | Freshwater microbial communities from Lake Mendota, WI - 02JUN2010 deep hole epilimnion (SPAdes) | ecosystem: Environmental > Aquatic > Freshwater > Lake > Epilimnion/Euphotic zone ... | reverse complement strand
TACTATCTTTATTCAGTTTGTTTTTTCTAAAACGCAAAAGTAAATTACCATCTTCTGTATAAACATCCGCATCATCATCTATTATTGTTTCTATGTCACTACGTTTTAATTTCTTGTTCATTACTTTGTTTAATTTACTATCATCGTAATCTTTTTTTACATAATATATTGTTACATTTCCCTTTTTTTCTTTCTTTTCAATCATATATATTTTATTTATATTTTATTCTTTTTTATATTATTCTTTTTTATATTATTTAAAATTGATTAATTTTTAACTGTACAAATAAATTTAACTATAATAATTTATTTATCTGTAAGAACTATATTAAAATGTCAAAAGAATATTGTAACATTTGTTGCGATTCATATAATAAGAGCTCAAGAGAGAAGATTTGTTGTGGATATTGTGAATTCCCTGCTTGTAAAACTTGTTGCGAGACTTACATTCTATCTGAAACAATTCCGAAATGTATGAATACAACTTGTGCTAAGGAATGGTCTAGAAAATTTATTAGAGAGAAATTTACTAATGTGTTTATTAATACTAAATTTAAAAATCATTTAGAAGAGCTTTTGTTTGATCAAGAGAAAGCATTATTACCTGCTACTCAACCGATTATTGAAGAAAAAATTAGAAAGGATAATATTAAAAAAGAAATGGCTGTTCTTGACGATTTAATTCAAGATTTATATGTTCAAAAGAGACAGTTAGAGAGAAATTTATATACAAATCAGATTGATACTTCATCTAAAAAAGTATCTAATTATGTTCGATCATGTTCTGCCGAAGGATGTCGTGGGTTTTTAAGTACTCAATGGAAATGTGGTATTTGTGAGCAGTGGACATGTCCTGAATGTCATGAGTTGAAGGGGTTTGATAGAGACTGTGAGCATACTTGTAAACCTGATTTAGTTGAGACCGCCAAACTCTTAGCAAAAGATACTAAATCTTGTCCTAAATGTCAAGCTAAAATATTTAAGATTGATGGTTGTGACCAAATGTGGTGTACACAATGTCATACTGCTTTTAGTTGGAAGACAGGTGTTATTCAAACTAATATTCATAATCCTCATTTCTATGAATGGCAACGTAAAAATGGTGGACTTGCTAGGGCAGCTGGTGATGTTGAATGTGGACAAGAGTTACATCATAACACATTTGATAATGTTAGAAATACTATTGTATCAGGAAAACATATAAGGTTTTTACAATATTATAAGGCTGATTATGACTGGAACACGCGCCCCCATTCTTTAAAAAGTCATACTAATGTTCTTTCTAATATTATTAGACGCACAATTCACAACGATAGAATAGAGTTACCGCAATTTAGAACTCTTTATCTTGAGAGAAATCAGGAACTACGTGTACAGTATTTGTGTAATGAAATAGATGAGGATACATTTAAAATTCTGGTTCAAAGAAATGATAAAAAACATAGAAAGAATAATGAGATTAGTCAGGTTCTTCAGGTTTCAATTACTGCTGCCACTGATATTGTATTTAGGATTATTGATGATTTAAAAAAATCGACACCTGGTAATGATAAATTTGATGAAATTATGAGTGAGTTTAATGGTGTTAGAGAATATTGTAATGAAATCTTTAAGGATATATCGTTTGCTTATGGTTGTGTTCAATATGGTTTTGATGATGAATTTGTTATGAGAACAATTCCGAAAGAGAAGAAGGCTAAAAAGGCTAAGTCAGAGGATTCGGAGGATGAAGAAGAATAAAAATTAAAGTTTGAAATCAAAGATAGAGAGAAAGTTTGAAGCCGAGTAGTCTGTCACTCTGTAATCCGGACTTCACCCTGTAACCATGCCATCCGTCAACTTAACCACTTAACTCGTCGTCAAAATGGCTTCTAATAGGTGCCGGGTTTTTAACCTATAAGGAGCAGGAGCAGTCAGCAGCATAACAGCAGCAGTCAGCAGCAATATAAAGGAAAAAAAGGGTTAGCTAAGCAGCCCCCTTTTATTTTTTATTTATTTAATTAAAATTACAGAAAACTAAAATACAATTATATGCTATATTTTATACTTACCTTATTGGCTTATTACCAATCATTGTCATCGGCACTGGCTCTTGCGTAGCATGGCAAATTATTGTACACCGAGTCGGTTCTCACCAACGGAGCACCGAAATCCTCTTCCTCTTCCTCGGAATCACTATCACTATAGTCAGCCCATTTCTTGGTAACAATTTGAGGCGTAGGCTTGACAATCGGCTTTAATACAGGCGCGGCAGGTCTCTCAGCAATGGCAGCCCAACTTACAGCCTTTGCGACTGATGTGACCTCCTTATGACCAACTAGAGCAGGAAAATCATCTACCACTGGTGCTACAACCTGCTTAGGTTCAGGCTTATCACCCTCCGGGTCGCTTTCATCTCCAAAGGCAGCAAATGCGCCACAATACTTCTTTTCAACCATGGGAGCTGACACCATTGTAGAAGCTGCTCTTTGTTCATACTTATGAGCTTGAATTGCGACCGACTTCTCCTTCTTGGCACGCTTGTTGTTCTCCTCGATAACAGGGCAGAACTTGGTAGTGTGACCCATCTTGTAGCAGTAGCGGCACTCGGTAGCAGCCAAAACAGGGCATGTCACCTTAGTATTCCCATTGAAGTCAGGAAGAGACCTAACAAAGTGGGAGGTATACTCGGCCTCAGTCTTGCCAGCATCGTGGCATACCTTACAGAAGGGCTTCTTGGCTACGACCTTCTTGCTGTTGTTGTTGGACTTGTAAGACATCTTTAAACTTAAACGTTAGTTTGAAACTTGTTAATTATTTTATTTATGACTTACGCTTACTATTAAAAAGTATTTCAATTTTTTTAAAAAACTTATTTAAATGCGTTTACTAAAAATTTATAATGCCATTTTATATCTCATAAAAAAGATTACCCTTAAGGGTATGTCATCTTACGCTTAAATTAAATTAAATTAAATATAAATACAAAACATATAAATTATATACTTACCTTTCGAATTCGTATTCTTCTCCCGCTCCATTGAGCTCCTTCGCCTCTCGTATGTCCCAAATATAACGTCTCTCTTGATATTGCCAGTCCCAACGGGCTTCATAGAACTCCTCTTCCATAATCACAGCTGCCTCATAACTTATAACTGGCGCTCTAATAAATGGCTCAGGATTCAGAAGGTCGTGAGGATACACATCGTCGACTATTTCTCCTTCCTCTATTTCTGTAGGACCATTGGGTACACTCAACGTTATTGCGGGTTCCTCATAGTCATATTGAAGGTCATCAAATGAGTAGTAGTAGTAGTAGCGGCTATTATACTCCTCCAGAACCTCGAATACCATATCTGGGTCCCGAATGAAGGCTTGATATCTTGCCTCTTGTCGGGCATTGCCGTAGTGTCCAGAACCATATATACGACCTGGGTGATAGCTGCGACTAATAGCACATGGGCTATAATCACCTGAGCTATACTGACTACCCACTTGATATATATCGCTGTCAAATAGATGTCTATCTCCATCATACAGCTCGAATAGCTTCTCTAGTAGGTCTTCTTCAATGAAGGTGATTGCGTTGAAGTCATCTATACGGTCAGGACGAGGAAGGACTGGGAAATCCTCGAATTCATATTCCGGCTGGCACATTGCGGCTAGTGCGGCATCAACGCGCTCACACTCAGGATTGGGTTGAAGAAGACCGAATTCAGTTCTGGGGAAGGTCAGAGACCACTTGGCAAACTCGAAGATGTTCATCTCACGGCCGGCTTGTTCAATAGCTTCTTGATACATTCTTAGTAGTTAAGTTGATGGTAGTTTTAAGTTAATGATAGTTTAAAACTAGGTTATTTTATTTTATTTATACCTTACACCTATAACTATAAAAGTATTTCAATTTTAAATTTTCGCCCACATTTTAGAGCTAACTAAAAATTTATATTTAACCCTTTTAAAATATAATGACATAATCCGGAACTTACACAGTTGCCTTCGGCTTATAATACGGACTATTATTCAAATACTTATAAATTTTTAGTTCTCTCTATAACTGGCTTTAAAAAGAAAAAATTGAATGAAATTTTTTGAAATTCAGTGATTACTACATAACTATATCAAATTAACTATTAAAGTGAACTTAAAAAATGACTACTATTGAAGACCGCATGGCTCAGTTTGGCCGATACTTGGACCGTACCAAGATGGACCATAAGCAATATCAATTCGATGGGGTCCGTTGGATAATGAATAATGAGCTTAGACCTGACCCTGTGTGTGGGGTTCGAGGAGGATTTATCGCTGATGAAATGGGTTTAGGGAAGACCATTATGATGATTGGGACCATGCTTTGTAATTTTGTTGAGAAAACGCTTATTGTTGTACCACCTGTCCTTATTGACCAATGGTATGTACAGATATACCGCACTACTGGTCATCGTGCTCTTATATATCATGGGGATGATAAGAAGGATATCGATTTTGAAGAACTTAACAATGCTAAGATTGTTGTGACTACTTATGGGGCTATCACGCTGTTGAGGTCTCAAATTGAAGAGCAAACTCTTACTTTACTTCACAAAGTCGCTTGGACTCGTATTATTTTCGATGAGGCACATCATTTACGTAACAAAAATACTACCAGGTATATCGGTGCCAGATTGCTTCAGGCTAAAATTAGATGGCTTGTTTCTGGCACTCCTGTTCAAAATTCTAAGAAAGACTTCTACAGCTTATGTGCTATGATTCGCTTGCCTGCCAGTTTCTATACTGAGAGCGACAATTTACGCACTCTGGCTAGGTCGTTTATTCTTAAGAGAACAAAGAAGCAGGTTGGCATTCAAATGACTGAGGTTCATCTTGATAAAAATATTGTTAATTGGCATAATCGCAAGGAAATGGAGTTGTCTGAAGAAATTCATTCTGCTCTCGCTTTCAGTCGCGTCTCTGCTAAGAAAAGTAAACAACTTGTTACTGCCTTCGGCAGCGGAGCTTTAGCTCTTCTATTAAGGGCTAGACAAACATGTATTTATCCCAAGCTCATGAAGAATAAACTCGATAGCATGGTTAAAAATGGTTTCATGACCGATTATTCTTCTTACAAAGAGGCTTTCGATCATAGTTCCAAACTCGACTATGCTGTCGGCAAAATTCTTGAACGAAAGGATAACAACTGTGGAAAGCTTATATTCTGCCATTTTCGCGAAGAGATTGATGAAATTGCTTCAAGATTGAGAGCAGGTGGGATGACAAAGGTGGCGACTTTTGACGGCAGAACCACTAATTCTAAGCGTTATGATATTCTTAATGATAAAAATGATGCGCTTATTTTACAAATTCAAACCGGATGTGAAGGCCTTAATCTACAGGAAAATTACAGCGAAATCTATTTCATCAGCCCACACTGGAATCCATCTGTTGAAGACCAAGCTATTGCCAGATGTCATCGCATCGGTCAGACTAAGGATGTTTATGTTGAGCGATTTGAGATGTGTAATTTTATTGATGATGAGCAAGAGGTTGACACCATGACCATAGATAAATATGTTGGAGCTGTTCAAGAAGGTAAACGCACTATTGCTAATGAATGTATTGAAATTAAAAATTAAAAAACTAAAAAAAAATTTATATGTATGTATAATTTAATTAATCAAAACAAATGTAAATTTGGCTACCCTTTGTCGGCCATTTTTTACTTTAAAAATATTTATTTATTTTTAATGTAGAGAGAAAATATTAATTAGTATTTAAATTAAAATTGAAACCAAATTTTTTATTTAATAAATTGGCATAACTCATAACATTGATTCAATGGAATTCCTTGATATTATTACTACATTTATCCAAAGGGCTCGCGATGAGCTTAGCTTTAGGAGTGGGAGAAACCTCTTTCCTCAAAAATGGGCAAAAGTTCATCCTATAAATAATAAACATGATATTGAGACTGGCTTATATCATGGGGAGGACATGTGTCGTATAACAGTACACTACTCTTCATTAGAAGAATGTAAATGGGACGCAGGGCAAATCCTTTAACCTATATAAACTTAACCTATATAACCTCTATAAACTTAACCTATATAAACTTAATATAACTCATATCTCTCTTGGCTATGAATTATATTTTTTATACTAGTTCACCTATTAGACTTGTAAGGGTGTAAGAGCAGCAGGCAGCAGGTATTACCCTAACCAACATGTTAAGTATATTTAAGTTAACCGTTCAACTTAAATATATAAGAGCAGCAGCAGTCAACAGACGTGAAAAAAGGCCTCCTTATTGGAAGCCCTTTTAAATTTTTTAATTAATTAAGATTACATGTTAAAATTTAAATATGCTATATACTATTTTTTATTTTTTTTTATTTTTTTATAACTACTAACTACCTACACAGTCGCCCTTGGCTTACATATCGTACTCCTCTTCGGACTCCTCGCCGGAATTGTTGAAGTCAATCTTATTCTTTGACTCGTTCCACTTGCCGACCATGACTTGCTCACCATTCTTGACATACTCATTGTAGTCATAAATGATGCCACTCTTCTTCGACTTGAGGTACTTCTTGCCTTCGAACTCGATTTTCTTGACAACATCAGGCTCTTCCTCGACCTCAGGCTCTTTGGTAGCCTTAGCAGCAGCAGCAGGCTTCTTGGCCTTGGATTCCTTAGCGGCCTTATCAGCAGCCAACTTCGCCTCCTTTTCAGCCTTAGCGAGCTCTAGAGCGGCTTTCTTTTCAGCCTTTTCGGATTCCTCGGCAGCTTTCTTGGCAGCACGAGCTTCCTCCTCAGCCTTCTTTTTGGCTTCCTTCTCCAGCTTCTCGGCAGCCAACTTGGCTTCCTTCTCAGCCTTGGCGAGTTCTAGAGCGGCTTTCTTGGCTTCCTTCTCGGCTTCCTTAGCTAGGCGCTCAGCTTCCTTCTCCTCCTCAGACTTGCCCTTCTTCTTGGCTTCAGTCGTCTTTTTAGGAGCGATAACTGCTTCATCACCTGAGTTGTTGTTCGCATCGGCGACAAGACTAGCGAAGAGATCATCGTCATCTCCCTCAATTTGGAGCACCTTCTTGGCCTTCTTAGGGCGGCCCTTGGTTCCCTTTGCCTCCTTAGGCACCTTCTCCTTCTGCGAAGATGGGCGACCACGCTTGGAGTCGACTTCAGCGACTACGAAATGCTCAGCATTAATCTGAACGTTAAACTTACCTGCTTCCTCAAGTGCTTGTTCTTGAGTAATTTTATATTTTTTCATGACCTTGGTATATGCGACAGGCTTGCGTCCCTTAGGATCGACGTACTCAAAGATACCGACTGCTTGGCGCATCTGAATGGTACCATACTCCGGAACGCCCTCTGTTTTGTCAGCCAGAACCTGACATTGCTTACAGAAATCGCCATTCTTGCGAACAGCTTGGCATTGGGTATAGAGACCACTGTTTTGGCGCAGGGCAAAGCAGCAGGCATCGTTGAATTCACCGTTGTAGGGCATAGGGAAGGCTGCCTTGGCGACAATTACCTTCACTTTCTTTGGCTTCTCGTCAACAGGACGGGCACGAACGACCTTCACATTCACGAGGCCTAGCATTCTAACTGCTTCCTCACCGTCGAAATTGTAGTGAACAGCGCAGGCCTTGATTGAACGTTGAGCCAAATCCTGAGCCGCATTTACCATTAGTCTATTCAATTGCTCATTGACATAGACTGCTGATTCGAAATTCATCATTGATTGTGACATTTTAGTTTGAAACTTGATTGGTTTAATTATTATATACTCTTCTACTTACCACATAAAAGTATTTCAATTTTTTTTTATTTACCTTTATTTCTCTGCTTACTTAAAATTTATAATTCTTCCACCTTTTAAAAGGTGGAGCCAAATGGTAGGGGCCGCTTACTATACCATGTCGCTAACATAAATTGTTACTCATTTATTTAATTCGTACTACTATTTCGGAGGCTAATTTGTGCAGACTTTTTACATTTTTAGTTTCCATTAAAATGTATTAAAATAAAAAAAATTGATATGCTTTTTGTATATCAGCGACAAGTATATTAATTAATAAACAACCCAGTTACAAACTGTATAGAATGACGACTACTATTAAGAGAGGTGAAGTTTATATTGCTAGTATGAACTTAAGAGGAGCGCGCGCTGTTAAGTTGGACCCGGAGTCGCTTAACTTAAATGTCACAAGTGCCCAGGCCAAGTTAAGTTTAGATAGAAGGAACTTTAGTCCTATGACTCCTATTGAGGGAGGATATATGGGTTATTGGAACTTTGAAAGTAGGTGGCAATCTGGTAAAATATTTGAAGGAATAGATGAAAAGGTAAGTAAGGACTGGTGGAAGGCTCAAAATGAACCTAAGAGGAGGTATCCAAAGGGTAAAGGTAAGAAGGTATTATGTGCTCGTTTTGAGGGTTATGAGGATAGAGGGGATATGGATTATGTGACTAGTAGAAAGGAGGTCTATTGTAAGGAATATTATGATTTGATTAAGGATAGAGATAGGGTTTTATTCTGGAAAAGGATGTTAGATGAGGGTAAAAGTATTACTATTTATGACTTTGATGGTCCTAGAAATGAAGATAAGAGTGTCACTTGTTTGGAGTTAAGTGAGGAACTAATAAAAGAAAAGGTTAAGGACTTAAATGTTCCGTTTGGACATTGTTATGTTGTTGGTATGCTTTTGAGTGGTATGGATTTAAATATATTGAATTAAACAACCTTTGAACAAACTTGTATATTTTGTGTATAATTTTAATTAATTAATTTAATTTATTTTTTTTGTTTGGCTCCACCTTTTCAAAGGTGGATATATTTTAAGTATTGTAAAAAGTATTAAAAAAGTAAAAAAAATTGAAATGAAAAATGTAGGAATGTGAAAAGTATAAATTAAAATAATCAAAAGCTTTAAAGTAATAGAATGATGAAAATGGAAAAACTGAATAACGAAGTGATGAAAATGCTGAAGTCAGCAGTAGTAGTTTTATCCTCGAAGTATAATTTTGATGGTGAGGAAGGATATAGAATGATATGCGAGTGTGAAGGCTTGTCGTCTTCATCTGGAGTGAAAAGAAGTTCGAAGAAAGTATCAACAAAAGAAAAAATAGTGAAGAGCGCATTTGCTCTGCCATACAACGGTGAACTACACGGTGAATGCTGCTTTGGTCTGCGTCTGAACAGCGGTCTATACACTCAATGTCCTTCTCTTCGGCCCGAAGATGGTGCTTACTGCGCCTCGTGTAACAAACAAGCGACAAAGAATGAACACGGTCTGCCAGACTACGGTTCGATCCAGACACGCTCGTCAAAATACCTCAAGGACGAAGAGTTTGTTGACCCCTCCGGCAAGAAACCAGTCTCATACACTAAAATAATGAAGAAATTGAAGTTAACTGAGGAACAAGTTCGTGAGGAAGCAGCGAAACACAATATGACGTTGGACCCTCGTCACTTCGTAGAAGCTGAAAAAAAGAGTGGAAGACCTGCAAAGGTAGTAACCGAGAAGGAACCCAAGGAACTGAAGGCAAAGGGCCGCCCAAAGAAGTCAAAGAAGGTGCTTGAGTTAGCAGGCGAAGAGGAAGATCTCTTTGCGAGCTTAGTGATGTCTTCGTTAGTGCCTTCGGCTTCAAAGACTATTGAGGAGGATGTGATCGAAGAGACAGTAACCAGTGAAGTCTCTGAAAACGAATCAGAGGATAACTCGTCATTAGGTGATGTCGATGTTGTTGTCGAAGCAAAGCCCAAGCCTTCAAAGCCTAAAGCAGAGAAGATGTCTCATGAGGAAAAAGCAGCCTTAGCTTTAGCGCAGCAAAACCAGAAGAAGCTTGCTTTAGCTGAGCAGAAGGCAGCCGAGAAGTTGGCTTTAGCTGAGCAGAAGGCAGCCGAGAAGTTGGCTTTAGCTGAGCAGAAGAAGGCGGAAGCCGAGCAGAAGAAGCTGGCTTTAGCTGAGCAGAAAGCAGCCGAAAAGTTAGCTTTAGCTGAGCAAAAGAAGGCAGAAGCTGAACAGAAGAAGCTTGCTTTGGCTGAACTGAAGAAGCAAGAAGCTGAACTCAAGAAGAAGGCTGTTACTGAGAAGAAGGCACCTGAGAAGAAGGTTTTAGCAAAGCAAAAGAAGACCAAGGTTGATGACGATGATCGCCCTTCCCCTGCTTTTGTAGATCCTCCTGAGGAAGCCGATGTGGTCAAGAAGATAATGTTCGAAGGTAAGAAGTATTTGAAGTCAAAGAATACCGGTATTATCTATAATATGGAACAAGACGTGATCGGCAAGTGGAACGAGGAAAAGAATCGAATTGACTTCGATGAGACAGGCGAAGAGTCTGAAGAGGAGTATGATGAGGATGTGTAAATATACTTTTACAACTTCGTAAGAAAAGTATAGCAAAATGGTAACAAATAAAAATAAAAATGTATAATGTGTATAATGTATAATGTATATAATGTTTAATTTAACTTAATTTAATTTAATAGAAAGGGTTATATTTCCCTTTTTTCTTTTGCTGCGCTTAAACACTGGTTTCTCGTTTTGTCACTCATTTCTCGTCCTTGGTTACAGGGACGTCCGTATTAGGCGTCCGGATTAAAAGTCCGGATTACGTGGGAACCATTTTGTCACTCATTTCTCGTCCCTGCTCATACACGTGTATAAAGTGTATACTGTGTAGTGTTACTAATTAAACTATATTATATTTTCTCTCTTTGAACAGTATCCAAGAGAGAAAATACAGAAGGTAATAGAGTATACTATAGATTAAACAGTGTTATCTTTTTCTATTTTAATCTCTTTCAAAATATTCTTAATTATTTTATCCTCTTTGGCATCATCGTTATCACCTTTGCCACCAAAAGCTTCAACAATTAACTTATCATATTTATCAGAATACTTGGATTCACTTTTTTCACAACCAGGATACTTGGTCTTATAATCCTTCAATAATTTAGTATTTTTGTGTGCAACGTGTTTAATTAGTTTTCTAATTTTGGGTTTATTGTCTTCTTCTTTTTCCCATTTATCTTCATCTTTTACATACATAACTTCTCTCTTTGTATCAGTACAATGAACAGGTCTCTTAGTTTCATCAAGTGAATTAAGGTTCTTGGCTATTATATTAGAGATGCCATCTACGTAACCCAACTTTCCCACATTCTCCAAATCAGATAATTGTATTTTAATAGAATCGACAAAATCCATAATATTCATAGCATCTTTGCAAGTTTCGTTCAAAAAGAATTGTAAGTTGAAAGACTTGTTGTGGGAGTTGGTGGTGTTATGATTATTATTATGAGTGCCATTTTCGACAACCTTCATAAACATATCTTGCTGTCCTTTGATTAACTCGGCATTCTGTTTAAGAAGCATTATAATTAATTGGTCTTTATCAAGTGATTCCGCATCGGTTACACTATTAGAGTTATCTTTACATTTTTTTTTGTGATTCCATAAACTGGAATGATGTTTATATTCCTTCCCACATTCACAAATAAAATTCTCGGAACTTTTTGGAACTAAATTTGTAGTATTTATTGTAGTATTTGTAGTATTCTTATGTTTAGGTGTGGATAAATGTCTATCATATTGTGACTTTCTACTTGTAACATAGTCACAAGATTCACATACAAAGTTTTCGGAACTTTTCGGAACTAAAATTGTAGTCATTTGTAGTATATTAATACTACAGAAAAAAGTTCCTAAATATTAATCTAATTTTAATATATTTTCAAGAAAAAATTATCGTAACAAAATTGAAATACTTTTTGAAGCCGTGAGACGCTAATTTTTTTTATGGTCTCAGTTTTCTCTCTAATTTTTACATATTTTTTTTTCCCAAAAGTATTTTCAGTTTCCATTTTTGGACATTTATAAATGTCCATTTTTCACTTTTCAAAAATAATCTTGGATTTTCGATAAATGTTGAAGTTTAAATAATAAATTTTTAAAACAACTTAAAGCGGATGATTGCCCTTTTTGCCCTTATTGCCCTTTTTTGCCCTTAATTGCCCTTTTTTGCCCTTTTGCTTAATTTTGCTTAATTTTGCTTAATTTCATTTCCATTTATTTCCTTTAGTGTTTAGCAGACAATAAATGATTATTAATATTACTTTTAAAATCTGTATTGTAGTAACAAATTTTATAAAAATAAATATTACTTAATTTTTGCTTAAATATCAGTTCCAAATAGTTCCAAATAGTTCCAAATAGTTCCAAATACTTCCTTTATAAACTTGTATTTTCTGACAGACTTTCAGGGTTGCCTTGTTCCTTTAAAGCGCTAACAAGGACAATGGCTGAAGTGGTCGATCAGCTGGTTGAAGTATAGTTACTTTGACACAAGAGCACGGGTTCGATTCCCGATTTTACTGAAATGGTTCGCAAAAAAGACACGCGTCGAGACTTCCGCAAACAGTCGAAATCAGTAAAATGCCCACACAGAGCCATTATGGGGACAAATGAGGCGAATATGACTACATTCGGTTTGCGAACTGGGTGTATGCTTTCCAACGGATACGGGAATCCGATACTACAAGACCTGCGTGGGAAGAGTAGGTTATTAAATTGTGTATAAAATACCAAAAATGGTTGACAAATAATATTGCGTTAAAGATCATAATTGATTAAGTAATTGATTAAGTAATTGATGAAAAATGAATGAAATATAACAAAGCAATTCCATATGGGGACAATGGGCGATATAAGGGGGAAAGAAGCCATCTTTTTTGCCACTCATTTCTCGTTTTGTCACTCATTTCTCGTCCCTACTATACGTCCGTATTTGACGTCCGGATTAGACTGGGGGTATGTATAGGTCCGTTGCTTAATGGAAGCCGGGGGTGAAATAGTTCCGTTATACGGTAAATAGCACAGTGACAGGGTGACAGAGTGACATAGTAATACAACTCGGCTACAAATTTAATACAACTGAAATACAAAATAATATATATTATAAAACTACTTAAAGCCAATTCATATATTAATATGTGTAGTGGGCCACCAATCAAAGTATTGTTGAACCACTACCCCAAGGTATAATTATATCCTTGTAACAAATCATCGTGGCGCAGGGGGAGCGCGTCGGGCCCATAACCCGAAGGTCGGTTGATCGAAACAACCCGATGATAATATATTTTTTATTTTTTTTATAAAAATAAAAAATGAAATACTTATAAAAAAATTGAAATGAAATTTAAAAAAAAGTGAAAGGTATAAATTAATATAACTCGACTACAAGCCAATTATACAAGTAAAACAATGTTTAAAAGAGGAGGATTCGCATCATATACAAAGACGGGCAGAGGTATAGCAATCGGCCGCGCACTTGGTGAAGGATTAGCAAGAGGAGGATCTAAAAGTAGCACGAGTCAAGAAAACAAAGATGAACCATCATTTTGTGTCGGGGTTATGATTATAATAT
>Ga0208481_1000392_pt1 | contig 13422 bp, 10 predicted proteins | sample LakMenEpi02Jun10_FD_150662 | JGI IMG/M metagenome (GOLD analysis project Ga0208481, IMG submission 150662) | Freshwater microbial communities from Lake Mendota, WI - 02JUN2010 deep hole epilimnion (SPAdes) | ecosystem: Environmental > Aquatic > Freshwater > Lake > Epilimnion/Euphotic zone ... | reverse complement strand
CCCCCAATTCTGGAGTTGTGAACATTCCCTTGTACACAAGTGTGCGCGCCGACAACGACGAGAAGTAGGTACGCATGTCACCAACGAGTTCACGCTCGATGCGCTTACGCGCCACGAAAATCTTTCGATCAAGATCTATACCCTCTGCCCCTGCTGGGTCATCGAGGAAGAACTGCTGAATTGCTGGCATCACGGCACGTGCGGACGCACCCAAGCAATCTGGGTTCGAAGGAACGACACGCCAACCAAGTGGTCGCAGCCCTTCTTCAACGACGATGCGCTCAACAGTTTCAATTGCCGTTGCTGTGCGCACTGGGTCAGCCGGAAGAAATGCAATGCCAACGGCGTATTTACCCATTGCTGGAAGCTCAAAACCTGCAACTGCTCGTAAGAATGCATCGGGTACCTGAATCAGAATTCCAGCGCCATCGCCGGTGTCTGCTTCCGCACCAGTAGCTCCACGATGTTCCATGTTGCATAACGCCGTGATTCCGAGCGTCACAATCTCGCGACTACGGACGCCTTTGATGTTGGCAACAAACGACACGCCACACGCGTCGTGTTCAAAGCGTGGGTCGTACAGGCCGTGGGCAATGGGGAGATCTGGGTTCATGTGCGTCGAGTCCTTACATCTGCTACCAGAGCAGGGGTAATCAGGTGGATTGTCCACCCGGGACGACGCTGGCCCGAGCAAGACCCAAGGCTACCCAGGCTGACGCCCTGATGCCAAGGGATTTAGAACCCTATTTGGGGTCGATGTAGGCAGGTGCGCGCTTCTCGAAGTCGCTCATCACAGCCTCACGCTGGTTGTGTCCACCAATGAGGCTTCCAATAATGCGACGTTCCGCAGCAAATTGGGCAGCAGCGAAATCCATGGTGAGACGGTTCAACAACTCTTTCGCACCACGCACCGCATCTGGGCTGCGCTTGCAGATCTCTTCGGCATAGGCAAATGCATCATCACGAGGATTATCTGACAAACGAGTGACGACACCAATTTCGTGCGCTTCGCGACCATCAAAGATACGAGCAGACAACACGATGTCTTTCATCACGTCGGGACGCACAAGACCCTGCAAGAGAACTGTGCCTGACATGTCGGGTACTAAGCCCCAATATGTTTCGCGAACACTGAACTTTGTATCTGGGTGCGCAATACGAATGTCGGCACCGAGAGCGATCTGGCAACCGCCGCCAAGAGCATGTCCATGCACTGCTGCAATCACTGGCACTGGCACTTCTTGCCATACCCATGCTGACTGCTGACCCAGGTGCGTGATGCGACCCTCTTGCATGTCACCAGCAGACGGTTGTTTTTGCGTCGTATCGCGTTCACCACCACCGGCCATGGCGCCCATGGACGCAAGGTCGAGGCCAGCACAGAAAGAAGCACCTTCGCCCGAGAGAACTACAACTCGAATTTTCTTGTTGGTCTTCAATGATTCACCGGCGTCCACAATCGCTTGGAACTGCTCACCATCAAGGGCATTGCGCTTGTCGGCACGGTTGAATCGCACATCTGCGATGCCGTCGGATATGGAGATAGTGACTCTGTCGCTCATATTCCTAGTTTGGCACGGTCCCACTCGTCAGTTGTCAGTGAAGCCGTGGCAGACTGCCCACTATGCATTTAAACCTTTCCGCCGATGAAGTACTCAAGACAACCCGCAGCGTTCGTAAGCGCCTCGATTTCGACAAGCCAGTAGAGCGCGAGATTGTCGAGGAATGCCTTGAAATCGCCCTGCAAGCACCAACAGGTTCAAACAGCCAAGGTTGGCATTGGATCATCGTGGAAGATGCTGCAAAGAAAAAGGCACTTGCCGACATCTATCGCAAGAACTGGGATCTGTACTCCAATGCACCTGCTCGTCAATTCGCCGAAGGCGACACCCGCGGAGAGCGCATGCCACTCGTTCGTGACTCCGCAGCGTTTCTTGCTGAGAACTTTGAGAAGGCACCACTGTTGTTGATTCCAGCGATCGACGGCCGTCTCGACAACCTTCCTTCATTTGCAACCGCAAGCCAGTGGGGTTCACTGTTACCGGCCGTATGGAGTTTCATGCTTGCACTACGCGAACGCGGGATGGGTTCTGCATGGACCACCATCCACCTCATGAACGGTGGCGAAGAAGAAGCTGCCAACTTGCTTGGCATTCCACACGATCGCATTAGCCAAGCGGGCCTCTTCCCTATCGCCTACACAATCGGAACAGACTTCAAGCCAGCAAAACGAGAGCCACTTAGCAAAGTCCTTCACTGGGACAAGTGGTAATGACCGACATTGTCACGTATGTGCTGACTGATGGCGTTGCAGTCATCACCATGGATGATGGCAAAGCCAATGCAATGTCGCTTGCGCTGCAACAAGCAATTCATGCAGCACTCGACCAAGCAGAACGTGACGCAGCACCTGTTGTACTTGCGGGTCGCCCAGGCATCTTGTCTGCCGGCTTCGATCTCAAAACACTTGCAGCAAGTGGTCAACCAGCAGTCGACATGCTGAATGGCGGACTTGAACTCGCGATTCGCTTGTTGTCATTCCCCCATCCTGTTGTGATTGCTTGTGGTGGTCACGCCATTGCCATGGGTGTGTTCATTCTGTTGTGTGGCGACTACCGCATTGGTGTGCGTGGCAATTTCCGCTACACCGCGAACGAAGTTGCCATCGGCATGACAATGCCTTTTTCAACAATTGAAATCCTTCGTCAACGTGTGACGCCCGCAGCCCTCACACGTTCAGTTTTACTCGCAGAAATTTTCACTCCAGACAATGCAGTGGAAACAGGATTTCTCGACCTTGTGGTTGATGAGTCAGAACTAATGACAACTGCAATTGAGTTTGCCAAGTCCACGTCCTCACTAAATGCAGATGCGCATACTCACAGCAAGAAGCGTTTGCGTGCAGATGTGATTGCTGCAATTCGCGAAGGCCTCACCAAAGACTACGACGGCTGGAAGAAGCAGTTCCTCTAATCCACCAGGCGCAAGCCGCTTGGCGCAATCGACTGATCGACAAACGGTAAGTCCACCACAAACTCTGTGCGATGCGCAGGGAAGACGTGGCGAGAGACCAACACGGTCTTGCCTTCAACACTCTGGGTAGTTCGTTCACACCGCAACACGGGTGAACCGACAGGCACTTTCAATAATGCAGCTTCGTCTGCGGAGGCAGCGTCTGCACCAATTGTCTGCGTTGCTCCTGCAAATGGAATATCAAGTAGTTCATAAAACGGAGAACGTTCGACATCTGCACGAGATAGGTGTTGACCCAAATCTCCGGGACACCACACCGTGACAATTGCAAATGGTTCACCATCAGCGAGATTCACGCGGCGCACTCTCAACACTTGTGAAGTACCCAATGCCTGCGCAACATCTTTTGGTGCTTTCTCAAACGCAAACTCCAATACACGGCGTTCAGGCGTTGCTCCAGAGTTGCGCAGTTGATCTTCCAATGTGGCCAACCGCGCTAATGGTTGTCGCACTGTTTCGCCGGCAACAAACCATCCGAATCCCTGGCGCGAATCAACGAGGTCACCGTCTCGCAACAACTCAAGGGCTTTGCGAATAGTCACGCGGCTGACTTCAAACTCAGTAGACAAATCAGATTCACTCGGCAGTAGACGCCCAGCCGCATACGAACCCGAGAGAATTCGGCCTCGAAGTTCTTCGGCGATCTGGTGATAGCGAATGGTTCTCACTTGTATTATAGTTGTATACATCTGAACAAAACGCAAGTACTCATTGCTTGCCCACCGAAAGGTAACCACCATGGCTGTTTCTGCTGGCACTCCGATTGAACTTGTGCAAGGCGTGTACTCAACGCTTCCCTCTAATGCCGCACTAGGACGCAAGCGCCTTGGTCGTCCACTCACGTTGGCTGAAAAAATTCTTATCAACCATCTCTCAGACCCCGCTTCACAAGAGATGGAACGTGGTCGTAGCTACGCTGACTTCCATCCCGATCGCGTCGCCATGCAAGACGCAACCGCACAAATGGCGTTATTGCAGTTCATGACAGCAGGTCTTCCAACAACTGCAGTGCCATCCACAGTGCATTGTGACCACCTCATTCTTGCCAAGGTCGGTGCCAAACTCGACCTGCGTGACGCAAACGATGTGAACCGCGAGGTGTACGACTTCTTGCGCAGTGTCTCTGCAAAGTACGGCGTTGGTTTCTGGGGTCCAGGCAGCGGAATCATTCACCAAGTAGTTCTCGAGAACTATGCATTCCCTGGCGGAATGATGATTGGTACCGATAGCCACACACCAAACGCTGGTGGTCTTGGCATGGTGGCAATTGGTGTTGGTGGCGCAGATGCAGTCGACGTCATGACAGGCTTTCCGTTCAACGTGCGTTGGCCAAAAGTTATTGGCATCAAACTCACCGGAACACTGTCTGGTTGGGCCAGTCCGAAAGATGTCATCTTGGAAGTTGCACGCCAACTCACCGTAGAAGGCGGCACCGGAGCCATCGCTGAATACTTTGGCCCTGGCGCAGACAGCATTTCTGCAACAGGTAAGGCAACGATCTGCAACATGGGTGCAGAAATTGGTGCCACATGTTCAGTGTTCGGATACGACAGCAACATGAGTGACTACTTGCGCGCAACTGGTCGTGAGGCAATCGCAGCTGCAGCAGATGCTGTAGCCGACGACCTTCGTCCAGACGATGGTGCACAATACGACCAGGTCATCGAGATTGATCTCACTTCATTGACACCGCTTATCAACGGCCCTCACTCCCCTGACCGTGCCCACAAAATTGGCGCACAAGGCGTAGGTGCAGCAGCACGCGAAAACGATTGGCCGCTGAATATTTCTGCAGCCCTTATTGGTTCTTGCACGAACTCGTCATATGAAGACATCACACGTGCAGCATCAATTGCGCGTCAAGCAAAAGCCAAAGGCCTCAAGGCCAAGGTTGAACTCCTCATCTCACCGGGAAGTGAACAAATTCGCGCGACCATTGAACGCGATGGACTTCTTGCAGACCTTGAAGCAATTGGTGCAACGGTGTTGGCCAATGCATGTGGTCCTTGTATCGGACAATGGGAACGCGCAGCCGATAAAACTGCAAAGCCCAACAGCATTGTGAACTCTTTCAACCGCAACTTCCCAAAGCGCGCAGACGGTTCAGCAAATACGTTGTCATTTGTAACAAGCCCCGACACCGTGATGGCAATTGCGCTCTCCGGACGTCTCGACTTTGATCCGACTGTCGACACAATCACCAGTGCAGACGGCACCGAAGTAACACTCGATGCACCACGTGGCGACATTCTTCCCGCAAAGGGCTACGACCCCGGCGTTGATACCTTCACTGCCCCACCAGCAGATGGGAGCGGTGTTGTTGTGGAAGTAAGTCCTACCTCTGATCGTTTGCAACTTTTGCAACCGTTCAATGCATGGGATGGCAACGACTACATCGAACTGCCCATCTTGATGAAGGCACAAGGAAAGTGCACTACAGACCACATCTCTGCAGCTGGAAAGTGGCTTACGTACCGTGGCCACCTTGAGAACATCTCGGGCAACTTGTTCATTGGTGCTGTCAATGCATTCGGTGGCGCAGTGGGCGAAGGCCTCGACGTAATCGACGGTTCGCGTCGCAGTTACCCAGACATTGCCAAGCACTATGGCGAGTCCGGTGTGCAGTGGTGCGCAATCGGAGACCAGAACTACGGCGAAGGTTCCTCACGTGAGCATGCAGCGATGGAGCCACGTTTCCGTGGCGGCGTCGTTATCTTCGCTCGGTCATTTGCTCGTATTCACGAGACAAACTTGAAGAAGCAAGGTCTAGTTCCACTTACTTTCGCCAATCCAGATACTTATAACCAGATCGAAGAGACTGACCGCATCAGTGTGTTGAATCTTCCTCCAGTTCCCGACAAACCAATGCAGTGTCGCATCACCAAGACAGATGGCTCCACCATCGACTTTGAGGCAAAGCACACATTTAGTCCTGAACAAGTGGAATGGTTCAAAGCCGGTTCTGCGCTCAACATTGTTCGCGCAAAAGTTGCCAGCCAGAAATAACTAATCGGTACCTGGGCGCCGATCATCTTCGGCGTTCGGGTCACCTTTGTAGTTCGACGGGTACGACCGTCGCAGTTCATCTTCAGTGGGTTCGTAGTACTCACGTCCCTCTGGCGGCAACAATGCACTAATTGCAGCCATGATCGCTGCAGTATCTGCATCTGCATCTGTGTACGACAACGCGACAGGCGCACCAACAACAATGATGACTTCTGGTGGCGACGTCACGTTTGTGATGTTGGGCAACTTTGCATTGCGTGGCCACACTTTTTCCGTTCCCCAGATACCAATTGGAATGACTGGAGCTTTGGTTTGTGCTGCCAATTTCGCTGCGCCCCAACGCCCCTTCAACACTGGGTCAAAAAATGCACGACCGCGAGGAATGGTTCCTTGTGGCATTAACGCAACAAGGTCACCAGCAACTAACGACTCTGTTGCTGCGCGCAATGGTTCATCACTGCCGGTTCCACGTTCTACACGGATGCCGCCGAGTGCAGCCGCGAGTGGCCCAATCACCGGTGCATCAAAGACTTCTTTTTTGCCGAGAAACCGCACTGCTCGGCCAGTTTTTGCTACCGCTAGTGAAACCGCAGCGATATCGAAATAGCTGCGATGATTGCCACAAATAATGGCTGCACCATCAGTAGGAATGTTTTCAGTTCCTGAAATTTTGAAGCGTGCATACGGGAATACTTCAGGACGGGCAAACTTCATCAATACTTGCTGTGCCTCAAGACCAACTACGGGAACCTTTGCAACACCTAGCGGTACATCAAGATGCATAACAGGCCAACGACGTGCTGCGGCCATGAGGCGTAAACGCCAATCTGGGTTCACACAAAATGGGTTTCCTACTGAGGCAAGTAATGGTTCATCAAAGACGCTGTCGCTATATGCGTACGAACCAGCAAGGTCTACACCGTGTTCTTCAGCCCAACGCTTTACAGCATCACGTTTGCCACGTGACCACACATATTGACCGTCTAACTCACCCGTGTAACAACCATCGGCGTCAACTGCATACGTTGTTGCAATCACATCGTCAAAACCCATGAGCTCTGCAAATGGTTCAATGAGATCTCGTGGAGTTGTCGTTGCCAAAACAACTTTTCTTCCTTCAGCACGATGCCCGTCGATGACTTGTTTGGCATATGGCTGCACCATTGCAAGAATGTCGGGCGCTGCCGTTCGCGACGCTGTGCGCACTTCCTCACGTGAATGTCCACGCATTGCAATGACTGCCTGGCGACCCAACACCATGGACGGAAGATTCTCACCGAACGTTTCAAAGACTTGATACATGAGAGATTCGCCAGGAATGTTTCGATTCACCACACCTGTTTCGCGTAATACGCGACTCACAACATGGGCAGATGCACCCGAAAGAATCGTGCGATCAAGATCAAAAAAAGCTGCATGCTCCACGCGGGCACACTACGCCTGAATTGGGGCGTTGTATATGGGGAGAAATGGGAAAGGCCCCGCACTAGGCGGGACCTCTCAACCGAAACCCGATGGGGGGGGACCATCTGATGGGTTCTTTCGGCCGGACTAAAGGGGGGATGTCCGGCGCGATTTGTTAGTGAAATTATGCACGTGAATGCGTGAACACTCAAGTCGAACGGCAAGATACTTGCTATCGTTTTTAGAGATAGGTCATTTCCGACCCAGAAAGGAGCCTAACCATGGAAATCAAGCAACTTCAGAGCCTCGTCGCCATCGCCGACCATGGGTCGTTCTCGGCTGCTGCCAAGTACCTCGATACGGTCCAGTCGAATGTATCTGCCCACATCGGGCGTCTCGAGGCGGCACTTGGCACCGTACTCATCGACCGTTCCACCGGCGCTCTCACTGACGAAGGTGACCTTGTGCTCACGCGTGCACGGCGAATCTTGCACGAAGTGGAAGACATCGATGCAGATATTCATTCTTTGGGCGACACAGCCAAAGGAGATTGCCGAGTTGGCACTATCGGCACCACCGCACGCTGGCTAATGCCACCACTTCTTTCATCATTGTCGCGCCACCATCCAGATGTGCGCACAACCATTGTTGAAGGAGCCACTTCTTCATTGTTGCTTCGACTTGCGAACGGCGAGATTGATGCTGCGATTGTCCACCTTCCCATTGCAGATACCACGCTTGATGTTCGAGAACTATTTGCAGAAGAGTTATTCCTTGTTGCGCCCACGCAACATGTCTTGGCCAAACACACTTCCATCACATTGGAAGAACTTGCAGAGCATCCCATCATGCTTGCCCCACGAGGAACTGCACAACGCCGCATTGTCGACCGAGCTGCAGCAAACCATGGAGTCGCTCTGCAATCATTGGCCGAGATCGATGGCGTTCGCCTCATGGCGTCACTTGTTTTCGAAGGATTCGGCGCTGCCATTGTTCCTGCGAGCGCAGTTCCCGGCTGGCTACAGGGCAACTTTGTTCGTATCCCCATTGAAGAGATGCCACGCAGGGTTGTGGGATGGGTACAACGACCACGTCCACGACCCAACAGAGCCACATTGGCGGTACGCGAGCGAGCAATAGATACCGTGCAACGCCACGCCCCTCGACAACCAGGAATCACCCTAGAAATAGGCGTGAAACCTGCCAAAGGACCCCGCCCCTCGCTCAGTGTCTAGTCTGTAGTGAGTGAGCACTACTGACATCAATACTTTTGACGTTGTGGTTGAACTTCAGCACAGTGTTCCTGGTGCCGCTTCTGCCGCAGTCGTGCGCTTTTCACATGGCCGAGAAGCAGTCTGGCTGACCGTTGATGGTGAAGTTCATAAAGGCGCACTCTCTGCTGCTGCTTCACATGTGATTGCAACTGCAGCACAAACAGCACGTTCAAAGGGACTCCCCCTCGTCACGCAGATGGAATCGTCTGGCGCTGACATTCTTGAAGGAATCGCCGCACTGCACGGTTGGGGCACGGCAGCCAAAGCGTTAGCCGATTGCTCAGGAGTTGTTCCCACCATCAGCATTGTGACTGGTCCTGCAGTTTCTGGTCCAGCGTTACTCATCGGACTTTCTGATTTTGTTGTGATGACGGATGAGTCGTATGCATTTGTTAGTGGTCCAACAATGGTTGCTGAGTTCACTGGCATTGAAGTTTCAACTGATGAACTTGGTGGCGCAGGAACACATGCTCGCCATAGTGGTGCAAGTTCAGTTGTGGTTCCCGATATTGCGGGTGCCATTGCGTGGGTCGAAGAACTTCTGGAGTTTTTGCCCTCCAATGTTGACCAACTCGCACCCATCACAGAGACCGATGACTCAGATGATCGGCTCACGCCCGAAGCTGGTGCACTCGTTCCGGAACTTTCAACGGGAAGCTACGACGTTCGTGATGTCATCGCATCCATTGTGGACGATGGTCACTACATGGAGATTCGTGCAAGATGGGCTGGCAACGTCATCACTGCTTTTGCAAACATGGCGGGCTATTCCATCGGCATTGTGGCCAACCAACCGATTTCACTTGCTGGCACTCTTGATATTCCTGCATCACAAAAAGCTGCACGCTTTGTTTCATTCTGTGACGCATTCAATATTCCAGTACTCACATTGGTCGACACACCAGGTTTTTATCCGGGGAAAGACTTGGAGTGGCGAGGCATGATTCGACATGGCGCTCAATTGGTATTTGCGTACGCTCGAGCAACAGTTCCGCGTATCTGTGTCATCTTGCGTAAGTCATACGGCGGCGCATACATCGTGATGGACTCGAAAGAGATGGGCAACGACCTATGCCTTGCATGGCCATGGGCTGAATTGGCAGTTATGGGCGCCGGACAAGCTGCCGCAATTCTTCAACGCCGTGCCACAGACGAAGAACGTGCTGCGTTTGAGGCCGACTATTCACAACGACTCTTGAATCCGTACATCGCCGCCGAGCGTGGCTACGTGGACGCCGTGATTGACCCCGCCGATACTCGGCGCGAAATATGTGCCGCTTTGCACATGTTGCGAGACAAACGCGAAAAGCTTGTCTCTCGTAAACATGACAACACGCCCCTGTAAGCAAATATCAAGCCACGTAAGTGGAATAGAGCACTCTGCTTCGCCTAATCTGTCTCCTGGGGGAGAAAGCCCCCACACACAATTCGTCACTGTCGAGGGGATCCCAAATGACTGACACAATCACTATTACTGATGACCGGACGGGAAAATCCGTCACAGTGCCCATCACAGGCGGGGTCTTCAACTCATCAGCACTGCGGGAACTCGATCCAAACCTCTTCATGTACGACCCTGCGTACCTCTCCACCGCAGCGTGCGCATCTTCCATCACATACCTCGACGGCGAAGCCGGCATCTTGCGTTACCGCGGCTACCCCATCGAACAACTCGCAGATAAATCCTCTTTCCTCGAAGTTGCCTACTTGCTTCTCAAAGGCGAACTCCCCACCACTGCCGAATTAGAAGATTGGCAGTTCAACGTGACTCGCCACACGATGATTCACGAAAACATGCGTAAACGATTTGTGGATGGTTTCCATTACGACGCACACCCAATGGGCATGTTCATTTCCGCCACTGCAGCACTCGGCACTTTCTATGTCGACGCGAAAGATATTTTCGATTCAGAATCATTTGACAAGCAAGTACTTCGTCTTGTTGCAAAAGTTCCCACCATTGCAGCCATGTGTTACCGATTCAGTCAAGGACTCCCCTTTGTGTCTCCAAACAATGCGTTGTCGTACGGTGAAAACTTCCTGAACATGATGTTCCGCATTGGCGATGACTACACCGTTAACCCAGTTTTGGCTCGTGCGATGGACATCTTGTTCATCCTGCACGCAGACCACGAACAGAACTGTGGCACCACAGCAATGCGCGTCGTCAGTTCTGCCCACTCCGACCCATACACAGCAACAGCTGCTGCTGCAGCCGCCCTGTACGGCCCGCTTCATGGTGGGGCCAACGAGGCAGTAATCCGCATGCTCGCTGAAATCGGCGACGTCAAGAACGTCCCTGCATTTATTGAAAGCGTGAAGTCAGGCGAGGGTCGACTCATGGGATTCGGTCACCGCGTCTACAAGAACTTCGATCCACGTGCCACCATCATCAAGAAGACTGCATACGACGTCTTTGAAGTCACTGGCATGAACCCGCTTCTCGAAGTCGCTATCGCGCTTGAGAAGGCTGCACTCAGCGATGAATACTTCATCAAGCGCAAGCTCTACCCGAACGTGGACTTCTACTCTGGTCTCATCTACCAAGCACTCGGTTTCCCTGTCGACATGTTCACCGTGTTGTTCGCAATTCCACGCACAGTGGGCTGGTTGTCACACATGCAAGAACTACTTGCAGACAAAGATCAAAAGATCAGTCGCCCACGCCAGTGGTACACCGGCTCTGACGAGCGCAACTACACAGCAATCACTGCGCGATAAACAACGTGGCGTCTACGCCACTGAGATAACTATTTTGCCAACGTTGCCATTAGACGCCATGTATTCCTGCGCTGCAGCAATGTCTGCAAAGTTGTAACGCGAATCAATAACTGGTCGTAACTGACTAGTAGAGAACAAAGGCAACATCTCTGCAGCGAATCGTTGAGAAATTGCAACTTTTTCTTCTAGTGGACGAGCGCGCAACACAGTGCCCGTGATGGTTGCTCGTTTTGCCAACAAAGCACCAACGTTGAATGGCACTGGCTTACCCGCCATCACTCCCACTTGAATAATGCGGCCCTTGATTGCAAGTGAAGCCACATTGCGTTCTACATAGTCGCCACCGATGACATCGAGAACGACATCAACACCGAGTCCGTTTGTTGCTTTCTGTACTTCCTCTACGAAGTCCTGCGAACCGTAGTCAACAACCACATCTGCACCAAGATTGAGACATGATTGCACTTTGCCAGACGAACAGGTGACAATGATGCGCGCACCAATTGCTTTCACAATCTGGATTGCGGCTGTGCCAACGCCAGACGCACCAGCATGCACCATGGCCCACCGGCCAGACGTGAGTCCACCCTGCACGACAAGCGCATCCCAAGCAGTAATGAAGACTTCTGGAATTGCAGCTGCATCGTGAAGTGACATGCCAGCAGGAACTGCCATTGCTTGTCTCTCGTGAGTGACGAGTTGTTCTGCATACGCACCGCCACTGGTGATACCCATGACGTGGTCGCCCACTTTCCAAGCAGTGACACGCTCGCCCACTGCCGCCACTGTTCCAGCAAACTCAAGACCTGGAATTTCAGGACCAGAAGGAAATGGGTTCGGATAAAAGCCCAAACGTTGAAGCAAGTCGGCACGGTTCAGCGCTGTTGCTGCAACTGTTACAAGAATTTCTTCGGCACCAAATACGGGCGTAGGAACATCTTCGAATTGCAGAACTTCTGGTCCGCCGTGGTCGCGAAGAACCACCGCTTTCATGTTTAGGCCATCTTTGCTTGTAGACGACGATCGATTGCAGCGAGGAAATCTTCAGTCGTGAGCCATGGTTGTTCTTTGGAGATGAGAAGCGAAAGGTCTTTTGTCATCTCGCCGGCCTCGATGCACTCAACACACACTTGCTCAAGCTTCTCTGCGAATTCACTGAGCTTTGCATTGTTGTCGAGCTTGCCACGGTGCTTAAGTCCGCCTGTCCATGCATAAATAGATGCAACAGGGTTCGTTGAAGTCTTGTTGCCCTTTTGATGCTCGCGGTAATGGCGCGTGACTGTGCCGTGAGCTGCTTCTGCTTCAACCGTGCGACCATCTGGTGTCATCAACACCGATGTCATCAGGCCAAGTGAGCCGAAACCTTGAGCAACAGTGTCGGACTGGACGTCGCCGTCATAGTTCTTACATGCCCATACGTAACCGCCCTCCCACTTCATTGCGCTTGCGACCATGTCGTCGATAAGGCGGTGTTCGTAGGTGAGTCCGGCTTTGTCAAAATCAGCTTTGAACTCAGCATTAAAGATTTCCTCGAACAGATCTTTGAACTGACCGTCGTAGGCCTTCAAGATGGTGTTCTTCGTGCTCATATACACGGGATAGTTGCGCGAGAGACCGTAACGGAACGATGCGCGTGCAAAATCACGAATGCTGTCGTTGAAGTTGTACATACCCATGGCCACTCCACCGTCGGCTCCGTACTGTGCAACCTTGAATTCCATTGGCGCACTGCCATCTTCAGGCGTGAACGTCATTGTGACGGAACCGGCGCCAGGAACTTTAAAGTCGGTTGCCTTGTACTGATCGCCGTGAGCATGACGACCAATCACGATGGGTTTGGTCCAACCAGGTACCAGTTTTGGAATATTGCTGCAGATGATTGGTTCACGAAACACAACGCCACCGAGAATGTTACGAATCGTGCCGTTTGGCGACTTCCACATTTTCTTCAAGCCGAACTCTTCAACGCGAGCTTCGTCAGGGG
>Ga0208481_1000391_pt1 | contig 13435 bp, 13 predicted proteins | sample LakMenEpi02Jun10_FD_150662 | JGI IMG/M metagenome (GOLD analysis project Ga0208481, IMG submission 150662) | Freshwater microbial communities from Lake Mendota, WI - 02JUN2010 deep hole epilimnion (SPAdes) | ecosystem: Environmental > Aquatic > Freshwater > Lake > Epilimnion/Euphotic zone ... | reverse complement strand
AAGCAAGGGGCTCTAAAGCTTGCCCTGAAGCACTGGCGCTGGGTACTGGTTTTTGCGCTGCTTGAAATGGCAGGTCCTTGGTGGTTGATTACCGAATCCGGTAGACACCTTTCCTCAGGACTTATTGGCCTTTTGATTGCAACCGTGCCCTTCTTTGCTGTTTTGTTTGCAAATTTCATGGGAGATAAATCCGTTAGGCATCCCAAGACCATCATGGGATTGCTAATGGGCTTTGCCGGGGTCGTTGCCCTGGTGGGAGTGGACTCCTTCGGAGGCCTTATTGATCCACTCTGGGTGGGAGCTGTAATTCTGGCGGCAGTTGGCTACGCGTTGGCACCAGCCTTGATCGCCCAGAATATTGGCTTTGTTCCAACCGCTGGGGTTATCAGTTTGTCGATGGTCATAGTCGGGCTGATATATGCAGTTCCTGCAGCTCTCACGCTTCCAGCAGAAATAGCTGCTGGACCTGCCATCGAGTCTTGGATTGCCTTGCTAGTTCTTGGTGTTATCTGCTCAGCTGTTGCCTTCATCATTTTCTTTGCCCTGATCAAAGAAGTTGGAGCAGCCAGGGCAACACTTCTTACCTATCTGAACACTCTGGTTGCGCTGATTCTGGGTGTGGTGTTTCTGAACGAGCCAATCACAACCGGTTTGATTATCGGCTTCCCGCTTATCCTGATCGGCAGTTGGTTCGCCGGGAAGCGCCATGAGGTGAAGCCTAAGAAGGGCAAGGTTTCCAACAAGGAGCAACCCAACATCTCTTCTCCCCTTTCCACAGACACCACAGAGCTTGACGTTCTGCCCAAGGGCTAGACACCACCATGGGCACCAGCCCAAACTCACAATATTCCCTGTTTCCCCGCTGTTTCGGGCTAGATTGCACTAAAGCTGGCTTTTGTTGAATAAATATTGGTATCCTTGACTAAATTATGTAATTTCTTCAAGGAAGAAGCTCGAAATGCAGAAATTGGCCCAGATACTCATAGACCAGTCCCACCGTCAGGCTTGGGCTGTTGATTATGAGCTAGCTGCCCAGATGAACCCAGCCAATCCTGCCGATGCCAGCTACGCCAAGATGGCTGAGGCTGCATCCCTTGCCGGTTTTGGGGTTTCAAGTTTCACTTCGGCCCCAATTACCAAGGAATTGCTTGCCGGATTCGATGTCTTTGTTTTGCCTCACGCATCTACTGATGAGTGGGAAAAGACAATCGGTGTTGGAACACCTGTTTTGTCCGAGTCCGAGATTGCGGTGCTGAAGGAATTTGTGGCCTCTGGTGGCGGGTTAGTTGTTCTTGGTGAAACTGAGCAGCCAAAATACGGAAACAATTTTTCTGAACTGACTGAAGTGTTTGGTGTGAAGATTGCCAACCAGACCGTTCAAGACTCAATCGAGAATTTCAAAGATGTGGCAACCTGGATCAAGGGAGATTTGCAAAATTCTTTCGAGCACGATCTTTCATTCAAGGTGAAAGAAACCGCCTTCTACCGCGCAGGCGTTTTGGAAATTCTTGATGGGGCAAACGCCGAAGTCGTTGCTCAAAGCTCACCTTCTGCCTATCCTGCCGAAGCACCACTTGTTGTTGCTGCCAAGCACGGTGAGGGAAGAGTCGTAGTTCTAGCTGATAGCGATGTATTCGGAGATGATTCAATCGATGAGTTGGATAACAAAAACTTTTGGATCAACATTGTTTCTTGGGTTTCAGGCGGCAAGGCTGCCGCCCTTGCAACAACCAAGAAACAATCCAGCTGGGCAGAAACCGATACTTCCTGGCTAAAGCTTGCAGCAGCTGTTGAGGCAATAAAACCTCTTCAAGAAAAAGATGGTTCGATTGATTCTTCGAAACATGCCATCGCAGACGCAAGCAAGCAGCTTGCTTTGGTCATTGAGGCCATCAAGGAACTTAGCCCTAGGTTTTCTCACCAAGCTGAGTATTTTCAGGCTTTGGAAAAGGACCTTTTGGCCTGGCAGGAATCAGGGTTTGCAACCCCTGACTTTTTTGACTCGCTGGATAAGTTCAGACCTGATCTAAACCGTAAGGACAACACTGAGCACCTGGCGGTATTTGCTATGTATACCCAAAACGGTAATCCGGATCGCAATCTGGAGGCTGTTATTACCAACACCTTCTGGCCTGACTGGCTTGCTGAAAAGGAGCAGGTGTATCAAAACAGCGCCTTTGTTCCGATCGAGTTTGTGGCCTTTACCTCCGGATATGACACCAACTCAGCGGTGTTTTTCCCAGAGACCGTGGCTACCCGTGAGACAGCCCAGTTCTACTGGGGAGGTATCTTCTGCGACCGGGAAGCAGCTCGCTTTCGCATGGTGACCCGTGCTGCCAGAGAGCTTCTATATCTTCCCCTTCCTCCTGATGCTGAGAGATTGGTTAATGACCAGAAGCTTGCTCAGGAGACCTATACGCTTTGGGATTTGATTCACGATAGAACTCACTCTCGAGGCGATCTGCCCTTTGATCCGTTCATGATCAAACAGCGCATGCCGTTTTGGATGTATGCGCTCGAAGAGCTTCGCTGCGATCTATCTACCTTCAGAGAAACCTTTGTGCTGGAGAACCAAGGTGAGCGTCTAGGAAAGTACATCCGCTACGCAATCTTGTTTGACCGGCTGTTCCGTTTTCCAATCACGGGCCCAAGAGTTAGAAACTACGACGGCCTTGGAGGTCAGATCATCTTTAGCTACCTACACAAAAACGGTGGGTTGAACTGGACTGATAACCGCCTGACATTTGACTGGGACAAGGTCAACAAGCAAATTGTTGAGCTTTGTGACAAGGTCGAGGCTTTGTATCACGATGGAATCGATCGATCCCGTCTTGCCCAATGGATGGCGTCCTACGATTTTGTCACTGAGCTTGTTGCGCCTCACCCGGCTTCGATCTGGGCCAAGGGCCCAGATGCTTTGCCACTGGATGGAGAGCTCAAGGAGGTCGTGAATGTAATTCACGACGACGAGTTCCCACTTAACGTGTTCTACGACACCCTTAACCGCAAGCTCAAAGATGTAATTCTGGCTACCAAGGGAATCACTGCCTAGTTCAAGGCAGAATGGATTCTCATGGATGCCCTCGAGCAAAAGATACTGGCCCTTTTGGCCAACGACTCAGAACGCTCACTTCAGGATCTAGCGGGGGAGCTTGGGATACCAAGCTCCACCCTGCATCAGAAAATCAAAAAGCTCGAAACCAAGGGGATCATCCAGGGATATCGAGCAAAGCTCGACCTTCGTGCGGTTGGTCTAAAAACCACATCATTTGTGTCTCTAACCCCAATTGACCCTGCAGCTCCCGACAACGTTGCGGAGCTACTTGCTCCAATCGCTGAAATAGAAGGCTGTTGGTCGGTTGCTGGTACCCACAGTTACATCGTCAAAGTCAATGTGGCGGAGCCCGCTGATCTTGAGGCACTGCTTGCAAACATTCGGGCAGCAGCTAATGTTCGAACTGAGACCACAGTAGTTTTATCAACAGCCTTTGAAAACCGTCCACCAAAGCTTCCAGCAACAACCCAAACTGACTGAACAAAAAAAGAAAGCGATACCTACCTTGGCTAAATCACCTTCCGCACGCGTTACCTCTTGGCGCGGGTTCGCAAGCGATAACTACGCAGGCATTGATTCAGAAGTAATCAAACGAATGGTGCTTGTCAATCAAGGCCATGAAATCGCCTATGGCGATGACACCGTCACCGCTGAATTCAACAAGCTAGTCAAGCAACTCTTTGGATCAAAGGCAGCCGGCTTTCCAGTATTCAATGGCACCGGTGCAAACGTTGTTGCTCTGCAAGCAGGGCTAAAGCGCTGGGAAGCTGTTATTTGCGTTGAGTCAGCACACATAAACGTCGATGAAGGTGGAGCACCGGAAAAGATGGGTGGTATCAAGCTTTGGACTGTTGCCTCACCCAACGGCAAGCTAACTCCAGAACTATTGGACTCACAAGTATTTGACATGGGAGTGGTTCATCGTGCACAGCCAGGGGTTGTCTCGATCACTCAGACAACTGAATTGGGAACGGTTTACACAGCAAAAGAGATAAAGAAACTCGCTGACCGAGCTCACAAGCACGGACTGCTTCTCCACATGGACGGCGCAAGACTTTCCAATGCTGCTGCTGCCCTTGGTCTTTCTTTCAAGCAGTTCACCACCGATGTTGGTGTTGATTTGGTATCTCTTGGTGCCACCAAGATTGGTGCATTAGCTGCTGAAGCAGTTATCGTCACTGATTCAAAGTCAGCTCGCGGTAAAGAGCTAGCAAACGCTATGCCGTATTTACGAAAGACATCAATGCAGCTGCCATCGAAGATGCGCTTTGTTTCAGCACAGCTGCTTGCACTGTTCGAAGACGATGCCAGAGTTGCACTAGCTAACGCCAGGCACGCTAACGCAATGGCTAAGAGGCTCTATGAAGGTGTTGTGCAGATAGCGAAAAAGCACAAAGAGGTTAAGGTTCCAAACCCAACCGAAGCTAACGCCGTATTTCCGATTCTGCCCCTCAAGGTCACTGCGAAGCTGCAGAAGGACTACCGCTTCTATGTTTGGAACCAGGCCACTGGCCAGGTTCGTTGGATGTGTGCCTGGGATACCAGCACAGCTGATGTTGATGGCCTATTGGAAGCACTAAGAAAAGCCCTGAAGTAATCCCTTCGGGAACAAATCCTCAGAAAAGTAAGTTGCATACAACATGTCTAAAACCCCTGAAACATCTGCCCCTTTGACCGCGCTTTTGGCTTCTCGTTGGAGCCCACGCTCTTACGACCAATCCCATCAGATCTCCGACCAAGAACTCCTTTCCATTTTGGAAGCTGGCCGCTGGGCGGCTTCTTCCAATAACGGTCAGCCTTGGCGATTCTCTGTTGCCAAGCGCGGAACCCAGTTGCACGAGAAGGTAGTTGCAGGTCTTACTGGTTTCAACCAGGCTTGGGCACCAGCCGCTTCAGTTTTGATTGTTGTTTCAATCAAAAAATCAGCTGATGGTGTTTCGCACAAGGGAAACTTCTACGACGCAGGACTCGCTGTTGCCCAGATGAGCATTCAGGCTCAGTCTTTGGATCTATACACCCACCAGATGGGTGGAATCTTGCACGATGACCTACACAAATCACTCGGTCTTTCTTCTGATCTAGAGGTTGGGGTTGTGATCACAGTTGGCAAGAAAGCTGCTCCAGAGAAACTAGAAGGACCAGCTCTTGAACGTGAGATTGCCCCTAGAACCAGACTCGATCTGTCTGAAATTGTGCTGCACGGCAAGCCGTAGGCTTGGTACATGTCCTTTGCAACTGAATTAGCGTCCTGGTATGCCCAGTTTGGGCCGGTGCTATTTGTTGCAGTTGTTTGGGGTTTGGTTTTTGCCGGAACTGGATTGTTGATCGGTGCCTTCGTACCTTTTATAACCGGCGACTCTTTGATCTTTGCAGCAGGGATAGTTGCAGCCAATACCCCAGATGTAATCAACATCTGGGTGTTGGCTATCGGCATTGGAATCTTTGCTTGGCTGGGCGATCAAGTTGGCTACACACTCGGTCGGCACTACGGAAGGCCTTATCTAGATAAGCGCCAAGGGGTAGTTCTTACCAAAGCAATTGCCAACGCCGAGAAGTTTTATCTTGCCTGGGGTTGGTGGGCAGTTGTTGTTGCCCGGTTCGTGCCATTCGCAAGAGTCCTTATTCCAGTAATTGCAGGTATTGGAAAGATGAACTACTACAAGTTCTTCTCAGCTAATTTGGTCGGTGCAGTGCTATGGGGTTTTGGTCTTTCTGTTGCTGGCTACTATGCAGCAAGTATTCCGCTGGTAAAAAACATCAGCTATTTCCTAGCGGTGTTCTTTATCGCAGCATCGCTGGTTGCAGGCATTAGAGCTTGGTACAAAAACAACAAGAGTGCCAAAATGGCACCGCTTTCAACCAAGCTCTAAAGGCTCCTTAGTCGGTCTTGATAACCAGATCGGCTAGCGACTGAGATTTCTCCCGAGCGTAGAAATCAAGCTCCTGGGCTGCCCAGAAATCAAACTTCTCCAAGTGCCGCTCCCTTTGGATCCAGCGCTCGCGCCTTACTTCCTCGCTGGCTTCCAGCCAAATAGCAATGTCGGCATGTTCTTTACTGCGCTCGGTAAGCGAGCCACACCCCTCAACAATCAGCGGTGTTCCGCCGGAGAATTCCCGCCAAGAAGATCTTTGGTTTTTAACCCAGGACCAGTCCTGCCAGGAGGCAGTCTCCCTTCTTGCCAATGGCTGCAGGATAAATCGCACCATGTAGTCGGAGCCCAAAGCTAGTCCATCCCAGCCTTCGAAGATGTTGTCCATGTGTATAACGCGCGGTGCTGATTCGCCATCGCGGAAGAGTTGTTGTTGAAGAGCTTCTGCAAAAGTAGATTTGCCCGAGCCTGCTCGGCCATCGATAAGAACTATTGGCGTTTGATTGCCGCGGTCGATTAGTTCAAGTACTTGTGAGCTGACTTTTTCGATCAGCGCGAGCTGATCTTTATGTGTCTGGTCGGAGCCTTCCGACATTTATTCAGCTAGGCCGTAAAGGCGATCGCCAGCATCTCCAAGACCTGGAACGATATAGCCGATGTCGTTGAGCTTTTCATCGAGGGCTCCCAAAACTACAGTGACGTTTTTGTTTCCGACGGCCGCTTCAACTGCCTTGAGTCCTTCGGGTGCTCCGAGTAGACAAACGGCTGTGACATCGGTTGCTCCGCGCTCGAAGACATAGTTGATTGAATCAATTAGTGTTCCACCGGTAGCAAGCATCGGGTCGATGATGAATACTTGTCGCCCCGTTAGATCATCAGGCAATCTTTCGGCGTAGGTGAATGGCTCGAGAGTTTCTTCGTTGCGTTTAATTCCAAGAAAACCAACTTCTGCCGTAGGCAGCAGCTTCATCATTCCCTCTAACATGCCAAGGCCTGCTCGAAGAACTGGAATGATGATTGGCTGGGGGTCAGATAGCTTCACACCTTTGGTCTTAGTTAGAGGTGTCTCAACTGCAACTTCTTGGACCTTTACATCGCGGGTTGCCTCATAGGCAAGTAATGTCACGAGCTCTTCAACCAGTAATCGGAAGGTAGGGGAAGGGGTGGTCTTATCTCTAAGCACGGTGATTTTGTGGGTAATCAAAGGATGGTTGGCAACATGGACTCGCATGACACCAAATCTACAGGTCAACAAAGCTCGCCCCGCTACAGACTCAAAGACCTCCTAAAGTAGGAGATTCGGAACTACAAAAGGAATGTAAACCCATGGATCAAAGCCTTGATCAAGCAATGGAGCTGGCCCTTGGCCAGGCCATGCTTTCAGGTCTTGACGTTCCCGTGGGAGCTGTCTTGCTGGACCCATCGGGTCAAATCGTTGCTTCAGCTCATAACGAGCGGGAGCTAACCGGCGATCCAACCGCTCACGCTGAGCTATTGGCTATCCAAAGAGTTGGCAAAGCCAAGGGGGACTGGAGACTTGAGGATCTAACACTTGTAGTTACCCTCGAGCCTTGCGTTATGTGTGCCGGGGCAATTGTTGCAGCCAGAATCCCGAAGGTGATCTTTGGTGCCTTTGATGAAAAGGTTGGGGCTGCAGGTTCTCGCTATGACTTGCTTAGGGATTCAAGACTTGGAAACCCAATCGAGGTTATCGCTGGGGTCAAGGAAAAAGAGTGCTCGAAGCTGCTGAAGGATTTTTTCGAGGCTAAGAGATAAGCCACTAGGCTGATTCACGGTGACGTGTCCGAGCGGCCGAAGGTGCAACTCTCGAAAAGTTGTGTGCGTGAAAGCGCACCGTGGGTTCAAATCCCACCGTCACCGCCAGAAAAATTCCCTAACCCTTTCGGGTCGGGGATTTCTTCAATTCCAATTGTTTTACTTAGGCCTTTTCTGGCAGGTGCTTGTTCATGGCCATAATCAGCGGAACACCAATCGCAAAGTGAGTGGCCTGGATTGCGATGATTGCCATCAAATCGCTGGTGCCAGAAAGTGGCGTTGCGATAGATGCAATAAGCACCAACCAACCAACTAGCTGGCCGGTTTTTCTAGGGGTCTTGGTCTTTTTTAGCATTCCGCTTACCACCCAAGCTCCTAGGCCTCCGACAATAGAGAAGATTACAAATGCTGGAGCCGGGATTGGCATTCCCAGGGTGGAAACTGTGAAGTCAACACCTGCTGCAGTTGCGATGGCCCAAATGGCCATTACGGCAACGATGCCGTAAACAGTTGCCAGTGCGAATGGCTTGAATAGTGTCTTCATGGTGATACTCCTTCTATAGGTGCGATCGAACTCCCAAGCGGGGGGTTCGATTCCTTGCCTTTGATACTATTGCCGAGATACGCGAAAGTGCCTATGGCTTGGGGTTTGTGCCACACTTTAGGGAACTGGTGATTTCAAGGTAGGAATTTCAATGAACTACAGCAAACACATGACTGTCTTCGGGGCTATTGCCCTGACCGGGTTCATCATCTTTTGGTTTGCGCCTCAGATTGGGGCCGTTATCTTCCTGCCAGCTATTGGTGCCTACTTCGGCGCTCGCCAAGCAAATAGTGATGGGCCAGCCCAGCCAAGGCGTTCGCTTTGGGCAATCTTCTTTGTGTTGGTCTCAATTGGCTTGGCAATCAGGTTCTTGGTTCCCGAGGAGAACTTCGGAGGCTTTGAGTCATCTTCTTCGAACGTGATCCTGCTCTGGATTTACCTAGGGGTTTTGTCCTTGGCGTTTCCGCTGTTTGGTTTCCTGGCCTATCTGCAGCGCGTTGGGCGCACTGCTTCTTAGCCCTTGATTGAACCAGCGGTTAGACCGCTTACTATGTATCGCTGAAGCGATAAGAATATTGCAACAATTGGTATTGAGGCCAAAACTGAACCGGCGGCAAAGGCCCCCCAGTTAGTTGCGTACTGGCCGCCGACGAACTGCTGCAGTCCAACTGCCACTGTCCTTGCTTCCATATCCGTTAGGAACAAGCTAGCCAAGATGAACTCGTTGAAGGTTCCAATAAAGCTAAGAAGAGTTACCACCGCTAGCACTGGTGTTGCCAGGGGCAAGAAGATCTGCCAGTAAATCTGCATCGGGCTGGCGCCATCAATTTTGGCTGCCTCGTCGATCTCCACCGGGATCGAATCAACGAAGCCCTTGAGTAGCCAAATGTTTACACCCATGGCTCCACCTAGATAAACCAACATAAGTCCGCCAACGGTTCCGATACCGATCTCGGGTGCGAAAGAGTAGACCCGCTCCATAATCACGTAGACAGCTCCAAGAGCGAGAATCGACGGGAACATCTGCACAAGTAGCAGCAGCTCCAGTCCTCGTTTCTTTCCGCGAAATCTCAACCGACTAAAGGCAAAGGCGGAGCCCGCGCCAATAATCACCGAGAACAGCGCTACTAGACCAGCAATGATTAGGGAGTTTCCCATCCAGGTCAGGAATGGGATCAATGGACTTGTGAACAACATCTCGTAGTTCACGAGTGAAATCTCGTTGGGCAGGAAAGAGGTTAGTTGCAAACTTCCTGTGGGGTTGAACGAGGACAAAATCACCAGATAGAGCGGAAAGACTGCGAACAAAACCATACCAATACCTACGGCGTGCCGCCAAAGATTGTTTTTTAGCCACTTGATCATAGGAACTCATCCAATACTTTAGATCGTCTTATTCCGTACAGGGATATAACTGCTACCAGAATGAAAATCACAACTGAGATAGCACTGGCCAGACCTAGGTTCTGTGTCTCTGCACCAAAGGCAATTCTGAAGGTGTAGCTGATCAGAATGTCTGTGGCTCCGGCCACTTCGCCTTCCAGATCATTTCTAGGCCCACCGCCAGTTAGAAGATATATCAAGTTGAAGTTATTGAAGTTGAAAGCAAATGAAGAAATCAACAGAGGAGTCAAAATCTTAAGAAGCATCGGAAGCGTGATCAAACTAAAAATCTGAATTGGCCTAGCGCCATCAATAGATGCTGCTTCACCGAGCTCAGTCGGTATGGCCTGCAGAGCCCCACTGGATACCAAATAGAAGTAGGGGAAGCCAAGCCATAGATTCACTAGCAGGACTGCAAACTTAGCAAAGTTCCCATCTCTAAACCAGGCGATGTCGGTTCCAAGCAAGGCGTTGATAGCGCCAAACTCACCATCAAACATTCCAGCCCAGATCAAAATGCTCATAATGCTTGGAACGGCGTAAGGAAGAATCAGCACGGTTCGATAGAACCGGCGTCCGCGAAGTTTCTTATCTAGCGCAAGGGCGAGCAGCAGCCCAAAGGCAAACTGGGTTAGAACAGTCAAGAATGCAAAAGAAATGGTCCAGATAAACACCGAAACCAGTGGCCCCCTGACCTGAGGGTCGTTAACCAGTTTCACGTAATTTTCAAACCAGACTGGAGCTCGCCAGCCAGGCATAAGCACTTCCTCGGAGTTAGACTCAGCAACGAAATTGCCTCGCTCGTTGTCTTTGTATAGCTCTCCAGTTTGAAGGTTTGTGAAGGTGTCGGTTGCTGGATCGTAGTTAAGTGACTGTTTGTAGACTGCTGCAAAATCAAAGCCTTCGGGAATTAGATAGTACTCGTCCGAGTAAAAGAAGCGATAGGTGTTCAATTCCTTGTCCAGTGAAGGAAGTTGATCTTCGGGAACAAGAGTGAATCCTGGAGCGGAAAACGCAACGTCAAACTCATCCAGTTCAACTTGATCGGTTGGCACTTCAATGTACTGATCTTGAGTGGCAATGAAGTACTTCTGAGCCAAGTAGTCAGTTACGAGAAGCTGTAAGTTGCCAGAGCCATCTCGTCCGATTCGAATATCGAACGAACTTCCTGACTCATCTGGAACAACACCCTGAGACTGGATAATCTCAATTGCGTTGGATTTAGAGGTGTAGTTACCGGTCTGGAAGTTGAAAGCAGACATCGAAACCGTGTAGACAATCGGCGCAACTACGAATGCGACCAGCAACAGCATGCCGGGGAGGAAAAACTTCATCGGAACGGATTTGTTGGTGAGGTATGTGAATCCCATCAACAACATGGAAAGAAAGATAAATGCTGCAATAAACAGCTCACCTGTGGCTAAAGCGCTAATCGCCAAAGAGCCCAGAAGTGAAAGAGACAGTGCCAGGACGATGACTTTGATAACGACGGCTATTGGCCGGCCTCTCAAAACCCTTGCAATCAACGTGGGCACCCTTCAATCGATTTGAAGCTTACAAGCCAGAGGAGAAGTGGCAAGATTTCGCCACTTCTCCTCTGGTTGTTTGCTCGTTGGATTACGGCTTTGCGGTCAAGTTCTTCTTCATGATCTTGAAGAGCTTGGTCGACTCGGTGCTGACATTCTTTCCGTCAACTAGCACGTTGTTCCAGAATGCCGGCAGTGCGTCCCAGTAGCTAGGGCTTCCAGTTACACCGTTTAGGTAGACCAGCTGTGGAACAGATGCTAGACCAGCTGTACGGCTAAAGCCCTTTGCTCCAGCGTTAGACAACGCTGCAGCTGCCTTCTGTGCTGGTGGACGCTGCTCGAACCTCTGGTAAGCCACCGCTCCATCGCGAGAGGCAAAGAAACGAGTTAGAAGCGTCTTGGCTCCTGCAGCGTTTCCGTTCTTCGCAGCGAAGGTGGTTAGTAGAGCACCGGAAACGCTACCAAAAGCGGTTCCGTAGGTGCCTGCAGCTACACCAGGAACTGGCATCAAGTTTGACATCTTGAATCCCTTGTCCTGGTATGAACGCCACTCCCAGTTTCCAATAACCGCAAAAGGAACCTTACCTGCAAGGAAGTTATCCTTACACCCAGCATCGGTTGCTGGGAAGAATCCGTTACCCTTGCCGTTTGGAGCTAGCAGGTACTGCTTCACGTTCGCAGCAAATGTTGCGGCGTTGAATGGATCAGCCTTTGTGTTTGGTGTGCCATTAGCGTTCATGGCGTAAGCGCCACCGCCAAGAGCGGTGAATACTGAGTAAGCTCCCCAGTTCATAGATCCACCAGCGATGCAAAGGCCAGCCTTTAGCTTCTTGGAGGTCTTGTTGGCGTTGTAGTAGTTGACCATGTCAGCAAATGAACGAGGGGCCGATGTGACTAGCTTGTCGTTGTAGAGCATGGCTACGTTGTTGATGTCCAGTGGAACACCGTAAAGCTTGCCACCGTAAGTTAGATCAGTAAAGTTTCCAGGTGAGAAGTTAGAACGAACTGATGCAGGCAGTGTTCCCACTGGCGCAAGTGTTCCATTCTTTGCAAGCGTAGGCACCCAGTCGTTTGCTCCGACAACGATGTCTGGACCGGTCTTCTCGGTTGCATTGTCAATGGCTGTCTTTAGAGCGTCAAAGTTGGAGTATGAAACAACCTTGACCTTGTAGCCAGCTACCCACTGACCTTCCTTCTGCTGAGCAACGTCTCCTCCGAGAGCTCTGATTAGGTTCGGTCCGCGAGTTTCGTCGGCCCAAACTGTGATGACTTTGTCCTCGGCAAACGCTGGCGCTGAAGTTAGAGATCCGGAGAGACCTAACGCAACAACCAACGCGGCACCGATGACGCGCTTTTTGCTTCTAAACATGTATATCCCCTTTGTAAGTGGTTTTATGTCCCAGTGATTGTCACAGGTGTAAATAATTTACTCCTTTTGCAAAGCCTCTTTTTTACCTCTTGTTTACTTACCCGTTAGCTAAAGCCCCGAGAGGCACGTACCCACTGTGCCCGCAGGCTCAAAATATGGGGTTTTGCGACCCCAGTACACCCAAAACCGGTCCCGAATTGGGATTAAAGGAGGGTGTTTACAAACGTGGCTAAATCGTTATAAGATGTCAACTTGACCCCAAAAAACCAGTGTGCATATTGTGGCGCGCTCTGTACGCATATTTCGGCGACAAATGGTTACGGGACAGCCCTAAATCTGACCGGTTACTAACTATTGCCCTGGAGGGACTCCCTTGGCTGCGAAAAACGCAAAAAACACCCGTCTAGCATCACGCCCATCATTTGCAAAGGTACAAGAACAGATCGATCTACCTGATCTTCTTTCTTTGCAGACCGAGAGCTTTGAACAGCTCATCGGAGGACCAGCGTGGAGAGCTAAAGAAGGTAACAAGGCCAAGACCGGTCTTGACGAAGTATTCGAAGAGATCTCTCCAATCGAGGATTCCGCAAACTCCTCACAAGATCCAAAGATGGGTCTCGTTTTCGGCGAGCCAGTTTTGTACGACCCGACCTACACTCCCGACGAGTGCAAGACCAAGGGTAAGAGCTACACCCAACCGCTTTACATTAAAGCTGAATTCACCAACTACCTAACCGGTGAAATTAAGTCACAGACAGTTTTCATGGGGGACTTCCCAGTGATGACTGAAAAGGGTACTTTCATCATCAACGGAACTGAGCGAGTAGTTGTGTCCCAGCTGGTTCGTTCTCCTGGTGTGTACTTCTCTGTTTCAACTAACACCACTGGAAACCTAGACGTTAGAAATAACAA
>Ga0208481_1000389_pt1 | contig 13451 bp, 10 predicted proteins | sample LakMenEpi02Jun10_FD_150662 | JGI IMG/M metagenome (GOLD analysis project Ga0208481, IMG submission 150662) | Freshwater microbial communities from Lake Mendota, WI - 02JUN2010 deep hole epilimnion (SPAdes) | ecosystem: Environmental > Aquatic > Freshwater > Lake > Epilimnion/Euphotic zone ... | reverse complement strand
CCATCCGCGAGGCCGTCGCGAACTATCACATCAAGAGCCCGAACTTAGTGCTTATGTGCATGGCCCTTGCCCGCAACCAAAACCCGGGCACCCTCTCGATCCTCGAAAAAATCCAAACAAATAACCCCGATCCACAAATCCAAGGGGTTGCCGCACTCGCGGCCGCGCTGATGATCAAATCCCTCGGCGATGATGCCGAACCGATGCGCAAACGCCTCACCTACCTGCGCAAAGCCATCATCCAAAGCTCGGATGTGAAAATCGGCCAAACTACTGTCGCCAAAATCGCAGAGAACGAACTCTACATCATCCGCAATCTCCCCAAAGGCCGCATCGCCCCCAACCTCACCGGCACCGATGCCGCAGGCCGACCCCTCACGCTCGATTCCACCAAAGGCAAAGTCACCATGCTGATTTTCTGGAACAGCGAGATGCCCGAATCCGATCGCATTCTCGAAATCACCAACAACACGCTGCGTAAGTTTAAAGACCGACCCTTCACCGTCATCGGCGTGAACAGCGACCCGCTCGCCAAACTCCGCACACTCGAAGCCGACCAGGTCACGAACTGGAAAAATTTCTCCGACCCTGAAATGAAACTCGCCCGCGAATACCGGATCAACACCCTCCCACAGGTCCTCATCCTCGATGGCGAACGCAAAATCCAGTACTTCGGTGACCCAGGATCCTTCGCCGAAATCACCGCCGAGGCCCTGCTCTCCGAAGCGAAGTGATAAGCATGCTTAAACAAACCCTCATTTGCGTGTTGGCGTCGACAGATTACCAACAACCTATAACAAATAACCTCTAACTCTTAACGTTCCTTCCCCCGCTCGATCCCGAGCCTTCGCAATTTCTGCCTCAAGGTCGCGCGGTTCATCCGCAAAGCCGCTGCCATCCGCGTCGGGCGCATTTCAAAACGCCCAAGCAAATGCTTCAAGGCCACCGCTTCAATGCCATCCATCAAATCATCATGATTCCATGATGTCTCCGGCGTCAGCGACAACTGCGCGTCGAGCCAGCGGCCGATCGACGCCTCAAGCTCGCCCGATGCGGCATGCCCACCCGAATCCTGCAAAGCCGCTGCCACATGAGGCGGCAAATGCGCGGCAAAAACCGGCCCACCTCGGCTCATCGCCAAGGCATGATCCAGCGTGTGACGCAACTCACGCACATTACCCGGCCACGAGTACGCCTGCATCGCGCACAAAGCCGGCGCCGTAATCGATACCGGCGCAGCCGATTCATGACGCAACCCCAGAACAAATTGACTCAAGGCCGGAATGTCGCCGGATCGTTCGCACAAGGGTGGCATCGGAATGGTCAAGGCACTCAAGGCATAAAACAAATCCTCACGCATCAGCCCACGCTCAACGGCATCGCGCGGATCCATGCCGCTGGTGACGATCAACCTCGCGGATGCATTCACCGCTGCATCGCCGATCATGACGGCAATGCATGATTGCAATTCGCCCGACAGTCCACCGATCTCTTCCAGCACGACGGTTCCATCACGTCCAAGGATCAAGGCCTGCATGGCATCGACGCTGCGAATCGTCGAACTCTCGACCAAGGCCAGCTCTTTGCCAGACCGACTGCTATTGGCATGAATCACCTTTGCCGCCAGTGTTTTACCCGATCCGCTCGGGCCATGAATCATCACGGGACCCTCGCCCGCACAAGCCCTCGCCACTCCGAGAAACACATCACGCATGCAGGGCGCCGCACCGATCAAAGTCACCGTACACTCGCCTTGCACGGCATCGGCCTGCACCATCTCGCGAGCTACCAAGGAAGAAAGCGATGATTCAAATCGCCTCAAATCCAAGGGCTTCATCAGGTAATCCGTCGCACCCAATTTCTGCGATGCGATGGCATGATCCAATGTCGCATGCGCAGTGACGATCAACACCGGCAGATCCGATCCCTCCGCGCGCAAACGCTCAAGCACCGCAAGGCCGCTCATGTCGGGCAAACCAATGTCGAGCACCAGCGCGTCGAATCGCTCGCGCCGCAAGGCCTCAAGCCCCGCACCACCACTTGCCACCAACGTCGGTAAATGACCCATGCGCCGCACCGCCAAGGAAAGCGCAGCACCCAAGGCATGTTCGTCTTCTATGATCAATATCGATGCCGCCGCCATAATTCAAATTTCCTTTACCCAATGAATGTTCACCACCGCACCACCGCGATTGGTGAGCTCGATGCGCCAGCCGTGAGCTTCGACAATTTCCTTCGACACCGCCAAACCAAGGCCCATCCCGCCTTCACGCTCGGAATAAAAAGGCTCACCAAAACGCGCGAGCACCGCCGCACTAAAGCCGGGCCCATCGTCAGCAATTTCAAGCCCCGCGGCATACACCCGCATCCGCACCTCGCCCCCATGCGGCATGCTCTGAACGGCATTGATCAGCAAATTCTGCAAAACTTGAAGCATACGCGCACGATCACCGATCAATGAAATACCAGTCGCAGGAAAATCCACCTCGCGTAGCACGACCTTCGCATGCGCCGCTTGCGGTCCAATAATGAGCGCGGCCTCACGCAACAAGGCCACAACATCGAATTCACTCTTCGCCATCGCTTCAGGCCTCGCATAGCGCATCCATTGCGACACCAAGCCCTCGATCCTCGCAGCCTCGCTCGCAATCAAATTTCCCGAGACACGCACCTCATCAGCCGATGCCCCATCGAGTAACTCCGCATGCAAACGAATGGCCGAGACGGGATTCCGAACCTCATGCGCCAGACTCGTCGCCATGCGCCCGAGCAAAGCCATGCGCTCGGCAAATTTCCGACGCTCGCGCTCATCGCGCAACGACTCATGCGTATCGACCATCGCCCGCGCCAACTGCCCGATCTCATCCGCCCGACCGACCGGCAATCCATCAAGCGGCACATCTCCACCGACACGGGACACCGACGCCGCCAATTTTTCCAACGGCCTCGTCACCCTTCGGCCAATCCACCATGCAAACGCCAGACCAGAGACCCAAAACAGTCCCAACACCAACCACGCATCCATTCGCCGCCACACCGGACGCTGCACCGACCGATCACCCACGCGCTCAAACCAAACCTCCGTGCCACCACGCAATGGAAACCCCACCCGCAGTGCCTCGTCACACCACCGCGCCTTGCCATCAGCAGGCTCATCGCCCGCCACTTCGCCCGACTTGGAAAAGCGCACCCTCGCGCCCATGACCTGACCCAACTGCGCCGCCATCCGATCGCTCTGTGGTAGTGGGGTCTGATCCAAAAAATTCGCGTTCGCCCGACCCAAGGCTTGAAACGCCACCGCCTCCTCAACCTGGGTCATGCGATGAAAAACCACCACCAGCACCATCGACCCCAGCAAGAAAAACACCCCCATCCCGGCTGCAAACCAGAAAACGAGCGATTTACCGCGAATGACAGATGGTTGATTTTTATCCATTTCCCGAAGCAGCGAAAAAATGCCCCGATCCCAGCAAAAGGTCGAGAAATCAATTTTCAGCGGGTCGTTTCCCGGCCCGATTTTATGACCATTGGTCAAAATTTATCCACCCTGAAATATTGTCGAATTCAAGCACCGATCCATAAATCCGAGCACGCCGTTGGCGATCATTCCATGAAATCACCCATCACTCCGCTCATCCTCCTCAGCGCTGCCCCTGCACTCGCTCAAAACCTACTCGACCCTCTGGTCGTTTCTGCCACCCGCACGAATCGAAGCGCCAGCGACACGGCCTACTCGACCGCGACCATCGACGCCGATTTCATCCGCGAAACAAGCCGCCGCACCCTGCCCGAAGCCCTCCAATACACCCCCGGCGTACTCGTCCAAAAAACCGCGCACGGTCACGGCTCGCCGATCATCCGCGGCTTCACCGGCCGCCAAAACCTTCTGCTCGTCGACGGCGTACGCCTCAACAACTCGTCATGGCGCAGCGGCGCAGTCCAATACTGGAACACCGTCGACGCGCTTTCTCTCGATCACCTCGAACTGATCAAAAACCAAGGCTCCGTACTCTATGGATCCGACGCGATCGGTGGCACACTCAACGCCTTCACGAAATCATCGGATTTCAAAAACCGCACCGAAGGCGAATTTTACCAAGCCGGATCAGCCAGCTATGAGTTCCGCACCAATGGCCAAGGCAGCCACATCGGGCGACTTGAAACTGAAACCGGCATCGGCGGGAAATTCGGCATCATGCTCGGGCTCTCCGCCAAAGACTTTGGCGACATCGAAGACTCATCGGTCGGACGCATGCGCGGCACCGGCTACCCGGAACAGGACCTCGACCTGCGCGCAGATTGGGCGGTCACGCCCGATTCAACACTCACCTTTTACCACAGCCAAGTGAACCAGGATGACATCTCGCGTTGGCATCGCACCCGCAACAACCCCGGTTGGACCCACGGCAGCCATGTAGCCGCAGCAGGCAAATGGACCAGCAACACCTACGACCAAGAAAGAAGCCTCAGCTACTTGCGCTACAGCGGAGAAAATGCCGACAACAACGCTGCCATCCAACGCTGGAATGCCACGCTTTCCTACCAGACCACTGCTGACTCGGAGTTTCAGGACCGCAATACCATCCCATACAAAGCCAAAGAGGACTCGGTACGCGAATCCGACATCGATCTCGAAACCACCGGCATCGACCTGATGCTTGAATCAAAAATCGGCCCCGGCAATCTGGTCTACGGATTGGATTTTTACAACGATTCGATCGACTCTTCCGGAAGCAAGAACAACCAGGCCGGCACCAATTACTCCGAACTTCTCCCCATCGGCGACGATTCGAATTACGACCTGCTCGGCATTTACAGTCAGTACGAATGGCAGGCCACCGAGCCCCTCGAAATCACCGGCGGGCTTCGCTACACCTATGCCGACGCCTCGTTCGGGCGCTACTATGACAATAATGGCAATCAACAACCCAGCGCATCCGCCGATTGGGACTCGCTCGTAGGCTCGCTGCGCGCGCTCTACAAGCTCGACGAACAATGGAGTGTTTACGCGGGAGCATCCGAGGCATTTCGTGCGCCCAACCTCAACGACATGACCGGCAACATCGTCTCAAATTCCGGCTCAGCCGCCGCAGGCTCGACCTCACTCGAACCGGAGGAATTTCTCACCTGGGAGATTGGCACCCATCACCACACCGACACCACCTCGCTTGATGTTTCTCTCTTCCACACCGAGGTCGACCAGATGATTACCGCAGTCCCGATCACCAAACCGGATGACAGCAACACAATCAACGCCAATGCTGCCGATGGCTACATCCACGGCGTCGAAGTCGAAGGCGCATGGCGCTTCCACCCGCAATGGACACTCAGCGGCTTCACTTCATGGCAGGAAGGTGAAGTCGAAGCGCCATCGTACATCGATGGACCCTTGGTCGAAAAATACATGAAATACCTTCTGCCGTTCACCGGCTCGATCGCGCTGCGTTGGACACACCCGGATTCGAAATACTGGGTTGAAGGCCGCATCTTCGGCGCTGATACCGAGGACCGCACCAGCGATGCCGACCAAGCAGCCGACAAAGAACGCATCCCCACCAACGGCACGCCCGGCTATGTCGTCGCATCGCTCTATGCCGGATGGAAGGTCAACGAACACCTCGACCTCAGCTGCGGCGCGGAGAACCTCACCGACGAAGACTACCGCATCCACGGCTCTGGCCAAAACGAACCCGGCCTGACCGGTGTCTTCCGCGCAAAGGTGAGCTGGTAATAAATCGGCAATTCAACCCCACAAAAAAAAAGCGGCTGTAGGGCATCCCCCACAGCCGCTTTTGTTTGAATTTGAAATAGGATCAACCCGCGAAGTTCGCGGCGACGACATCCCAGTTCACCACATTCCAGAAGGCGCTGATGTAATCCGGCCTGCGGTTTTGATAGTGGAGATAGTAGGCGTGCTCCCAGACATCGAGACCGAGGAGCGGCTCACCGGAGCATCCAGCAACCGACTCACCCATCAGCGGGCAGTCCTGATTCGGGGTCGAGCAAACGGCGAGTGAGCCGTCGGATTTTTTGACGAGCCAAGCCCAGCCGGATCCAAAGCGCGTGGCACCTGCCTTGGCGAAGGCTTCCTTGAAGGCATCGAAGGATCCGAATGCCTTGTCGATCGCGGCAGCGAGATCACCCGAAGGCGCCTTGGCACCACCTGGAGCAATGACCTTCCAGAAAAAGCTGTGGTTCCAGTGACCACCGCCATTGTTGCGCACGACCATGCGGATGTCTTCCGGCACGGATGCGAGATCGCCGATGAGCTTGCAGATCCACTTGTCTTCAAACTCCGGCTTGCCGGCGATGGCGTTGTTCAAATTGGTGATGTAGGCCTGATGATGCTTGCTGTGATGAATCTCCATCGTGCGGGCATCGATGTGAGGTTCGAGGGCGTCGTAGGCGTATCCGAGTTCGGGTAGTGTGTGTGGCATGATGAATGATCGGTTTTCGTTGCTTTGTGCGAGGAAACGGTTAGCTAGAAATGGTCCCCGGACGCCCCCTACGAAGCCGAGCTTTCACCAGCCCGCAAGCGAAATCCGCCATCATGCCTCCCGAAATCGCCAACTACCTGCCTCACGCCCTACTCGCGATCGCGGGATGCCTGCTCGGCTGGCTCATCACCCACCTCTTGGCGTCACGCCAAATCACTACCGCCAACGAGCGCCTCAGCGCCGAACAACGCCGCGCCAGCGAACTGGATTCACGCCTCGCGCAATGCACCGCCGAGGCCAACTCGCACGAAAAACAAGCGCAGGATTTCCGCAACGAGCTTTCAAAAATCCAAGCCCAACTCGATGCGGAAATCAAAGCCGCCCACGAAAAGCAGGCCCTGCTCGAACGCTCGGAAGCGAAACTCTCCGACACTTTCAAGGCGCTCTCGGCCGATGCCCTCAAGACGAGCTCCGAACAATTTCTCCAACTCGCCAAAGCCTCACTCGCATCGCAAAGCGAAGAAGCCCGCGGCGAACTCGAAAAACGCAAGGTCGCCATCGAGGGACTCGTCAAGCCAGTCACCGATACCCTCGGAAAATTCGAATCACGCATCGGCGAAATCGAAAAAGCCCGCGAAGGCGCCTACTCAGACCTGCTCGCACAAATCCGCCACCTCAACGACGGCAACCAAAAGCTCCAAAGCGAAACCTCGTCGCTCGTCAAAGCGCTACGCCAACCCGCCGGCCGCGGGCAATGGGGCGAAATCCAACTCCGCCGCGTGGTCGAACTCGCCGGCATGCAGGAACACTGTGATTTCGAAACCCAACACACAACAACCACCGACGAAGGGAAAAAACTCCGACCCGACCTCATCGTCAACCTGCCCGGCGGCAAGACGATCGTCGTCGATTCGAAAACCCCGATGGAGGCCTACCTCGATGCGATCCAAGCGGCGGACGACACGGCACGTGATGACGCCATGCGCCGCCACTCGGCGCAAGTGCGCGTGCACATCCAGCAACTCTCATCGAAAAACTACACCAATCAATTCGCTCACGCGCCGGAGTTCACCGTGCTCTTCCTTCCTAGCGAATCCTTCTTCTCGGCCGCCCTCCAAAACGACCCCGGCCTCATCGAACACGGCGTTGAAAAAAGCGTGATCCTTGCCACACCCACCACGCTCATCGCGCTGCTTCGCGCCGTCGCCTACGGCTGGCGCCAGGAAGCACTCGCCGAAAACGCACGCGAAATTTCCAAACTCGGACGCACCCTCCACGAACGCCTCGGCAAGCTCGCCGAGCATTTCGTGAAACTCGGACGCTCGCTCGGCCATGCCGTGGAAAACTACAACTCCGCCGTGCGCTCGCTCGAATCACGCGTGCTGGTCACCGCCCGGAAATTTGAAGAACTCCAAGCAGTCGCACCCGATGCCACCATCGCCAGCCCCGAACTGATCGATCACCAACCGCACGCGACGATTGCATCAAGCAGCAGTCCGGCAATCGACGACGCGTCAAAGTTCCTCGAACCCAGCGATGATTTCTCCTTCGTCCCGGAACCATCACCCAACCCGAAAAACGCAGCCTCCGACCTTCGCTCGGCGCTCTAACAGCACGCTACCCGATGCTCCCATCCCTCACCGGCCTCTCGCACGAAGAACTCACCTCATGGCTCAAAGAGCAAGCTGAGCCGGCATTTCGCGCAAACCAGATCCTCGATTGGATGTGGAAAAAGAAGGCTGATTCGATCGACGCGATGAGCAACCTGCCCGCCACACTGCGCGCAAAACTCGCGAGCTCATTCCGGCTTTCATCACTCACCCACACCCACACCCAAGGCTCGGCCGACACGACCCGCAAATTTCTCTTCAAGCTCCACGACGGACGCTATGTCGAAAGCGTGTTGATCCCCGCCAACCCCGCGCTCTACGGCGGCGCCTCCGATCGACGCACGCTCTGTGTTTCATCACAAGTCGGCTGCGCCTACGGTTGCAAGTTCTGCGCCTCTGGCCTCGCCGGATTCACCCGCAACCTCGATGCCTCGGAGATCGCCGGACAAGTCCTCGCTGCCGAACAACTCTCGAGCGAACGCGTCGACAACATCGTGTTCATGGGCATGGGCGAACCGCTCGCCAACATCAACAACCTGCTTTCAGCGGTCAACCTGATCACCAACGAAAAAACCCTCCACCTCGGCGCGCGCCACCTGACGATTTCCACCTCCGGCCTCGTTCCACAAATCCGCCAACTCGCCGAACACCCGCAGCAAATCCGCCTCGCCATTTCCCTCCACGGCGCCACCGACGAAATCCGCCAGCAAATCATGCCGGTGAACCGCAAGTACCCGCTCGCCGAACTCTTCGACGCACTCGATTATTGGAACTCACGCAAAAACCAAAAACTCACGCTCGAATACATCCTCATCGAGAACATCAACGACTCACTCGAGCAAGCCGCCATCCTCGCCCGCGTCGCACGCCGCCTCCATGCGAAGGTCAACCTCATCCCCTACAACACAGTCGAAGGCCTCGAGTGGAAACGCCCCAACGACAAACAATGCCGCGCATTTCGCGACATCCTCAAAAATGCCGGCGTCCAAGCCACCCTGCGCCTCGAAAAAGGCCACGACATCGACGCGGCCTGCGGCCAACTACGACTCAAGCAGGAAACCGCCGAAGGCATCATCCGCTGAGGCCACACGCCTCGCTGCGGCCCTCAGAATTTTCTCTCGTTTGCTGGAAAACGCCCCTTGCCCGGCGCACTCATCCACGCCCAAGCCGACCTCACCATATCACGCACATCCTTGCGCGATGCGACCCAGCCAAGAAGCTCCTTGGCCAGCGACGGATCGGCGACCAATGAATCAGGATCACCCTCACGACGCGGACCATACTTCACCGGCACAGTTTTGCCGGTGACCTCTTCGACGGCCGAAATGATTTCCTTCACGGAAACTCCCACGCCGGTTCCGAGGTTGCAACGCACCGAAGCACCACCAGCCGCCAAGTGATCAAGCGCCCGCGCATGCGCATCGGCCAAATCCTCGACGTGAATGTAATCGCGGATGCAAGTGCCGTCGGGCGTGTTGTAATCGGTGCCAAAAACTTCGATGTGATCAATTTCACCGGTCACCGCCATCATCACCCGCGGGATCAAATGGGTCTCAGGGTTGTGATCCTCACCAATGAGCCCGTCGGGCGAACATCCGCTCGCATTGAAATATCGAAGGCAAGCGCTTCGCAGACCCCAGGCATGATCGCAGTCGGCAAGGACCCACTCGACCATCAGCTTGCTGCGGCCATAGGGGTTGATCGGATTCTGCGCGTTGCTCTCGGTGATCGGAAGTTTGTCCGGTACGCCGTAAGTCGCACAGGTCGATGAAAAGACAAAGACCTTGCAGCCAAACTCCTGCATCACCTGCAGAAGTTTCACCGGCTCGGCGGTGTTGTTTTGATAATACTTGAGCGGATTGGTCACCGACTCACCAACATAAGCGAATGCCGCAAAGTGCACCACCGCACCAAAACGATGCTTGGCGAAAAGCCCGCGCACCAGCTCCTGATCACCGACATCACCCACCACCAACTCGACGCCATCGTCGACGATGGCCTTTTCGTGACCGAAGACCAAATTATCTAGCACGACCACCCGCCGCCCTAGGCCGGCAAGAAGTCTGACCGTGTGGGAGCCGATGTAGCCGGCACCGCCGGTCACGAGAATGGATGCGGATGATTCACTCATAAGTGCCGAAAGAAACGGCCAAATCCGCCCCCTTGTCAATCACGCTGGCACCATCTGGCCGCCCAAAGATCCCCAAAATATTTCTCGAATGAACCACGGGGTCGTGTAGTCTCACCAGCATGATCAAAAACATACGTTTTTGCGTTATTGCAGCTGTCGTAACCACTGCCACAGCGCTCACGTCCTGCTACTACGACCCCTACTACACATCGGTGGGCGCGACTTACGGGACCAGCTACAGCTCCGGCTCCAGCTACTATGGCGGGGGTAGCGGCTACTCGAGCTCAGTCTACATCAGCACCGGCAATCCCGAGTGGGGCTATGACCCCTACACCTACAGCTATTACAATTACCGCCGCCGCTGCTACTACGATCCTTACCTGAACGGATTCTACCCCGTCGGCTACCGCCCACCAGTATTTGCCGGCTGTGTCCATCCCCATGGCTGGCGCCCAGGTGCAAGCTACTGCCCGCCACCACGCCGCGTCAGTAACATCACGATCGTGAACTACCGCAACCGCGAATCCGCCTACCGTCGCGGCGGGTACATTCAGGAGGGTTATCGTGGCCAATATGCCACGCAGCAAAGCCGCCCGGAAACGAAACCTTCGTTCTTCCAAAGGCCGGAGCAAGAAGTGCGCCCGCAACAAAATTACACACGACCCTCCCCCGGATTTCAGCAGCAGCAACAATCACGCCCAGAACGCCCCTCGCGCGAATCATGGCGTGAGCAACAACAGGCAAGACCCTCAGCATTCAACACACAGGTCAACAACACGCCGCAACCACAAGCGCAGACGCGCCCAAACTTCGGCTCGACACGCCCGGCATTCAATGGCGGCCAACAAGCAACCCAAGCCGCACGCCCCAACTTCGGAGGTGAACGCCCGAGCTCGGTTGGCAATCGCATGGGACGCCAAGACCGCATGGCCGAAGGCGTCCGCGAAAGTAGACAACCGCGCACTGAACGTGCAGAACGCAAACCACGCGGCGAACAGGAAGCTCAACAAGCCCAGCCTTAGCGAAGCACCACCATCTTTTGCTTAAAGGCAACTCGAATCGGTTGCCGGATTTCTCAAAACCAGCTCTAAAGGCTTTCCGCTCTCCTGCGGCGATCTTCGAAGAGCACAGTTTCCCTGTACCCAGCCGCCTTGGCGATCACCACAGCCTGCAAGAAATCGCGCCCGACCTCCATAGGCGCATGGGCATCGGATGAAATCACCAAGGGCACTCCCGCCGAACAGGCAAGCTCGAGAAATTCGGCTGTCGGATAAGCCTCCGCACAGGGCTTATGCCAACCCGCGGTGTTGAGCTCGATCACGCAGCCTGCCGCCGCGATCGCATCAATCGCCGGTTCGTAAAATCGCGCCAGATCACCAGTCGGCACATGCGCAAATTTTTTCACCAAATCCGGATGCGCGAGAATGTCAAACAAGCCGCTCGATGCCATCCGCGCATAGGTCTGCCAGTAATGCGTCCAGACCGCCTCGACATCACTTTCGGCCCAACGGCCAAGCCACTTCGGGTTGTCGAAATCCCAATCGCCGAGGTAATGCACCGACCCGATAAGATAGTCCCAACGGCACTCGGTTTCGAGCTCGCCGATCCATTCCTCACAGCCCTCCAGCCAATCGCATTCCAACCCGATGCGCACCGGCAATTTTCCCGCCGCCCGCGCTCGCGCGCGCTCGACCCATGCGAAGTATTCCGGCAACTCGTCACGACGCATCCGCCAATCATCAAAGGGCTCGGGAACCTGCGGCGCGTGATCGGAAATCCCATACTCACTCAAGCCCGCCGCCAACGCCGCATCCACATACTCTTCCGGCAAGCCTGTCGCGTGTCGGCACAAGGGCGTATGCGTATGATAGTCGGCTGGCATGCGATTGAGGATGAATCCGGTTGAATGATCCGCCCAAGCCATACTAAACTCGCGCCACGGTGCAAGCACCAGCGCATTTCATGAGCTCCTCTCCCAACACGACACCCGCCACCAACCCGGTGATCCAACACCTGCTCTCGCAACTGCGCAACCACCCCAAACGCGTGGTCTTCACCGAGGGCGAGGACATCCGCGTGCTCCGCGCCGCCGCCCGCCTCGTCCGCGAACAGGTGGTCGCACCGATCCTGCTCGGAAACCGTGATCGCATCCGCGCCCTCGCCGAACAACATGCGGTGCCGCTCACTTTCATCCACATCATCGATCCACCCCACGCGACCGACTTCAAGCTCTTCTGCCAGCGGGTCGAAAACATGGCCCGCTACCGCAGCAACAGCAACGTCGAAGCGGAGGAACTCGTCGCCAAGCCCCATTACTTCGGCGCACTCATGGTCCAATACGGACAGGCCGACGCCATCGTCGGCGGAAACCAGGCGCTGCCCGCGGCCTACTTCCGCGCGCTTCTTCACACGATCAAGCCACTGCCGCATGTGCCAAAAATTTTCGGCGTCTCGATCATCACCAGCAACCACCTCCAACACCTCGGCGAATCAGGCATCATCTTCATGGCCGACAGCGCGCTCAACCCAAACCCCGATGTGGCCGAGCTCTCCGCCATAGCCATCGAGACTGGCAAGCTCGCCCACCATTTGCTCGGCCGCAAAACCCGCGTCGCCATGCTAAGCCACTCGACCAAAGGCAGCGCCTCCACCGCCGATGCGAAACGCATGGCCGCCGCCGCCTCACTCGCCCAAGCCGAAGCCCACCGCCAGTTTCTAGAAATCGACATCGAAGGCGAACTCCAGGCCGATGTCGCACTCGACCCCGCCGCAGCCGAAATCAAAATCCCCGCCGCCGATACCCGCCGCAGCGCCGATGTCCTGGTCTTCCCCAACCTCGACGCCGCCCACATCTCACTCAAGCTCCTGCAGCATGTCGCCGGCGCGAGAAACTACGGTCAACTCATCCTTGGCCTCGCCCGCCCCGCCGCTCAAGTCCCCCGCACGGTCGACGAGGAAACAATCTTCGGCACCGCCGCCGCAGTGGCTGTCGAGGCAATCAAATACCATCAGCTCTACCCCGACGGAGATCTTTGAGGGAGGATATCGTGGATTGAAGATTGTGGATTGTGGATCGTGGATTCAAGATTGAAGAAGCCGCTTCTTCAAATTCTTCCACTTCGATGTTCGATGTTGGGCGTTCGATGTTCGATGTTCGATGTTCAACCCCCCTCTTCCCCGTGGCTGGATCATCTTGATCCAGGCCGTCCATGGAGCGTCTCGCTCCATGTTTTGAAAAGCAGATGAAAGCGCCGATTCTTTTCTTCCGTATTC
>Ga0208481_1000387_pt1 | contig 13471 bp, 7 predicted proteins | sample LakMenEpi02Jun10_FD_150662 | JGI IMG/M metagenome (GOLD analysis project Ga0208481, IMG submission 150662) | Freshwater microbial communities from Lake Mendota, WI - 02JUN2010 deep hole epilimnion (SPAdes) | ecosystem: Environmental > Aquatic > Freshwater > Lake > Epilimnion/Euphotic zone ... | reverse complement strand
TGAGGTGCTACTTCCCATTTACCTTCTAATAAAGTATCTGGTATAGAATTTTCAATAATAATAACCCTAGTTAATTTTTCCCCCAACCTGTTCGCTTTCAACTCCAAAACTGTTTCACTAAAATCAACCCCTGGTACACGAATAACATCAAGTGGTTTGAGTGCTTCTAAAGCTACTTCTGCATTAGTAAAACGTTCTTTTTGTTTCGGTTGTACCATTTTTTCCAACCAACCGATAAACCGCAAACTTACCTGGGGTAAAAGATGACGAAATTTAATCAAATAAGGATCATCTTCATCTTGCAATTGATCTATTTTTGTTGACTTGATTCCTGTTAATAAACATATCAAAGTTGCACCCAAAGCATACAAATCTGTAGCGTTTGTTGGTTTAAACATTTGCTCTGGGGGAATAAAACCAGGAGTTCCTTTAAATACACTACTTCCAGCCACATCATGACTACCAATACGAGCAAAACCAAAATCAATTAAATAAACATTGATTTGTTCATCTACTAAAATGTTTTCTGGTTTAATATCTCGATGAATTACCGACGGTATCCGATTTTGTAAATATACCAGAATTTCTAAAATCTTAACAGCAATTTGTTTAATTTCTGCTGGTGAAAAACTGCGAGGTTCTGCTAAAGTAGAACCATGAATATACTCTTGAATTAAACAAAAACCATCGGAAGTTTCAAAGGAATGCAAGTAACTGGGAATACCAGAATGATCTAATCCTTTGAGTACCTGTATTTCTCGTGCGTGGGCTTCTGAACCAGACCAATTTGAACCCGCTTGAGCAAAACAAAACTGTTTAATTACTTCTGGTTGCTTTGTGTTAAGATTTGTTGCTAACCAAGTAATTCTACCACCTTCGCGGTTGCGTCCTAGTTCTCTAATAGCCTCATAGCCTTGTGCTTGAAAATCTGGGTAGATGCTCATACTTCTCAGAGGTAACAAGTATAGTAGTATATTTTAATATTACCATAAGTTGCGAGAAACTTGGCCGAGTGGAAGTCACCGCTACACAGACAAAACCCATCTGCATGGATTTAAGAACCTTAATTTTTTTCTTAATTCTCACAAGTGGATTTTATTTGTGTAGTAGAGATTTACAATTACCGCAGACAAATAACTACGGATTAGTAAAAGTTAAAGCTTGTCCTCTAACTTGCGTATTTACCTCACCGTGATTATAAACAATTTTACCACCGACAATTGTTGTCACTGGCCAACCCGTTAAATTCCAACCCTCAAAAGAATTCCAACCGCATTTACTGAGAACTTCTTCCCGTTTCACTTCTCGGTAATTCTTCAAATCTACCAGCACTAAATCAGCATCGTAACCGGGGGTAATTTCTCCCTTATTAGCAATACCATAAGCTACAGCCACCGCTTTAGACATCCATTGTACAACTTGGGCAACTGTACACTTTCCTGCCATAGCAGCGGTTAAAATTAAAGGTAGAGACGTTTCTACACCGGGCATTCCCGAAGGAGTGTTAGGATAGGTTTGGGCTTTTTCGGCTAAGGTGTGGGGGGCGTGGTCAGTAGCAATAAAATCAATGATACCATCTCGTAAAGCTTGCCAAAGAACCTCATTATCATGGGGCGATCGCAAAGGTGGATTCATTTGTGCTAAAGTACCAATAGTTTCATAGGCGCTCGTATTCAAAAGTAAATGTTGAGGCGTTACCTCTGCTGTCACCCAACTCGGTTTGTCCTGACGCAGTAAATCTGCTTCCTCTGCTGTTGATAAATGCAAAATATGTAACCGGCGTTGATATTTTTTAGAAAGCTTTAACGCCAATTGTGTAGCTAACAATGCAGCTTGATTGTCTTGAATTTGGGAATGAATAGCAGGGTCTTCAATACCAGCAAATTCCTGTTTGCGTTGATTAATGCGGGCTTGGTCTTCTGCATGAACAGCAATTAACCGATTTCCCCGGGCAAAAATCGCCTCTAGCGCCTCTTCTTGGCTCACTAATAATTGTCCGTGCATTGACCCCATAAACACCTTAATACCCGGTGTAGGCTGGGCAGAAAGTAAAGCTGGTAAATTATCGGTCGTAGCCCCAATAAAAAAGCCATAATTAACCAAACACTTCTGGGCGGCCCGTTCCAATTTGTCGTTTAAGGCTGCTTGGGTGATAGTTAATGGTTTTGTATTGGGCATTTCTAGAAAGGAGGTAACTCCTCCCTTAGCACAAGCACAACTAGCTGTAAATAGATCTTCTTTATATTCTAGTCCGGGTTCGCGGAAATGCACCTGGGGGTCAATTACGCCAGGTAATAAAGTTAACCCTTGTGCCTCAATTGTGTATGTAGGTGTAGCGTTGGTAATTTCCCGGTCTACTTGGACTATTTGCCTTCCCTGAGTCAGAACATCTCCAATTATTGATTCACCATTGGGTAAAATAATTTCGGCGTGGTGAATCAGTAAACTTTCTGGTATTAACATGGGTTTAATAATTATCAGTATGAAGGAATTATTAGCGGTATGTGGGACTAAATTTCAAATTTTAAACAAGTAGGGTTTGCTGAAAAATTTGTCCGTAAAGTCCCGGTAAATTCTCTCAATAATCATTATAATTTAATCTGTGCTAAATGACTGCGAGGGTTATAAGTACGAATAGCCCGGATTTTTTCATAATATTCTCGTTCTTGGGCGGTGAGTTCTTTTGGTGGTGCAATTGCTACCTTTACAAATTGATCACCTCGTCCACCTTTAGCCAGGGGCCAACCCTTACCACGTAAGCGTAAAGATTGACCAGAACGAACTCCCGCCGGTAATTTAACATTAACATGACCATCAGGAGCAGGTACATCTATGGACGCGCCTAATGTAGCTTCATCAGGTGTAATTAATACCTCGCAAACAAGATTATCCCCTTCCATTTGGAAAAAACTATGGGGTTGTAATTCTACCTTTAAATATAAATCTCCCCGTTGTTGACTCATAGGGTTAGTTTGCCCTTTGCCCTTCAACCGTAAACGAGTCCCAGTTTTAGCACCGGCAGGAATACGTACATCGATAGTTTCAGTTCCTAGGCTAAACCGTTTTTGAACTCCAGAGAATGCTTCAGCAAAGGTTAAATTAATCACAGCTTCTGCATCCTGCGTACCACCATCTTGAAAAGCAGCATCGTTAAAACTGCTACTTTGTCTGCTCGTAGAAGTTCGAGAAGAATAACTTTGTCGGCCGCTGCGGGGTCCTGCACCACCAAATAACTCATTTAAGAAGTCATTAAAACTGCCGTATTGACCGAAATCAAAACCACCCATATCCGCCCCAGAACCCCCAGGAAAGCCTTGACCAGCTTGTTTCCAATATTGACCAAATTGGTCATATTTTTTGCGTTTATCGGGGTCAGATAATACCTCATAAGCCTCATTAACTTCTTTAAAGTTGGCTTCAGCCTGTTTGTTATTGGGGTTAACATCAGGATGATATTTGCGGGCTAGTTTGCGAAAGGCTTGTTTAATGTCTTCTGATGTGGCGGTTTTGCCAATACCTAAAATTGCATAATAGTCTTTAAAGTCGGTTGCAGCCATCTACGAGCCTCCTGTGGAAATTTAAGTTATGTTTTTTCTCAGATATGAAATTTACTGTTAATTCAAAAGTCTTGATTGGGTCGAATATCAGTCCAAAAGAAGCTGATATTAAACTAACAAATAATTGTCAAAATCAAGTGTGGTTCTTGCTGAATACAGCAGCGCAATTCCCGTACTCTTGCCATGATAAAAAGGAAATAAGCTCATCCATTCCTTCTTCTACACTGGGGGGAGCATCCCGGATTTGATGGTACATTCGGAGAATTATATCTTCAGGAACTTGACGACTTCGGCGTTGATTCCTGGCTAAACATAGCCAAACCGGAGTTTTCAGCCAAATCCCAGTGATATAAGTAAAGCCACAATTACGGGTTAGGGTAATGACTTCTCGGCGATTTTTCCTTTGGGCGTTGGTAGCGTCGAGAATCACCCTTTTATCGGCGATTATGGCTTGTTGTAATTGTCGTTCCATTTCCCGCCAAATTAACGGCCATGGTCCTTGAATTGCTTCTGAACCAAAAAGCTGACCCCGGATAGCATCTGTGGAAATTAGCTCTATCTGGGGGCATTCTCTCAGTAGTTGTTTTGCTAAAGTTGATTTACCGCTACCAGGAAGACCAATTAGCAAAATTAATTTAGTCATTGGTTATTGGTCAGTGGTTATTGGTCAGTGGTTATTGGTCAGTGGTCAGTGGTCAGTGGTAAAACAACAAACAACGAACAACCGACAACGAACAACTGACAACGAACTAAATGATTGTACCATCGGGAATTACAGCATTTTTGAGAACAACGACAATACCGCTACGGATGTAGAAGCCTTGTTTTTCCCGTTCTGCTTCTTGAATATTGTCCTTGTTGATGATTTTCACATTGTGACCAATGCGGGCATTTTTATCAATAATGGCACGACGAATCATGGTGTCTGTACCAATACCGACGGGAATATCATTTTCTTCTAAGCTGCATTCTCTTTCAACGGATGGTTGGTAATAGTCAGCACCCATGATTAAGGTTTCTTCAATTACAGAGCCTGATTCTATCCGCGATCGCACTCCTAAAACAGAATGTTGAATGCGGCAATCTTTCAAAATGCAGCCATCACCAATCATAGATTCGGTAATTTGGCAATTCAACAGTTTAGAAGGGGGTAAATAACGAGCGCGAGTATAAATTGGTGCTGCTTCATCATAGAAACTAAAGGGAGGGAGGGGTTGCTTAGTTAGAGCTAAATTGGCTTCATAAAAAGATTCAATTGTGCCAATATCTTCCCAGTAGTCGTCAAACAAGAAAGCTTGAACGTTATGATCCTTAGCAGCTTCGGGAATAATCTCTTTACCAAAATCCGTTTGTTCTAAAGATTGTTTCAACAACTTAATCAAAACATCTTTTTTAAAGACATAAATCCCCATAGAGGCGATATATGGCTGTAATTCGGCTTGTTCTTTTGTCAATCCCAGTATAGTGGTATCAACACGCATTTGCGCTAAAGCTTCACCTTTGGGTTTTTCACTAAAGTCAATTACCCGACCCGATTCATTGATTTTCATCAAGCCAAAATCTGAGGCGCGACGATTATCCATGGGAATTACGGAAAGTGTAATATCAGCATTTGTATCTCTGTGACGCTGGATAAATTGCCGGTAATCCATGCGGTAAAGATGATCACCTGAAAGAATCAGAAATTCCTCTATATCCCACTCTTGTAACATCCAGATGTACTGACGCACAGCATCGGCCGTACCTTGAAACCAGTTAGGGTTTTCGGGGGTTTGTTGTGCTGCTAACACTTCGACAAACCCATCGCTAAACCCGCTGAAGTTGTAAGCACGAGCAATGTGACGATTCAGGGAAGCTGAGTTAAACTGAGTCAGAACGTAAATTTTGAATATTTCGGAATTGATGCAGTTGCTAACAGGTATGTCTATCAAGCGATATTTCCCTGCTACTGGTACTGCTGGTTTGGCGCGCAGTTTAGTTAACGGATAAAGCCGAGTACCCGCACCGCCACCCAGAATAATTGCTAAAACTTTTTTCACAAAATTTCCCCCAACAGGCTTTTATCTCTCATCTACAGTTTAGAACTGTATGTAGCAACTGATAAAGACAAGAGCAAAGAATCTTAGGGATGAATTTTTATTCAGTGAGATTTGTAATAAATAGTGCTGGTAATCAAGGCTCAGGACTGCTCTTTAGCTTGATAAAGAAGATTATAGGCACGCTTTAACATAACTGTGTAATTTTTATCATCAGGTTGATAAACAGTCATACCAATACTAATAGTAATTTTTATGGGACCAGAAGTGGTATCTATCTCTAAATTACGAATTTGCTCACATAGACGTTCAGCCAGTTCTACAGCCCCTAACTCTGTAACTGGTAAAATGATCATAAATTCTTCATCACCTAAACGCCCAACTGTACCCGCATTTTCCAGATAATTAACCAAAAATTGAGATATTTCTTTTAATACTTGATCACCAATAGAAAATCCATAATTATCATTGACAAATTTAAAGTTATCAATATCAATTAATAAAAGTGAAAAGATTTCATTATTAGCTTGTGTTTTTTGAAATTCGTTCTCTAAAATTGCCAAAATATTCCGTCTGTTAGCAATTTCAGTTAAAACATCAGTAGTAGCTAATTTTTTTAATTTCTGACTTAATAATTTCTGTTTATTGACAGCAATTCTTAATTTTTTCTCAATTTGATTGCGTTCACTCACATCTCGCAGAGCGACAATTGAAACTTTTTGCTCTAACCATTCAGTCTCACCAACGGTAATTTCTGCACGGCCAAGAATTCCATGAGGACGAATAATATCAAGTTCAGCAACTTTTCCTACTACAATTGGTAACCCCAATTCCTGATTAATTAAACTAGATAATCGTCTATCAAACATTTGTGCTGCAGCCGGGTTAGCAAATTTCACAACTCCTGATTCATCAACAATTAAAATACCATCTTTGATATAAGTAACAATAGTATTGAGTTTATTTTCACTTTGTTGTAACTGTCTAGTTTGGCGTTTTAATTGAATATGTGTCTGCACACGGGCTAATAATTCTGTAGCGCGAAAAGGCTTGGTTACATAATCAGCCGCTCCCTTTTCAAAAGCTTCTATTAAGTGTTCTTCTTCATGACTAGCAGTTAGAAATAAAATTGGAATATGATAATAATCTGGATTATTTTTAACTTGTTCACAAACTTCTAAACCACTCATTTCCGGCATTAATAAATCCAATAAAATTAAATCTGGCTGAATTACTTGCAGTCGTTGGAGGGCTTCTTTTCCGCTCAGAGCATAGGTAATAGAATAACCTTGTGTTTCTAGGGTTCTTCCTAAAACTTCGATATTTTGAATGAGGTCATCAACAATTAATATTGTACAATCCTGTGGATTAAAAGCAGTTTTTTCCATTATTTATATAATCAACTTAACATGAAAACGGAGGTGAGAATTTTTATTTAATTGCGACTTCTAGCCGCTGGGACTTTTATATTCTTAAAATATATATATAGCAATCCTAAATGAAACGTGAACATCTCTTATTTTCCTCCCTCTGTGTCCTCTGTGTCTCTGTGGTTCATTAAAAAAACTAGTTCATAACTCAAATAGGAGTCCTATATAATACAGTACATTTCACTTGATTAAACTACAGTAATAGCGAGCAAGATAACCGCACCACAAGAGTTTTATGATTAATATCTGTACTTTATCATGCCGGGGACTGCTGTCAGCCTTTAAGGTAGCAATTTCTGTAATTTTTTACTAATTGCTGGGAAATTAGCAACAGTATTCGCTAAATGAGCCAAATCAAAGGTATCAATTTGGTTTTTCAGCGTATTAGCATATTCTGCTAAATGATAACATTCATATTGCTCTGCTAAAGCTTGTAATTTAAGCGCGAAAACTCGTAGCTGATCAATTAACAGGGTTTGATGTAAAGTTTTCCAAACAGATGTTTCTTCCTGTTGTAATAATTTTATCAGTTCTGGTAACTTCTTTAAGGCGGAAAGAGACATTACCTGCTCAGTTATTTGTAGCGGAGAATTAGGGTTTGATTCTACTAATAGTTGATAAGGAAATAAACGTTGTAACTCACTGAAAAGATCATGCGGACTAACTGGTTTACGTAAAAATCCTTGAGCAAGGGGTTGTAATTCCTCAAAGTCCTGTTCTTGGATAGAAGCTGTCACCATAATTACGCAAATATCCGCTGTTGAGGGATTATGCTTTAAAGCTTGTAAAACCGTTTGTCCGTCCATTTGCGGCATGACCAAATCTAGTAATATCAGGTCAGGATGATGTTCTATGGCTAATTTGAGAGCTATTACCCCATTATCTGCCATCATAACCTGATGGGGAGTAGAATTGAAATAGGCAGAAAGTAAATCTCGGTTAGATTGTACGTCATCAACTATGAGAATTTTTAAAGCGGGAAATTGACTTAAATCATGGTTTTTTAAGGTTGATATCGGTGAAATTGTCGGAGTTTGAGTAATTGCAATTTCGGGAAATATCAAAGTAAAGGTGCTACCATGTTCTAATTCACTTGTTACCTCAACTATACCACCCATCATTTGCGTCAATCTGCGGCTAATAGTTAATCCTAACCCCGTACCGCCATATTTACGATTACTTTGTCCCTGACTTTGACGGAAAGCATCAAAAATCAAGATTTGGTCCCGTGCAGAAATACCAATACCTGTATCAGAAACCGCAATTTCTAAATATGCGTGATTCTGAACGCTAGGGTTAATCCGACTATGAACATGAATAGTTACACCACCTTTTTCTGTAAATTTAATAGCATTACCGACAACATTAACGCATATTTGCCGCAATCGTACCTCGTCAATATATATTTTGACGGGAACGGAATCATCAATTTGTAGATCTAAAAATAGTCCTTTTTCCCGCGCTCTTTGCAGAAACATTTGTTGAATATCCCGCAGAAGTGAGGGAAGATTGACAGATTCATAGTTGAGTTTCAGTTTCCCGGCTTCGACTTTCGATAAATCCAGGATATCATTAATTAAGGTCAGTAAGGTGCGGCCATTGGTTTGAATGGCTCGGAGATAACTTTGAGCTAAATCATCACTGACGAGATTTTGTAATAGTTCGGAAAATCCTAAAATAGCATTCATGGGAGTGCGAATTTCATGGCTCATATTGGCGAGAAATTCACTTTTTGTCCGACTTGCTGCTTGGGCTTTTTCCGTGGCTGTTTCTAAGGCTAAGTTTTGTTGAGCAAGTTCTATTTGTCGCTGTTCGGCCTGTTGTAGAAGTTTAGCATGAGCGATCGCAATTCCAACTTGAGCAGCTACAGCCTCTAAAAGGGCACTATCTTCAGTAATCCAATGGCGTTGATGATTGCATTGATGTAAACAAATCAACCCGTTGGCCTTTCCTTGATAGGAGGTGCGAATGGCTAATATGGATTTTAGTCCGATTTGTTGAGAAACTTCCCTACTTGATGATACTAATGGATCTGTAAATACATCATCTATAATAATCGCTGTATCTTGTTGGAGCAGTTGATGAATGTGGGGATTACCAGCAATAGGTCCTAACACTCCTTGAATAGAAGCTATGTCACCGCTTAAATATTCTGCAACTATAGGGAGGTGTTCTATTGGCTCGACTTCGTAAGTATGGAGAAAACAACGATCTACCCCAAAGGCTTCACCAATCCGGTTCGCAGAGGTTTCAAAGATTTTTTGGGGTTCGAGACTTTGGCGAATTTCGTCGGTAATTTGTTTTAATAGTCTTTCTCTTTGTACCTGTTGTTCTAGAATCTTTTCTGCGGCTTTGCGATCGCTAATATCTACTAAATAGCCCACACACTCTAACCCTTTATTATCCTGATCTCTAATTAAGCGCAACTGAGCAAAAAACCACCGATAACCACCTTCAGCAGAACGTAACCGATATTCTAAAGAATAAATATTATCAAATTCTAAGCGATTTAATCCTAATAATACCCGCTCTCTATCTTCAGGATGAATATAATCATACCAAAACCCAGCTTCATCTAAAAACGCCTCTGGGGAATAACCTAAAATCAACTCTACGTTATCACTAATAAAGGTAGCTCGATAATCCCCAGTGGGTTGACAACTAAATAAAATAGTTTGGCTAGAATTCATCAAAGCTCGTAATCTTTCTTCACTTTGTAGTAAAGCCATTTGTGCTTGTTTGAGTTCGGTAACTTCTACAACTACCGCACTCACAGCCTTACCACCGTCAAGTTGATTAACAGGATAATAACTAGCAATCCAATGTCTTTGAACATTTGGCTGGGAGGGTGTAAACCCGGAAATCTCAAGATTGCGAATCGGTTTTCCTGTTGTCAATACTTGATGTAAAATTGGTTCAACCCGATTAGCTAAATCTGGTAATACTTCTCGCAGTTTTTTACCGATATGTGCATTAGCTGGTAAACCGTTAATTTCCGCCATAGCTTCGTTAACTCGCACAAACTGCAATTCTTCGTCATGGAGTACCAACCCCACGGGATTTGTATTATAAAGTTTTTCTAATTCCTCCGTACGACGTTGTAGAGCTTCTTGTACCTGCTTAATTTCATTAATATTTACAAAAGTAATTACTACCCCATCCGCTTGTCCATCATCTCTAAGATATGGATATAAACGCATCAGTAAATGATTTTCCGTATTATTTAGCCTTACTTCCTGTTCAATAGGTTTTTCTGTTTCCACTACCCGCTGTAACAATTCCAGCAGATTGGGACAATTCATATTATGGGTAATATGCTGAATTGGGCGTTCAACATCAGTTTCTAACAGGTTAATAGCTGTCGTAGCAGCGGGGGTAAATTTACGAATTCGTAATTCTCTATCTAGGAAAATTACGCCAATTTCACTACTTCGCAGCAGATTATCTACGTCGTTGGATAATTCTAATAATTGACGAATTTTAGTTTGATATTCTGTATTAACTGTATATAGTTCTTCATTAACAGAGTGAAGTTCTTCATTTGTACTTTGTAACTCTTCATTAGAAGCCAACAATTCTTCATTAGTGGCTTGTTGTTCTTCATTAGTGGTTTCTAATTCCTCAATTGTGGCTTGTAGATTTTCCCTAGTCTGCTGTAATTCGTATTCTAAATCAAGAATGCGCTGAGTTGCTTCTGCGTCTTGTTGAAAGGCTTCAGGACGGTTTGGTAAAGAAGGACGTTCTTCATTTTCAATAATTAACATAAAGAAGTCCGTCATGCGGGTATCTCCCGTATGATAAGTAACTTCTAAATTAACACTGCGAATATTATTAGCTTGATTTAAGTGAATATTACCATAAAGAACAGTTTTTCGTTCTCTTTTAGCACGATGTAGGGCAGTATTAATAGGTAATTTTAGAGTATTTGGGACTAAATCGGCGATCGCTCTAGTCATTTGTCCTTCTGGGACTTGCATAATCTGGACCATATCAGTAACGACGTGAAATAATTCTAAATCATCGTTAACTAATAAACAGGTACATTGTCTACGGCGAACAAAAGCACTAAATGCGGCACCCAAAGCCGGATCAAATTGCACCGTACCCCGTCTAGTTTGACTAGGACGAGCGACAACAGGAGTTATATATTCTAAATTTTGATTGAGAATTGGTAAACGCACATTGCGTCGCTTTTGATAAATTTTGAATTTCTCATACAGGGGACTAAATTCTTCAATTAATTCTCCTGGTGTTTCCGCAGCACCCAATAACAAAATACCTTTGTGCATCAAAGAAAAATGCAACATTCTCATAACGTGCTGTTGCAAAACTGGCTGCATATAAATGAGAACATTACGACAGCTAATCAGGTGCATTCGCGTAAATCCCGCATTTTTAGCCAAGTTGTGGGGAGCAAAAATAATCATTTCCCGCAACGCCCGCGACACATGGAAATTACGGTTACGGAAGGTAAAATATTTTTCTAACCGTTTTCGAGAAACATCAATACTAATACTTTCAGGATAAATCCCTTCGGCGGCTTTACTTAAAGCGGCTGCATCTATATCTGTAGCAAAAATTTTTACACTCAGTTGTTTACCTAAGCGGTTGATGACCTCATCCATTAAAATGGCCATAGAATAGGCTTCTTCACCAGTAGCACAAGCTGTTACCCACACCCTTAGCTGCTGACCATTTTCCAAAGGGCTAATTAATTCTGGTAATACTTCCTTATCTAAGTAGTCCCAAGCTGCGGAATCTCGAAAAAATCTTGTCACCCCAATCATTAAATCATCTCGTAGCAGTGAGCGTTCTTCGCTAGAGGTGGTTAAATATTCTACATATTCATCTAAGAGATTATGCCCACTGAGAGAACAACGACGGTAAATGCGGCGGCTGAGAGTGCTGGGTTTATAATAGGAAAAATCGAGTTTTTCGTATTGGTTGAGAATTTGGATAATCGCGCGGAGTTTCTCTGATTCTAATTCTGGCAGTAAAGATTCCCCTGGACTTGCTCCTTGACGCTGCATTTGGATGATTTCATAAATCGTCCGCGCCATTTCTGCCGGTGGTAGCACTTGATCTACAATACCTGTAGCGATCGCACTTTGGGGCATACCATCAAATTCTGCTGTCCCTGGTGATTGGACAAATGTTAACCCACCGGACTCGCTAATGCTCTGTATTCCCCTTGTTCCATCACTTCCCGTTCCTGAGAGGATTACAGCCATTGCTTGTTCTCCCCTATCTCTTGACAGGGAATCGAGAAAAATATCAATGGGAAAATTGGGTTGCTGTCGAGGGGGTTCGCTTTGCTGAATTAACTCTAAAATCCCATCATTAACAACTAAATTATTCTGAGGCGTAATTAAATATACTGTATTCGGTTCAATCTGCATTCCGCTTTGTACCCGTTTAACTATCATGCGGGTGCGACGTTCCAGCAGTTCTTTCATTAAACTTTTAAAATCTGGAGAGAGGTGTTGCACGACAACAAAGGCCGCACCACTATCTGCGGGCATATTATCAAAAAATTCTTCTAATGCGCGTAGTCCTCCCGCAGAAGCCCCAATGCCAACTACGAAGCAATGGGTTTTAGTCTCTTCAGACACGACTTATAACTCCTAATTTTATTTGTTAACTAGTATATAGGAAATCAAAGACCTAAAATCCGATCGCAAAAAACTGTATTTGGGGCTTGACAATTGATTTAAAATTTGTTATCATAAAGCTGATAAGGAAGAACTATCTTAAAATAAAACCAATTATTCGTGAGGTTTGATCGTGGTTATTACTCAAACCAGTCCCCCCAATATTACCCAGGATATAACAACAACTCACTTCACTCCAGATGAGTATCGAGTGATGGAGGAAACCGCCGCAGAAAAACATGAATATCGGAACGGAGAAATTATTGCAATGGCTGGAGGTTCAGAAGTTCATAGCCGTCTTACCGTCAATATTACTACTTTACTTAATGTAGCTCTCAGAGACACTAATTTTCAAACTTATAATGGGGACTTAAGAATCTGGATTTCTGAGTTTAATCATGGTACTTATGCTGATGTTCTTGTAATTAATGGTGAACCGGAGTTTAACGGTGAGCGCACTGACGAAATTCTCAATCCTTTAGTAATTGTGGAAGTTTTATCACCCTCTACTGAAGGTTATGATAGAGGTGATAAATTTAGAAAATATCGCTCACTTCCTAGCTTTTGCGAATATCTGCTAGTTAGCCAAACTGAACCCTATATTGAGCATTATCACAAACTTGATGATAGTAGCGATAGCGTTCGCGGAGCGTCCCGGAGGGAACTAGCGCTGCTGCAAGCAGTTCGCTGGCAATGGCAAGTTTATGATCATCCTGATCAGTCTATATTATTACATAGTTTAAATGTAGAAGTCCCTCTTAGTGAAGTTTATCGCCGCATTAATTTCTAAAAGCCGA